>Ga0256839_1001087_pt1 | contig 33751 bp, 28 predicted proteins | sample 354166metaG_FD_185968 | JGI IMG/M metagenome (GOLD analysis project Ga0256839, IMG submission 185968) | Hydrothermal vent microbial communities from Mid Atlantic Ridge, Atlantic Ocean - 354-166 | ecosystem: Environmental > Aquatic > Marine > Hydrothermal vents | place: Atlantic Ocean: Mid...
GCCCGGTAAAGTCACAGCGTACCGGGGTTTGCCAAAAACTATAACGAAGTCACTAAACTCTCCGGTATCCTCAAAAATGCCGGTTATGTGGGCATTGCTCTGAACGTAGGGCAAAGCGGCATCAAAATTCACGAAGCGTGTACCGTCGGTGCAGATTTGTCATGTGGCAAGACCACTGCGGGTGAGAGTGGGCGGTTAGTTGGGAGTATTTTGGGTGGCGCAGGCGGTAGTACATTGGGTGTTGGTGCGGGATATACTGTTTGTAATCTGCTCTTGGGTCTTCCAACGGGGGGTACCAGTCTGTTGTGGTGCGGTATTGTGGCAGGGGTAGCAGGGGGTACGCAGGAGGGCAATATGGTGGAGATTTTGGAAAAGGGAAAGGAGAAGCCCTTTATGAAACCATCTACCAATAGAAATAAACACCAGTGCCACTTAATTTGATCATCAGTTTTGTCTTGGCGGGGCTGTTTGTTGGCTCAGGAATTATATCGATTGTACTGATGCTTTACATTGCCCGTACTCGCATTAGAGAAATGGATAAACTGGTTCATGGGTTTGAAATTCCAAACGACAGTATATTTTTTATTGTCCTTCGTGTGCCGAACTATAGCCTTGCTTTTATGTGGAAACTGTATGCAAAAAGAGGTGGTTTTGAAGGGAAAATTGAACATCTCGATAAACACTTTCGCTGGCCATTTATTGCTGCTTTTTTACTTGCTCTATTGAGCCTTGTTTTTTTAATGCTTGGTATATTGTTTGACAATTATTTTGATATTGGGTGATTGAAAAATATGCCCTGGATGTACACCAAAAACATCCTGCACCAGTGGAAACAACAGCTTGGTGAAGTAGTTGATGTGCCGGGATTTGCCAAAAATTATGATGAAATCACCAAAGTTTCAGGTGTACTTAAAACAGCGGGTTATGTGGGCATTGCCCTGAACGTAGGGCAGAGCGGCATCAAAATTCACGAAGCGTGTACCGTCGGTGCAGATTTATCATGTGGCAAAACTACTGCGGGCGAAGGTGGTCGGATTATTGGGAGTATTGGTAGTGCAGCGGGTGGTTTTCTTGCAGGGTATGGTGCCTGCAATCTGCTCTTCAGTTTTCCATCGGGGGAGGGCAGTTTTTTGTGGTGTGGCATTGTGGCTGGTGTCGCTAGGGGTTACGTGGGAGGTGAGTTTTTGGGTGATGTTTTTAAAAAGCGCGGTGAAATATTGTATGACATAACCTATTAGTGACATCTGATGGAGATAGCACAAATAATACTCGCGGTTCTTGCTTTAGCGGCTGTGACAGCAGCATTTTTAATGATTGTGCTGATTTTTTACATTGGCCGCACTCGCATTAAAGAAATTGACAAAATGGTTTACGGGTTTGAGTTTCCGAACGACAGTATCTTTGCACTAGGGCTTCGTGTGCCTAACGATGGCGGTGCTTTTCTGTGGAAGTGGAGCGAAAAAAGAAGCGGTCTTGAAGGGAAAATTGAACACTTTGATAAACGTTTTCGCTGGCCATTTATTGCTGTTTTTTGCTGATGGTCTTTAGTGTTCTTATGATGATTGTTATGGTGCTGTTTAAAAAATATACTGGTATTGAGTAGAGGAAAAATGTGTAAAAGTGTTATTAGGTACCCATGCGCGGAAAAATTTCAATAATAATTTCGATTTCATTATCAAGTAATAAAGATAACAATCCAGGTCAGCGTGTGGGAGGCAGAAACCTATAGCGGGCTGCCATTTTCTCCGGCCTGATCAGAGAAGATTTTTTGATCTGTTTCAGACAAACTCAGCATAGAGGTAGTGAGTTTAAAATGTTAAGCCAGAATTTTTTCTCTTTTTATTTAATTGTAACACTCATTGTTCTTAGCGGATTGTTCTATCTGGTCATATTATTTTTAAAAAATATTGTCAGCCGTAAAAATCTGAAACGTGCCGTGGGAGTTGATGTTGGTTATTACTCTATGCCCGGCAATAGTTCGGATTCTGTTCAATATTGTTACCTCAAAAAGTCTATTGATCGAGGCCCGGATATTGCTTATTTTATTATGTGTATAGGTATGCTGCGCAACTCTGCCAGTTTCATTGTGGTGAGAGAACGTATTTTTGATAAAATATTCAAAATGTTTGGTATTAGTAGTGAGTTGCAAACAGGGTATGAATGGTTCGATAAACGTTATTATATCGTTTCAGAAACCAATAAAAAAATGCCAGAACATTTATTGGTAACCGAGCAAACCTGTAAAATTATCAAGAAACTGCTTGCGGAAGGCTTCGATTATATTAAATTGGAAGAAGGTATTATAAAGGTCGGGTTTAGCACCTTTACGGGATGGCGCTGGTTCAGGCCGGGCGTTATTGAACGAAGTGCGACGCTGCTCACGGAGTTGCGTGAACATCTGGAAAAACAGATCCCGGAGAAAAAGCGCACGAAAAGAGTAAGCTCATTTTTGCCTTGTGGCAATATAGAGAGTTTCGTTCAATTCTATATCAAAATTCCTGATAAATTACTGAAACACTACCCTAAAAAATGGGTGCGACAGCGAAAACTTTGGCTGTTAAGTGCGGGTTATGTGTTTTTAACGGGAATATTCTGTATGGCGATAACCGTATTTTTTGATCCATACCCCGTTGTTGAGTTTAAGCAGGTTTTTTTTCATGGTGTTCTCTATCTGGTGTTTCCCGTTATGTTGCTACATCTTTTAGCCGCAGGGGTGCATCTTTCGGGTAGAGCCAGATCACACAAAGAATTATCCTGGATTGCTGCTGCGAATGGCATTGGGTACACTTTTATTGCAATGCTGGTGTTTCCGGTATTGAACGGCGTGTTTGATGACAGTCCTGTTATGTTTCATTCGGTCAAATTGCTTGATACAGATTATTATCATAGCAGCAAGGGGCCTGATCGCTATTATATTACTGTTGAGTCCTGGCGAAATTCCGATACGGAAAAACTGCAAGTGAGCCAGTCTGTTTACAACTTGTCAGCTGCTCGAATTAATAAAAAGGTTACCATTTTAACAAAGGCTGGCGCATTTAATGTAGAGTGGCTGTATGGATATATTTTTCGAAAACGATAACTTTTTAGCCCTGACGGGGCATTTTTGGTGCTGAACTATGACTGGTGCAAGTGATAATAAACAATCCTCTACCGATGTGGATACCCATAAAACTTCCGATTGTGATCCGTTGTTGAAACTTTGGAATTTGCGTATTTTGATCCGACTGAATGTATTCAGCCGGTTCTTTGATCGTTATGGCGGCCTGCATGATCCTGAAACAATGCATGTTTTGGGGTTGTCTGCATTTCTGCAAGATGAAAATATTGATAAAAAAACCATATTTTCCAATTTGTCCAATACGTTAAAAGCGTTGGAAAATAATACGTTGACATCTCCCCAGGATATTTTTTCCACCAATATTGCTGTTCTTCAGAAATCATTAAACCTGACGCAGTGTGAGATCGATATATTGCGATTTGTCATCATATCGGGCTCGTCTGCGGGGTTTAATATGGTGGTCGAGACGCTCGGAGAAATGAGCAGTGAAAAAATCAGGCACACCTTGTCGATAATCCTGAATGTTCCCCGTGATGATATTGAGAATGCCATGCGCAGCAATGGTACATTGATATCTTCGGGACTGTTGCGCATCAATGCCAGTGGTCACTATATGCATTCATTGCAGCAGTGTTTTGATGTCCCGCACAGCATTAAATACGCCTTGACTCAGGAGCAGAATAACCCCGGGGCAATATTGCAATGTTTTTTTAAAATGGCGGATCAGTCGCATTTGTCAATTGAAGATTTTCCTCACTTGAAAACCGATATTGATTTGTTGACATGCTATTTACAGTCAGCTGAAAAGAAAAATATTCAGGGGATTAACGTGTTGATATACGGTGAACCCGGCACTGGTAAAACTGAATTGGTGAAAACCTTGAGCCGCGACTGCGGATTTGAGTTATACGAAATCACCATGCAGGATATGGAAGGCAACCCTATTGATGGAAAAGACCGTTTTGCGGCTTATCAGCTGACTCAAAAAATGTTGGCGAGCAAAGAAAAGGCCGCCATTTTGTTTGATGAAATAGAAGATGCTTTTCCCGATGTGAATTTCAGCCCGTTTGGTCATGTGACGCGCCCTGATTTCAAAAAAGCCTGGGTGCATCAATTGTTGGAGGAAAACTCAATTCCGGCATTCTGGTTGTGCAACAGTGTGGTGCAACTGGATGATTCAGTGTTGCGTCGTTTTGATTTTGTTCTGAATTTGCGCTCTCCCACACGCAATATCCGTCGGCGTATCCTTGACAAATATCTTGGCCATCTGGGCTTGAGTGACTCCTGGTTAGCACAAATGGCGGAGCATGAGCATCTGGTGCCGGCGCATGCTGAAAGTGCCGCCAAAATTGCTGTTCACCTGAACGGTGACAGCACAAAGGAGCTGGAAAAAAACCTGGAAAGAATTATTGGTAACAAGCTGCAAGTGATGGGGTTGTCGCGCAAGCCTCGCACGGTTATCAGCCGTGAAACCCGCTATAGCCTTGAGTATTTAAACCCGGATCAGGATCTGGAAGCATTGAGCAGAGGGCTACAACAAAACCACCAGGCACGTATTTGTTTGTATGGCGCACCGGGTACCGGGAAAACCGCTTTTGCGCATTATGTGGCGGAACAGCTGGATAAGCCTCTGCTAAAAAAACAGGCCTCGGACATTCTCAGCAAGTGGGTGGGTGAAGCAGAAAAAAATATCGCAACCATGTTTGATGAGGCCGAAGCCGATGACATGGTGCTGCTTGTTGATGAGGTGGACAGTTTTCTCCTGGATCGTGGCTCTTCTCAAAACTCGTGGGAAATCACTCAGGTCAACGAATTATTGGTGCAGATGGAAAGCTTTAATGGTGTGTTCATCGCTTCTACGAATTTATTGAATCTTGTGGATGCGGCTTCGCTGCGGCGTTTTGACCTGAAAATAAAGTTTGATTATATGAAGCCCGAGCAAGCGTGGACATTATTCCTGCAAGTGTTGAAGGAGCATGGCTGTAACCTCAAGAGTGAAACGAAGCAATACAAAACCGCTTTAGCGCGGCTTGATAACCTTACGCCTGGGGATTTTGCAACGGTTGTGCGTCAGTCCCGGAGTTTGAATAAAACAATTGATCACCGTTATTTGCTCAGTGCGCTGGAAAAAGAGTGCAAGGCCAAACCGGGGGCCGGGAAATCTATCGGGTTCATGGGCTCGTAGCCCATACTGTATTCGTCAATGCGCTTTAACACCCTTAAAGACTGGTTGGCCTGGCAGGAAACCCTGTATCCCATCGAGATTGATCTGGGGTTGGAACGGGTAGGCTCCGTATTGGCATGCCTCAAGCTTACTCGCCCGGGTTTTACCTTGATTACGGTGGCAGGAACCAATGGCAAAGGTTCCTGCGTGGCGATGTTGGAAGCCATTTTGCTGGCTGCTGGTTATAGTGTCGGGAGTTATACCTCGCCGCATCTATTGCGCTATAACGAGCGTATAAAGCTGGGTGGTCAGCCGGTGGATGATGCTGTGTTGTGCGCGTCTTTCGAACGCATTGATCAGGCTCGTGCGGATGTTCGTTTAACCTATTTTGAATTTGGCACTCTTGCCGCTATCGATATTCTGCATCATGCCAAAGTGGATGTGGCAATCCTCGAAGTCGGGCTGGGCGGGCGGCTGGATGCGGTGAATATATTGGATGCCAATGTGGCATTAATTACGGCTATTGATGTGGATCATGTGGACTGGCTGGGCAGTGACCGTGAAACGATTGCGCGTGAAAAAGCAGGTATCTTGCGCAAGGGCCGATCAGCAGTATGTGCTGACCCAATGCCACCGGCATCGTTATTGTCGGTGGCAGCATCGCTGGAGGTACCACTGTCACTGTTGGGGCAGGATTTTTTTGTTGAAAGATCTGATGAACAGGAGGCTGACGGTTTCTGGAGCTGGTGTGATTCACAACAGCGTTTTGAAAACCTGCCTTTGCCTGCTTTAGCGGGTGATTTTCAGTTGAACAATGCAGCTGGTGTGCTGGCGGTGCTGGCGGCGGTGAATGCGGAATTTCCCGTGGATGTGGCAGCGATCACCCAGGGATTGCGGTCCGTATCGTTGCCGGGGCGCTTTCAAGTCCTGCCAGGTGCGCCGCAGCAAATTTTTGATGTGGCGCACAATGCACAAAGTGTACAGGCATTGGTTGACAATCTGGCGCGTCAGGATTGCCAGGGCCGCACTTTTGCGGTGCTGGGTATGCTGGCGGACAAGGATATTGATACTGTGGTGGCGCAATTGCGATTGGTGGTGGATTGCTGGTGTCTCGCGCCTTTGCCCGTGCCCCGTTCGGCCTCGGTCGAGCAATTACGCGCTGCGTTGCTGGCTGGCCCATCGGAAACCCCGGCCAGCAATGTCCCGATAGACATTTTTGATGATGTTGCGGCAGCCTACCAGAGCGCATTGACTGCCAGCACAACAAAGGACCGTATTGTGGTGACGGGATCATTTTATACAGTGGCGGCGGTGCTGGACGAAGCAGTATAATCACGCCTTAGTGTGAACCAAGCGCTCAATTCACATTTTATTGGGCACAGAGGCATTTTGTGAATATTCAACTCAAACAGCGATTAGTAGGCGCAGTGGTGCTGGTGGCGCTGGCGGTGATTTTTATCCCCATGCTGTTGTCGGGCGAGGGCAATCTCGGCGGTAGTATCGACGGCAGTAATATTCCTGCTGAACCGGATTTTCGTTTCCCGCCGGTACCTGCTGCCCCCAAAGCACCGCCGGTAGCGGCTGCCCCCGTGGTACCTTTGGGCGATGAAGGAGATGAATCTCCCGCTGTGTCTGGCAAATCTGCCCCGGAGAAAAAGGTAGCGGATCAATCTTCAACAAAGCCGCCGGCAAAAGTCGTCGAGAAAGCACCGGCAAAACCAGTTTCTCCGCCTGCTGCAAAGGCTGTTCCTGCCAAGGTTGCACCGGCCAAGCCCGGGAAGCTCAGCGGCTGGGTGGTACAAGTGGGGAGTTTTTCTGCGCGCAACAATGCCCGGGCGTTGCGCGACAAGTTGCGCAAGCAGGGGTATGCCAGTTTTGTGGAATCAATCAGGGGCGCATCTGGCCGTGTGTATCGGGTGCGTGTGGGGCCGGAACTCAACAAGGCTGCGGCAGACAAATTGCGCCAGCGTCTGATTAAAGAGGCTGGTTTGAAAGGGCTGGTGCAGGCTTACCCCTGAGGAGTTTGATGCAATTATGATTTGGGTCGATATAGTTATTCCCGGTGTCATTGCTATTTCCGCGTTGCTCAGCCTGGTGCGGGGTTTTGTGCGGGAGGCGCTGTCATTGCTGGGTTGGCTGGCCGCTTTTTTTATTGCATTAATTTTTTTTAGAGACTTTGCTGATTTATTGTTGACCGGTATTTCCGTTCCCTCTGTGCGCCTGGTGGTGTCATTTACCATCTTGTTTGTGGTGACACTGGTCATTGCTGCGCTGGTTAATCATCTTGCCAGTTCACTGGTGACAAAGACGGGGCTGACCGGTACGGATCGCATGATCGGCATGATTTTTGGTCTTGCGCGTGGTGTGGTGGTGGTGGCCGTACTGGTGTTTTTGGCAGGTATGACGGAAATATCCCAAGACCCCTGGTGGCAGGAGTCGGTACTGATTGATGTGTTTCACAAATTGGCGTTGTGGTTATGGCACACCATAGCACCGGAATTAATGAATGGTGCTATCGTTGATCAACCCTGGCGTACAGGATAGCGATCAAATAAATAATGAAGGTTTTGATGAGGTATTTTGCATGTGCGGCATAATTGGCATCGTTGGAACGGAAAATGTTAATCAGGATTTATATGATGGATTAACCGTTTTACAGCATCGGGGACAGGATGCTGCGGGTATTGTCACTTGTGACAAGCAGCGTTTGTATCTGCGCAAGGATAACGGCCTGGTGCGCGATGTGTTCCGTACACGGCATATGCGAGGCCTACAGGGCAACATGGGGATTGGCCATGTGCGTTATCCTACGGCGGGTTGTTTTTCCTCAGCCGAGGCACAACCGTTTTATGTTAATTCACCGTTTGGTATTTCATTGGCGCATAACGGTAATCTTACCAATGCTGCTGAGCTGAAGCGTGATTTGTTCCGTGCTGATCGCAGGCATATTAACACCGATTCTGATTCCGAAGTGTTGCTCAACGTGTTTGCGCATGAACTGCAACACGAGGGCAAGCTAACCCTGGATGCCAATGATATTTTTGAAGCGGTGGCTGCTGTGCATCGTCGCTGCAAAGGTGCGTACGCCGTGGTGGCAATGATTACCGGTTACGGCATTGTGGGTTTTCGTGATCCGCATGGGATTCGCCCCGTAGTGTTCGGCAAGCGCGAAACACCGCGTGGTGATGAATACGTGATTGCCTCGGAAAGTGTTGCTGTGGATTCGCTGGGTTTTGATCTGATGCGTGATATTGCCCCGGGTGAAGCGGTGTTTATTGATGTGAATGGCGGGTTCAGCACGCAGCAGTGCGCGAAAAAACCAGAAGCCAGCCCCTGTATTTTTGAGCATGTGTATTTTGCGCGGCCGGATTCCATCATTGATGGTATTTCTGTTTACAAGGCACGTTTACGCATGGGTGAGGCATTGGCGAAGAAAATTTTACGGGTCTATCCACAGCACGATATCGATGTGGTGATTCCGATTCCCGATACGAGTCGTACCTCCGCGTTGCAGCTGTCTTATCAGCTGGGCACGGTGTATCGCGAAGGGTTTATTAAAAACCGCTACATTGGCCGCACGTTTATTATGCCGGGGCAAAAACAACGCAAAAAATCCGTGCGCCAAAAACTCAATGCCATCGATCTGGAGTTTAAGGGGAAAAACGTGCTGCTGGTGGACGATTCCATTGTGCGAGGCACCACCTCAAAACAAATTATTCAAATGGCCCGGGAGGCCGGGGCCAATAAAGTGTATTTCGCCTCGGCGGCACCTCCGGTACGTTTCCCCAATGTGTACGGTATTGATATGCCATCGGTGAATGAACTGGTGGGACATGGCAGGGATGACAAACAGATTGCCGAGGCGATTGGTGCAGACTGGCTGGTCTATCAGGACCTGGATGATCTGGTCGAAGCCTCTCGCCATGGCAACCCGGAGGTAGAGAATTTTGATACCTCTGTGTTTGATGGTGAATATGTCACGGGTGATGTGACTCAGGACTACCTGGATTTTATCGAAGGTAAGCGCAGCGATGGTGCGCGCGAAAACACAGACGATGACGATAATGCGGTGATTGAGTTACACAATACGGCTTGATTCAGGTTTAAGGGCAGAAGAAAGGACAAAGAGAAAAGCTTGACGGAGTTGGCTGGTTTTACTAGTCTGCATTCTAACGCGCCGATTTGAGATCAGCTTGCGGGCGCGAAATAAATACGGCTAAAGCGAGGTGGTGTTGCAATAACCTGCTTTGGCATTGGCTGAGCGGGTTTTTTTGTGTCCAAAAATTGGTGGCAAAATGCCCGATTGAAAAATATGAAAGAAAATGCGAGGCAAATAATGTCACACGATAATGAAGAACAATACGGATTCGATACACTGGCGGTACGGGGCGGGCATGACCGCACTAACGAAGGTGAGCAGGGCGAGGCCATTTTCACCACTTCCAGTTATGTATACAACAATGCCGCTCAGGCCGCAGCACGGTTTTCAGGTGATGAGCCGGGCAATATCTATTCGCGTTTTACCAACCCTACCGTGCGTACCTTTGAGAAGCGTCTGGCTGCATTGGAGGGCGGGGAACGTTGTGTTGCCACGGCATCCGGTATGGGAGCCATTCTGACAACCTGTTTGGGTCTGTTGAAAGCGGGAGATCATATTGTTTCATCACGCGCTATTTTTGGTTCCACGGTGGTGTTGTTTAATAACATTCTGACACGGTTTGGTGTGGAAACCTCCTATGTACCATTAACCGACTTATCGGCATGGGAAACGGCAATACGTCCTGAAACCAAATTCCTGTTTTTGGAAACCCCGTCAAATCCGGTCACAGAAATTGCAGATATTCAGGCGCTGGCAGATTTAGCCCATGCTTATAACTGCCAATTAGTGGTGGACAATTGTTTTTGCACGCCCGCGCTACAAAAACCATTGACGTTAGGCGCAGATATTATTATCCATTCGGCCACCAAATATCTGGACGGTCAGGGGCGTTGTATCGGTGGCGCTATTGTCGGCACTGAAGAATGTGTCGGCGGGGATGTCGCCGGTGTGGTGCGTACGGGGGGTACCTGCATGAGCCCATTTAACGCCTGGGTATTTTTAAAAGGATTGGAAACATTACGCATTCGCATGGAAGCACACAGTCGTAATGCACAAATGTTGGCAGAATGGCTGGCACAACAGCCTGCTGTCGCCCGGGTGAATTATCCCGGTTTATCATCACATCCTCAGCATGAACTGGCTGCACGACAGCAAAATGATTTTGGCGGTGTATTATCTTTTGAAGTGAAAGGTGGTCAAAAAGCGGCATGGCGGGTTATTGACAACACCCGTTTAATATCGATTACTGCAAACCTGGGTGATACCAAAAGTACAATTACTCATCCGGCTACCACAACACATGGCCGTGTCGATGCTGAGCGGCGTGCTGAAGCGGGTATTAGCGATGGTTTGGTGCGTGTTGCGGTAGGGCTGGAAGACATTGTGGATATTCAGGCTGATCTGGAGCGTGGTCTGAGCTGATTTTAGTGCGCAGCGATGCGCGACTCAATTGCCTGTGCCATATCGATATTGCCAATTTCTTTATATAGCATGGCAAGTTCAGTCAAAACGATATCCAATACGGGTTGCGTTTCATTTTCACCAGCATCGAGTATTTCGGCGGCTTTTTCATAAAGTGGCAAGGCTTGTGCGAAAAGAGCCGTTTGTCGTTGTGCCGTGTTCATTGGAATGGAAGCGTTATTAGCCGGTATTGTACTGACCTCGAAAGATGTGTGATTTTTCCCTTCAATACGGGCCTGGGTGTGATAAATATTGGCCAGGGTATACATCAATAATGCAAGTTGCGGGTCTGATGACCCCAGTACATGTTGTGCAATATCCAGCGCCTCCTCGTAGGCATGGCTGGCAGGGTTGTACGCGCCTTGTTCGAGATAGTTTAGGCCCAGATTAATGAGTGTCTGCGCAACTTCTTCATGCTGGCTACCAAAAATAGTTTTTTTGAGAACAAGCATGCGTTGCAGGATGCCTGTGGCTTTTTTATGTTTTCCTTGTTTATTATAAACATTGCTCAAATTATCAAGTGCGTTACTGACATAAGGGTGTGTGGCCCCCATACTTGCTGACCATGAGCTGATTGCCTGCTGGTAAAAAATCTCTGCTTGTTCATATTGATGCTGGCTTTCATAGAGCACAGCCAAATTATAAATTGATTGCGCAATTGCAGGGTCATCTTTACTAAAGGCATTTTTACGAATTTTCAGTGCCTGTTGATGATATTTTTCGGACAGTTTGTAATGTTTTGAGTCAAAATAAACATTGCCAAGATTTGTCATGATAACGGCAAGGTCGGGGTGGTTCAGGCCGAGATTTTTTTCAAGAATAAGCAACGCTTTCAATAAGAGGTCTTCTGCCTCATCCAGACTTCCTAATGTTTGTTTGATGATGCCGAGCTTTAATAATGCATCAGCAGTATTAACATTATTCGGGGTGAAGTTTTTGTTGGCGATATTATAGGCACGTTGTGCAACAAGATGCGCATTATTATAATCGCCGCTCTCATAGTATGAAATGAAATGGGTGGTCAGATCAGTCCAGATAATCTCAGCCAATTCTGTTGTTTCATGGAAAGAGCGAATACTTGTTTGTTGTTCTATCGTTGGTGCGAGTGTCAGGTTGGCAGAAGAAAAGACAATACCAGGTGACAGAAAAAAGAAACCAAAATAAAACATACACGGTTTAATTCGTAGATAAGTGAAAATAAGACATGTATATTTTTCCCGATAGTTATACATCTTTTTTCACCTTTATATCCTGGGATAGCGTGTTTTATATGGTTGATTTATCGAGCTTGTACGACATTGAAAACAATGCACCGCTTGTCACTGCATATCGACCAGCGCAAGAAGTGCTTTAAAATTTTGTGATTGAATGCAGTATGAAAATGATTGGGTATTGCGGGTGCGGAAGAAGGTGGTATGACCAGCTGTATATGGTCACATCTGGCATGAAAAATATTTTTATTGTATATCAGTAGGTTAAAGTGTTTTTTGCGGGTCGCCGTAGTTTTTTTGAAGTTTGGCAAGGCTGGTTTCTGTGCGTAACACGAGGGCGCGGGCATTTTGTTGTCTGGCAATAATCAAGGACTCATTCAGGTATTGTTCCGCAAGATGGTAGGCACCTGTGTCGTTTGCAATAGCAAAATTGCTTTTGATGCGCAGCAATTCTGCGGTAAAAAACCCCTCGCCGGTAAAGGTGGTTTCCCGTAGTGCCGATTCGATAGTTTGTCGGGCTTTGTCGGTTTCTCCTGCATTATGCAAAAGTTCCGCCAGGATGGCTTGAAAATAAGAGCGGGCGAGTCGGTTGCCGGATTTTTCATAATTATGCAGTGCCTGCTGGAAGCGTTTACAAATGATTTCGGCGGGTTGTTTTGTCGATTCAGACCACGCTTTTAACATATGGCCAGTGGCTGCCCAAAACGAAAAACCATAAGTCTCGCTCAGTGTGATTTGTGCATCCGCGTAATGGTAGGTGGCGTTGTGGTCGCCACAGAGTTGGGACAGTGTGCCCATAAAATGTAAAGCGTAAGCCTGACTGAATGGATGCGCAAGATGTTTGGCCAGACTCAGTGCAGCCTGACCGCGTGTTAATGCCTGATCGGTTTTTCCAAGTAACCATAAAACACATGCAGCATTGGCAAGGGAGGCTACCTGTGCATCTTGACAGTAGGCAGCCAGCATTACTTGCGGGTGAGTTTGTCCGGCTTGGGGCTTAATGTGAAGCTCAAGGTTCTGTAGCGCTTCGGAAAAATTTCCTTTCCAGAACAATGTGGTGCCAAGCGCACGTTTTGCTTCCAGCAAAAACTCCGGAATATTGGATTGTACTGCATGCTGTTGTATTTCATTTGCAAGTTTATAGGCTTTTTCCAGCTCTGCACGCACAATGTAAAATTCCCACAGACCACATAACACAGGGAATACGGTATTGATGTCTGTTATATTCCGGCACAGGCTGTAGGCCCGGGCATAAGCTTTTTCCACTTCGGGTGCGGCATAACCTTTGCTCATCATGGTAGCCAGCCCCAGTGTGGTTTGTAACGCAAGTTCATGCATGCCCAGCTGGGGCGACTCAGGCATTTTTTTAATCAAGGCAAGGCCGTTGTTAAGGTGTTCAATGGCTTCAACATTCGCTGAATGTTGAATGGCAGAATTTCCTGCGGATAACCAGTAATGCAAAGCATCTTCGTTGTTGCCAGCCTCTGTGCAGTGATGGGCAATAATTTCCGGGTTATCGGCAACAAGCTGTGGGAACTTTTCTTTGATAAGTATAGAAATGCGCTGGTGGTATTTTTGACGTGTGCGCTTTAATAGCGAGTGATAAGCGGCTTCTCTCACCAGAGCATGCTGAAAACGATAATGCGCTTTCGGCGGTTTCCCGCTCTGGATAAATAATTCAGCATCAATGAGCCGGTTCATGCTGGAGCGCAGGCTGAGATCACTTTGCAGAGTGGCTGCATGTAATAATTCATAGGTAAATTCACGTCCCAGTGTGGCACTGAGTTGTGCCAGTTCTTTATCATCACCCAGGTTATCCAGGCGTGACATAAGTGAATCCTGTAGTGTGCTGGGGATTTCCAATTGAGACATGTTGTGGTTGAGTTCAAAATGCTCTTCTTTTTCTACTAACAATGAAGACCGAAGAACGGCATTGGTAAGCTCTTCGACAAAAAGTGGAATGCCATCTGTTTTATTAATAATTTCAACAAATACTTCTGTGGGCAGGGTCTTTCCCCGGCACAGTTGCCTGATCATGCTGCCGGATTGTTTTTGAGTGAGACGATTGAGTGTAATATTTGTCACGTTCGCACGATTTTCCCACGGAGGGGAAAAGTCACTGCGGAAGGTAAAAAGGGCAAAAATATTAGTCAGCCTGGGCTGCCCGATAAGTAGTGACAGTAATTCTATACTGGAAGGGTCTATCCATTGTAAATCCTCCACAATGAATAAAACAAAGCGTTGTTGCGTGACAGCTTGTAACATCTGGATAAGAACATCGAAAGTATGCTGCTTTTTTTGTTGTGGCGTGGAGTTTGTTTCAGTAGCATCGGTAATCGTTTTTTCAGCGAATGGAATGGATAACAGCTCAGCCAGAACAGGGGTGACGATTTTGGTTTCCATGTCCAGGGCGGCAATTGTTTTTTCGATACGTGAAATCTGTTTTTGTGGGCTATCGCCTTCAGTCAGGCCGATAATGCGACGCACCATGTCCATAACAGGATAAAGAAAACTGTTTTTGTAGTAAAAGTCACCATAACAATCCAGAAAAAGACAATGTTCTTTTTCGACTTTTTTGCAAACCATCCGTACCATGCATGTTTTTCCCAGTCCAGGTTCACTGCTGAGTAAAATAACCTGGCCGACGCCTTTACGTGCCTGATCGAGTCTTTCTGTTAACAAATTGCTTATCTGGTCTCGTCCGACCAGCATGGTGCGGGAAGGATGTTCAGTTTCCGTAAATCGGTTTTTATTGCCGTGAGCCTGCTGTACTTGAAAAAGTGTAAAAGATTGTGAAAACCCCTTCAGTGTATGAATCCCCAGTGTTTGACACTCAAAGCGGCGATTCAATAGCTGGTGTGTGCAGCCGCTGATTACTACGGTATTTTCACTGGCGCAGCCTTGAACCCGTGCGGCAATGTTCGGTGTTTCACCCAGAGCCATCGAACGTTTATCACCCCCACCAATTTCACCGACCACTACCAGGCCGGTATGAATGCCCACGCGCACGGCAAGTTGAACATTATCGCTGTGTTGTATAGGGTAAATATGCTTCGGGATACGTTTAATAATTTCCAATGCAGCAAAAGTTGCACGTTGTGCGTCATCTTCATGTGCCTGAGGATAACCAAAATAAACCAGTATGCCATCGCCAAGATATTGCGCGACATAACCGCCATAGCTGCTGACAATTTTATTGCAGGTATCACGGTAGTCGCGCATGATATCGCGCAATTCTTCCGGGTCAATACGTTCGGAAAGTGCAGAGGAACCAACGATGTCACAAAACAGTACAGTGAGTTGGCGGCGTTCTGCATTTTGCTGTGTACGTGCAGAGGGTGGTGCAGTGGAACGGCTTCCCGTATTTTGCGTTTTGCTCAAACGAGTGGCACATTGTCCACAGAACTCAAAATCAAATGGGTTGTTAAAGTTACAGTTGGGGCAAGGGATATTCAATGGTGTGGCACATTGGCCACAAAAGCGCATATTTCCCGGGTTTTTGAAGCCACATTTTTCGCAGAGCATGGCAAGAATCATCCTTGTTGATTTTTCTGTTTGTGCAATTAGAGAGGATACGCATCCTCTCTATGTTCAGCAAGGTAAACGATAAAAATGAAGCAGGACAAAGTATGAGTTTACCCCGTCAGCATCTTTTACAAATTTATCGCGCGGCATTGGCGGTTGTGCGGGGGGATGTATGCACGCGACAGGCATTAGCGGGTTATGATCCGGGCAGACCGGTTATCGTGATTGCCATTGGTAAAGCGGCGTCGAGTATGATGCTGGGTGCAATAGCGGCTCTGGGCGATATGTTTGATGGAGGATTGTTGATTACCAAGGAAGGTTATTGTGACAAAAGACTGCAAGGTATGAAAAATATTCAATGTCTGGAATCGGCACACCCTGTACCGGATAAACGCAGTTTGTATGCAGGCCGGGTACTGTTGGAGTTTATAGCGGTGTGGCCAGTCAAACAGGATTTTATATTTTTGATTTCCGGCGGTGCTTCTTCGCTGGTAGAGGTATTGCCGGATAAGTTGCATCTGGAGGAGTTGCAGGAAGTAAACCGTTGGTTGCTGGGTAGTGGCTGGAGTATCTCGGAAATGAATCGTGTGCGCAAATCGCTGTCATGTATCAAGGGAGGGCGTTTGGCGAAATGGTTTACAGGGCATCATGTAAACTGTCTGATGATTTCTGATGTGCAAGATAATTCACCACAGGTGATTGGCTCAGGTTTTTTGAGTCCGGATATTATTGATGAGCCACAATCTGAAAATATGCCGGAATGGATTACAGCGTTGCCCAAGGCACCGCCTGCACCTTCATTGGATGATGTTTGTTTTAATATGATTGATATTCGTATTGTTGCAAAACTTGAAGACGCTATGCAGGCCGCAAAAAAAATGGCGATGGCTTTAGGGTATGACGTTTATTTACATGAGGAACTGGTAACGTGTGATGCACAGCTTGCGGGGCAGCAGTTGGCTCGCGCGTTGTGCGATAGCGAATGTGGATTGCATATCTGGGGTGGAGAAACCACCGTGCGTTTGCCGGATAACCCCGGGCAGGGTGGGCGCAATCAACAATTGGCATTAGCGGCAGCGGTAGAGTTAGCAGGTATGGAGACACATTATTTTTTGGCCGCAGGCACAGACGGCAGTGACGGACCGACACAAGCTACGGGTGCTTTGGTGGATGGGTATACTTTACAGCGCGGAACACAGGCCGGGTTTGATGTGCAGCAGACGTTAGCTGGCGCAAATGCGGGTATTTTTTTGCAAGCCAGTGGTGATTTGATTATTACCGGGCCCACAGGTACCAATGTGAGGGATTTAATGTTGGCGATTAAACGGCCAGTGGTATGAATGCAAAAAATACTGGTGCTATGGTGTTCCCTTACCGGCATCCAGTGGTACGTGATCTTGCCTGGGTGATGGCTTCCCCTGGTTTATTACAAAAGGCTCCAGAGGGACAGGTGCTGGTGACGGATGACTGGTGCCGCTGCATTTATACGGCGCATGAAAATTATCTACATGAGTTGGATGAAAACCCTGTGCCTTTGTTGGATGCGTTATCGAAATGCAAAAGCCATCGCCTGGGCATTTATTTTGAGCATCTTTTACATTATTGGCTGAAAGTCATTTTATGTGTGCAGCAACTACAACATAACGTTCCTGTTTTTCAATCGCAGGAAACGGGGGGCAAGCGTACCCTGGGGGAATTTGACTTTTTGTTTCGGGTGGATAATGGAAAACCTCTGCAACATTGGGAGGTTGCGGTAAAATTTTATTTACAAAAAAAAGACGATGAAGGTAAATCACGCTGGGTGGGGCCGGCTGACCGGGATCGCCTTGATATAAAACTGGATCGTTTGTTTCAGCATCAACTTAAGCTGGCAGGCTTGCCTGAGGCGCAAGCGTGTTTAACGCATAGGGAGGCTGACCTGGTCCAGCCTGCGGCCTTTATCAAAGGCTATTTGTTTTATCCATTTGACGAAGCCGGAGTGAGTGAGCAGACTGATGCTGTTGATCTGGCACCCTGTATGCTTTCCGCCAATCACCCCAAAGGATGGTGGCTATACCGGGAAAAAATATCCATGCTCTCCACCGCTGCGGATGTGCGCTGGGTGATTCTGCCCAAATCCCGCTGGTTGTCACCCGTGTATCATGGGCAGACAGAAGAGGCGTTGATGGATAAAAATGCATTGATGGCATATTGCGAAATACACTTTCATCACCGGAATAATCCCTTGTTGGTGGTAGAGTTAAGCTGGCAGTCCACCGTCTGGTTGGAGGTTTCGCGTGGGTTTATATTGGCATCTGCCTGAAATATTTAAAGAAATCGTACCATTTTCCGATAATTCTAAACGAATGTGTGATGTGTTTCACAAAAGCAGTGTGTATCCAGTCACGGGTGTGTGCGGTTGTGTAGACGACATACATATTGTGGCAGGGGGCCGAGTTCACGAGTTACCCGCCCGGAATAATGTAACAGGGGGCAAAAATGAAGTTTTTATCCAAACTGGATCCGATGACGGTATTGATGCTGGTTGTAATATTTGGTGTGGTGATTACCATGTCAACCCAGGCTGTAAAGAAAACCTCAGGCAGCGAAGCAACGGCGCACGTTATGCCGGTTGATTCTGCGGGGCTGACATCCAGCAGAAATCCCTCGGGTGAATCCTGATCGCCAGTTTAGTTGTTAATCATTAACGGTTGCAGCCAGCGCCGGTAGAGCACTTCTGCTGCATCGTGCAGTTGTTTGGTGTGTTCTTTCAGGTTTTCCATTATTTCGTTTTGGTCTTGTACGCCCGGTGCAGGGCTATGAGTTCATTTTCATCGCGTGTTGTCCATTCCCGCGCCATGGCGCCGGTCATTTCAATTGCGGAATTCATTCAATATCGTCATTAACACTCACTCATGGGGTCACCCATGAAAACCAAAGCGCTGACATCATCGATGTGTGTCGGGTACATTTCTCCGGCATCACTGCGCACCCGTTCAAAAGGAATGTTATAGTTTTCCAGCAGGGTGGCAAAATAACCGGGGTCTTCACAGGCAACGTGCTATACCGGCCATAGTGGCTCATCTGGCAAGTAAGCCCAACAAAAACTCAAAATATAATGTTTGTCAATGTGTTAGTACACCCTCTAAACGGTCAACTGCGGAATTTAGGTTCATGATAAATAAACGGCCTGCGCGGGTTATTTGGATGGTGAGTATGTGGTTGTTGCTGATTTTATCAGCCTTTGCCGATGTGTGTGTGGCGGAGTTGCAGGATGAACGCAAGCCTGCGCGGCAGATTGTGTTGCAGGGCATTCTTGGCAGCAAGGCATTATTGCTGGTGGATGGCCAGCGGCAAATGATGTCGATCAAGGATGCTGCAAAACAGGGCGTGCGTGTGTTGCGTATCGAAGAAGAACAGGTGGACGTGGATATCGATGGCAAACGCCGTCGTCTGCGCCTGGGTGACAGTTATTCCGTGACAGGCCAGTACAAAGCGCGTGAGAGTATTGAGGTGACTATTGCCAAAAATAACACGGGTATGTATTCCACGGCAGGTAGCATCAATGGTTTGCCGGTTTCATTTTTAGTGGATACAGGAGCAACCTCGGTTGCCATGAGCGCACAGCATGCCAAACGTCTGGCCATTGATTTTCGGGTGACTGGTGAGCCGACTTTTGTGGGTACGGCATCGGGGGTGAGCGAAGCGTATCGGGTAATACTGGATAAGGTTACTGTTGGAGGGATCACTCAGCATAATGTGAAGGGAGTGGTGATTGATGGTAATTATCCGATACAGGTTCTGTTAGGAATGTCATTTCTGGGGCAATTGGAAATTCAGCGTGATGGCAATATTATGCGCCTGAAGAAAAAGTTCTGATATCGTATTTATTCGGGGGTGGTTCGGCGCGTCATTGTCAGTGAAAAAAACCGGGGTTCACGCTCTGAACCCCGGTAAGAGTAAGACAAAGAAGACAATTATTGATCGCTGTCTTTAAGACGGTTAATGCCTAAAGCTTTTAGCACATATTTTTCGTAAATGGGCTCTGATGTTCCCTTTTTCATTTTACGCATGAAGTATTTTTCAAATGCCACCTTGGCAACATGCACCCATTTACCCTTTTTAAACCAATTAACATTGCGTGGTGGAATTTGCGGCAATGCGACGAAGGCCGCGCCTGTGTCTCCCATATCGGCAAGACAGATTGCATTCCATGTTCCTTCATGAGAAGGCGCTTTTCCTTGCAGCTCCTCCTCAATGTTATGTACGATAGCTGTCACCATTGATTCGATCATATAGCCGGTTTTGGGCGTGCCTGTTGGCACGGGAGTGACTTCCACAGGGGGGATGGCAATACAGACGCCAGCGGAGTAGATGTTTTTGTATTTAGGGCTGCGTTGATGATCATCCACAATAACAAAGCCCCGGGGATTGCAAAGCCCTTCCACATTGGCTACAGCATCCACCCCTTTGAAGGCTGGTAACATCATTGAATAATTAAACGCCACTTCATGTTCTTTGATGATTTTGCCTTCCATATTATGTTCTGCAACATACATTTTGTTTTCTTCCACTTTGGTCACTTTTGCATTGGTGATCCATTTGATGTGGCGATTACGTAACTCTGATTCCATCATGCCCTTGGAGTCTCCCACGCCGCCGAGCCCCAGGTGACCGATGTAGGGTTCACTGGTAATGTAAGTCATCGGGATTTGATCACGGACTTTCCGCTTGCGCATATCGGCATCCAGGATAAATGCGTATTCATAGGCGGGCCCAAAACAACTGGCTCCTTGCACCGCACCAACAACAACCGGGCCAGGGTTTTCCACCAGTTTCTGGTAGGCATCGTAAGCAGTTTCAGCGTGATCGACGGTACATATTGACTGGGTAAAGCCATCAACCGGGCCTATTCCTTCAATTTCTTCAAACGCCAGTTTTGGGCCGGTGGTGATAAGCAGGTAGTTGTATTCCACCCGGTCACCGTTAGCTAATTCAAGTACGTTGTTTTCGGCGTTAATTTTGCTCACCGGGCTGACGATGAATTTTATGTTTTTACGTTCCAGGTAAGGACGAATGGGAAAGGTAATATCGGCACGTTTACGCCAGCCGACTCCAATCCAGGGGTTGGATGGAACAAACTGAAAATATTCCCTGGCATTGACCATTGTAATGGTATGCTCTTTGTCCAGTGCCTCTCTTAATTCGTAGGCTGCGGGCATCCCTCCCGTGCCTGCACCCATGATAACAATGTGTGCCATATAAACTCCTTTTAATGTTATGTTCCCTGGTTTTCAACGTTCACAGGTTACCCTGCGGTTTATCAAAAAAGGCGACCCACAAGCTCAAAATCAATAGCCGTTTGAGTGCCAGTGCGGTGAAGATGTTCGTTGCCAACAATCCTTTGTGGGAGTTTCCATATTCGCTACATGCTGGGCAGAGGCTGTTTTATGCTGACTGCGCCCCGTAAGTCACCTGTCCGATAATCTGTGGCTCTATCGAAGGGGTATTGCTGTTGCAGTTTTTGCTTTACAGCGCTGGGGATATCGTTTTTACTGCCATGACAGGTTAAACATTGAGGTTTGACGCCAATGGCTTTGGCAAAACGGAAATAACGACCATTGGGCTCGGTCACCATCTCGGAGAAACTCATTGTCTTGAGTGATTCCCCCTGGTCGAGGCGGGCCTGAAATTGCGCCAGTACTTTTTGTTCCCATATATCAGGCATACCAATCATGGGGTTACGCACACGGGTGCTGACGCGGGTCACTTTCCAGCCCTGGTTTCGGGAGATATCTGCTGTCATCTTTGGCGCTTGTTCTGAGCAGACATTGATGGCAGCAACAGGACCGTCTTTCTGCATCGCGCCTTTCATGGTCTTGCCCAGCTGCATCATGAAAGATTGTGCCACTTCCATTGCTGCCTGAGTGCGTTGTTCAACATTGTCAGCGATTGCGCTGGTTGTCGCCGACAGAGCCAATGTCAATATCAATGCCTTTCCTTGAATAGATATCGTTCTTTTCATCACTCTTGCTCCCATGCTGTGTTGTGATCGTGTTAGGTTTGGGGCATATCTTCCATGTTGTCCAATGGTGCATATAAAATTGAGTGCAAAGCCAAAACAATGGACTCCCACGGAGGACTATGGGAGCTAGGGTAAAGGAGCAGGGTGAGATATTGTATATCTCGTTGGGAGTGTGTGGCGTACAATAAAACCTAAATGTCAATCGCCACGGGTGTAGATATCATAAGGCTAAAATTATGTCGTCATGTTTTTTTCGATGAGCGCATAGGCTGAATGATTATGAATGGACTCGAAGTTTTCTGATTCCACTACGTAGGCGGTAATGCGTGAGTCCTGGTTTATGTAGGCTGCAATATCGCGCACCATGTCTTCCACAAATTTCGGGTTGTCGTAGGCACGCTCGGTGACGTATTTTTCGTCCGGGCGTTTTAACAGACCGTACAGTTCACAGGAGGCAATGGATTCCACGGCGTCAATAATGTCTTCAATCCAGACAAATTCGCGAGTCTTGATGGTGACTGTAACGTGTGAACGTTGATTGTGCGCACCGCGATCAGAAATTTTCTTTGAGCAGGGGCACAGACTGGTGACGGGCACCACAACTTTGAGTGTTGTCTCATGCTGACTGCCGCTACTGGAGCCCAAAAAAGTCACATCGTAATCCAGCAGGCTTTGCACGCCGGATACCGGTGCCGTTTTGTTGACGAAGTAGGGGAAGCTCATTTCGATGTGGCCGGATTCGGCTTCCAGTCGTTCGGTCATTTCTGCCAGCATATCTTCGAAAGACTCGACTGAAATCTCGCGTTCGTGCTGGTTGAGTATTTCCACAAAGCGCGACATATGAGTGCCTTTGAAATTATGCGGCAGGTTCACATACATATTGAAATTGGCAATAGTGTGTTGTTCGCCGCCGGAGCGGTCACGAATGCGTACCGGGTGACGGATATCCTTGATACCCACCTTGTTGATAGGCAGGTGTCGGGTATCTTCCGAATTTTGTACGTCAGCAATGGTGGAATCGGTCACGAGCTTTCCTCTTTTGTGGTTTGAGTCTTCAGCTTGTTAATTATCGGTAAAACGTACACAGGCACGCTCGGTTTCCCACAAGGTGATAGCCTTGACGCGGATATGCTCGTTGTTAAGTGTTTCTGACAAGCCACTGAAAATAAATGCAGCGATGTTTTCTGCGGTGGGGTTGATGGTGTCAAAAGGCTTGATTTCGTTGAGATAGCGATGGTCGAGCAGGTCGGTCAATTCGCGAACCTGCTGGCGTATTGCCTTGAAATCAATAGCCATGCCCACGTTGTTCAGCTGGCTGGCCTCGACTTCAGCCTCGACTTTCCAGTTATGTCCGTGCATACGTGAACAGGCACCAGGGTAGTCACGCAGGGTGTGGGCAGAGGCAAAATCGCTGACAACTTTAAGGGTGTACTTCGCTGGCATGGGAATTATGGGGACAGTTGGTAAATAGCAGGGGCTATAAGTTGATTAAAATACTAAGGTATTGAGCGTTATTTAGCAATACGGGCTTGCGTGTCAGGTTGTGCCAGTAATGTGTTGATGGTGTTTTCGATGCCAATGGCATCCAGGCCGCATTGGGCAAGTAATGCACTGTGTTCACCGTGCTCGACAAAATAATCCGGCAATCCCAGGTTATGTATGGCTATGGTAACGCCGTGTGCAGCAAGGCATTCGTTAATACCGCTACCTGCGCCACCCGTCACGGCATTTTCTTCCACAGTGACGATCAATTGATGTTGTTCGGCTATTTCCAGTATCAGGTCTTCGTCCAGTGGTTTGACAAAGCGCATGTTGACTACCGTGGCGTTGAGTATTTCACCGGCTGTGATGGCTGGCGTCACCCTGCTGCCGAAGGCGAGAATGGCAACATGGGTACCACGGCGTCGTACTTCAGCCTTGCCCAGTGGCAGCGTTTCAAAGTCTTGCGCGGGTTGCGTGCCAGGGCCGAAGCCGCGCGGATACCGCACGGCGCTGGGGCCGTTGTGCTGGTAACCGGTGTTGAGCATCTGGCGACATTCAGTTTCGTCCGCCGGAGCCATCACCACCATGTTGGGTATGCAGCGCAGGTAACTGAGGTCGAAGCTGCCTGCATGCGTGGGCCCGTCAGCACCCACCAGTCCGGCACGGTCGATGGCGAACATGACGGGCAGATTCTGGATGGCAACGTCATGGATCAGCTGATCATAAGCGCGTTGCAGGAAGGTGGAATAGATGGCCACCACCGGTTTGAGGCCATCGCAGGCCATGCCCGCAGCCAGTGTCACTGCATGCTGTTCGGCAATGCCCACATCCAGGTATTGATTCGGAAATTGTTCGGAAAAAGCCACCATACCGGAGCCTTCGCGCATGGCAGGGGTGATGCCCATGAGTTTTTTATCCTGTGCGGCCTGATCGCACAGCCAGTCACCAAACACCTGTGTGTAGGTGAGGCTGGCTTTTTTATGACTTGCAGGAAGGGCTTCACCGGTATCCGGGTCGTAACTGCCCACGCCGTGGTAGGCGCAGGGGTCTTCTTCCGCAGGCTCAAAACCCTTGCCTTTTTTGGTGACGATATGCAGAAACTGCGGGCCTTTCAGCGTGCTCAGATTGCCCAGAGTCTTGATCAGGGAATCCATGTCATGGCCATCAATAGGACCGATGTAGTTGAAACCCAGTTCCTCAAACAAGGTGCCGGGGATCACCATACCTTTGGCATGTTCTTCCACACGCTGGGCCAGCTCCCACATGTTGGGAATCTGGCTCAGCACCTTTTTTGAGCCTTCGCGGGCAGCGAGATAAAGCTTGCCGGAGAGGATGCGCGCCAGATAATTGGACAGGCCACCCACGTTGGGGGAAATGGACATGTCGTTGTCGTTGAGAATCACCAGCAGATTAGCGTCCAGTGAGCCGGCGTGATTCAGTGCCTCGAAAGCCATGCCCGCTGTCATTGCGCCATCCCCGATGATGGCAACGACTTTTTTGCCGGTCTCATTTTCATCATCTGTTTGTTGTTGTGCGGCAATGGCCATGCCCAGTGCTGCACTGATGGAGGTGCTGGAATGGCCCACCCCGAAGGTGTCATAAGGGCTTTCGCTACGTTTGGGAAAACCGGCAATACCGCCCTGCTGGCGCAGACTGTGCATTTGCTCGCGGCGACCGGTAAGAATTTTGTGCGGGTAACTCTGGTGGCCGACATCCCACACAAGCTTGTCCTGCGGCGTGTTAAACACGTAATGCAGAGCCACAGTGAGTTCCACAGTACCCAGACCGGAGGAGAGATGTCCTCCGGTTTGGCCGACGGTCTGAATCAGGAAGGCGCGTAATTCGTCCACCAGCCCTTTGAGCTGGTCGGTGTCCAGTGATCGGACATCGTCGGGGCTGTTGATGCTTTCCAGTAACGGAAAGGCGCGTGTCTTGGGCATGGGCTATGCTGCAATTTTTCGTAGGGTGGTACTGCCCACCGTACCAGGTACCAAGCGTGCTCAATGGTGGGTATTACCCTACGAGGGTTAAAAAGGGGAATGATTATATCAGCTTTGCCGGTGAATGATGTACCCGGCGATATCGCGCAGTGGTTGGGCGGATTCGCCCCAATACGACAGGCTGTCAACGGCTTCCTGGTGTAACTCATCTGCACGCTGTTTGGCCTCGGTCATGCCCAGCAGGGCAGGATAGGTGGTTTTATGCCGGGCCTCGTCAGACCCCTGGGGTTTGCCCAGGGTTACTGTGTCACCTTCTATATCGAGGATATCGTCACGGATCTGGAAGGCCAGTCCCATGCATTTGGCGAAGTGGTCAAGTTTTTCCAGTTGTGTGGGTTCAATGTTGGGTTGGCTCAATGCGCCCAGCTGGGCGCTGGCGCGAATCAGCGCACCGGTTTTATGGATGTGCATGTTTTCCAGTTCGGCGAGATTCATGGTTTGTCCCAGGCCTTCGGCAGCGAGGTCCATGGCCTGCCCGCCTGCCATACCTCGTGAACCACTGGCCAGAGCCAGAGTCTCCACCATCTTCAGGCGCAGGGCAGGCTCGTCCACCATGTCTGGGTCGTGGGCGAGGATGTAAAACGCCAGGGATTGCAGGGCATCACCAGCGAGAATCGCGGTGGCCTCGTCGAACTGGATGTGACAGGTAGGCTTGCCACGACGCAGTGCGTCATTGTCCATGGCTGGGAGGTCATCGTGGATCAGTGAATAGACATGAATCAGTTCCAGTGCGCAAGCCGGGCCATCCAGCACGGAGGGAGCTATGCCGAGCATTTGTCCAGTGAGGTACACCAACAGAGGGCGTATACGTTTACCACCGTCGAGACTGGAATAGCGCATGGCCTCATGCAGTAACGCAGGATTCACATTGACTGTGGGCAGCCAGTGTTGCAGCGCCTTTTCAGTGCGGGCCTGATAAGTTTTGAGCAGGGGAGTGAGTGACATGGATCAGCTCAGGGTTAAAGAGCAAAAGGGTGGGGCCAGGGTTTTCATGGGTTAAATGTTTTTGCGGGCATTATTCAGTCTGGGCGGTAAATGTTTCGGGTTCACCGTCTTTTTTCAGCAGAATCTCTACTTTTTGTTCGGCCTCAGCCAGCGCAGTCTGGCAGCTGCGGGTGAGTTCGATGCCGCGCTCGAAGTCTTTTAACGAATCCTCCAGTGAAGACTCGCCATTTTCCATACGCTCTACCAGTGTTTCAAGTTCTTTCAGCGCTGTTTCAAAATCGGGTGTTTTTTGTTTCTTCTGAGCCATGTTGTTGAACTCTGTGGTTTCCGTTTTTTGCGGGTGGGCGGTACGTTAACGCAGGCTCTCCAGCCGGGTCAATTCTGCCGAGGATAAATTGTGATGAAAAAAACCGGGTTTCGTCAGTTTGGCAGTGTGGCTATCTGCCAACCAGCAGCGGTAAAAAACCGAAAAATGTGGTGGCGAACTGCGCGATTGACGCTTAAGAAACCGAAGTGGAAGAGCCTATCGATCCGAATCAGCCATACACTCTGGACACCAGGATTCAGTTTGAACAGGTGCGGTTATGGTTTTATGTCTACCCGGATATGTGAAGCTTGATTGTGGCAGCTTTGCTGGATGAAGTTTATCCTGGGTTCTGCAGTTGAACGGCCTGTAGAATGCATTGAATTTTGTGGCTGGTGAGGTGCGATTAATGAAGTGGTTCAGCTGATTATCCTTGGCTGGATCGTATCAATTAATCAGGTTGTGTCAGCTCGGAATTTACGGCTATAGTCCAGGTATGGGCAGGCATTCACCAATGCGGTGACTGGCCCGGTGAAGTTTCCAACGATATGTCGCGGGTGGCTGACTATGAGAATCGTCTTCTTTAGTAGCAAGCCTTACGAGCAAACGTTTTTTGACGAGGCCAATGAGAAATTTGGTTTTGAGCTGGTTTATTTTACGCACCCTCTGTCCCGACACACAGCGCTGAAATCATTATCGGCTGATGCCGTGTGCGTGTTTGTCAACGATACACTTGATTACGATGTTCTTTCGGCTTTGCAGCGACAGGACATTCGGCTGGTGGTGTTGCGTTGTGCCGGATTTAACAATGTGGATTTACCTGCCGCAGAAAAACTGGGTGTGAGAGTGGTGCGGGTTCCTGCTTATTCTCCCTATGCCGTGGCCGAACACACGGTGGGTTTGATGTTGTCACTCAATCGTAAAATCCACCGCGCCCATAATCGTGTACGGGAGGGCAATTTTTCGTTAGAGGGGTTGTTGGGTTTTGATATGCATGGCCGGACCGCAGGGGTGATTGGTACCGGGCGGATTGGTTCTGTGGTGGTGCGTATTTTGTCCGGCATGGGTTGCCGTGTGTTGGCTTGCGATCCCCAGAAAAATAATGAGTGCGTACAGTTGGGGGCACGCTATGTGAGCCTGCCGGAACTTTATGCGCAGTCCGACATTATCAGTCTGCATTGCCCGCTGGACTGCGATACCCATTATCTGATTAATGCTGCTGCGCTGGCGCAAATGAAGGATGGCGTGATGCTGATTAATACCAGCCGGGGAGCCGTGATTGATGCGGCAATTTTGGTGCCGGGGCTGAAATCGGGAAAAATCGGCTACCTGGGCCTGGATGTTTATGAACAGGAAGGCGACCTGTTTTTTGAAGACCTGTCCAATGAAATTATTCAGGATGATGTGTTTGAGCGACTGGTGACGTTTCCCAATGTATTGATCACTGGGCATCAGGGGTATTTTACCGAAGATGCGCTGCGAAATATTGCGCAGACCAGTCTTGCCAATGTCCATGCGCTGGAACAGGGACAGGTTTGCGAAAATGAGCTGACGGCCACGGTATTGCGTGGCACTTGCCGGTGATGGTATGGGTATCCTGTTTGGCAAACGCCATGTTCAGCCGACTGTGGCTGTATCACCCTCAGAAAACGGGCATGCTAAAGATGTCAACACTGTTTTTGCATTACTCGAAACGGGCGTCGATGGGTTAACAAAAGCTGAGGCTGAAAAACGTCTGGCCAGATATGGGCCGAATCGGCTTGCAGAAGCAAAAACACGTAACCCCTTGCTGCGTTTTTTCTGTCAATTCCACAATGTGCTGATTTATGTGTTGATGGTGGCGAGTCTCGTGACTGCGTTGCTGGAACATTGGCTGGATGCCAGTGTGATTCTTGGTGTCGTGGTGCTTAATGCGTTGATTGGTTTTGTGCAGGAAGGCAAGGCTGAGGATGCCTTGCGCGCCATTCGGCAAATGCTCTCGCTTAATGCCATGGTCTTGCGGGATGGGCGGCAGTCGATTATCCCGGCGGAAGAACTGGTGCCCGGTGATGTTGTTTTGTTGCAGTCTGGCGACAAAGTGCCCGCAGATTTGCGTCTGTTTCGTGTCAAGGGCTTGCAGATTCAGGAGTCAGTGCTCACGGGCGAATCGCTGGCGGTGGAAAAGAGCGTCGATGCTGTGACACAGCAAACGGTTATCGGTGACCGACGTTGCATGGCCTACTTCGGTACTCTGGTGACCCGTGGTCAGGGGCGTGCTGTGGTGGTGGCCACGGGGGCGCAAACTGAGATTGGCCACATTAGCACACTGGTATCGGAAGTGGATTCAGTGGCAACGCCATTATTGCGTCAAATGGCGCAGTTTGGTCGCTGGCTGACGGCCGCTATTTTAGGGGTTGCCGCTATTACCTTCTTTTTCGGTGTGTGGTTGCGGGATTATTTACCTGCCGATATGTTTCTTGCTGCCGTCAGTCTGGCAGTGGCGGCGATTCCTGAAGGGTTGCCTGCCATTATGACCATCACGCTGGCGATGGGGGTGCAGCGTATGGCCCGGCGCAACGCCATTATTCGCAGGCTGCCTGCCGTTGAAACTCTGGGAGCCGTATCGGTCATCTGCTCGGATAAAACCGGTACCCTGACCCGTAACGAAATGGTGGTACGCAGCATTGTCACAGCCGATCAGCTGTTTGCTTTGAGTGGTGCGGGTTACGACCCTCACGGAATTCTTTCAATAATCAATCCGTCAGGGGAAAACCGGGATGTGTTACCCGAGCAACAGCCACCACTGTTACTGGAAGCGCTGCGTGCGGCAATGTTGTGCAATGACGCCTCACTGGAGCACGCTGATGACGAATGGCGGGTGCAGGGTGACCCCATGGAAGGCGCATTGCTGGTGGCCGGTGCAAAGGCAGGGCTGGATATTGACGTTGAGACCAGACAGTACCCGCGTACCGATCTTATCCCCTTTGAGTCCGAGCATCGTTTCATGGCGACACTGCATCACAGTCACCGCAGTGAAGCGTTTATTTTTCTCAAAGGTGCGCCAGAGCGGGTGCTGGAAATGTGTGCGCGACAAAAAAATCTGTCAGGCGAATCAGCGCTGGATAAAAAATACTGGCTGGCTCGAATTGAAGAGATGGCAGGGCAAGGGCAGCGTGTACTGGCCATTGCCGTCAAAGCGGTCGAGCACCAACAGATAGAACTGTCGTTTGATGATGTGAATAATGGCTTGACCATGCTGAGTCTGTTCGGTCTGATTGATCCGCCGCGTGAAGAAGCCATCGCCGCCGTGCAAGCCTGTGGAGAGGCGGGCATCAGGGTGAAGATGATTACCGGTGACCATGCTGCCACTGCGCGCGCCATTGCCCGGCAGCTGCAACTGGTTAACGCTGATGCTGCTATTACCGGACAGCAACTTGAGCGGATGAGTGAGGCCGAGCTACGCCAGCAGGTGCAGGGCGTGGACGTTTATGCGCGAGTAAACCCTGATCACAAATTGCGTCTGGTCAGGTCATTGCAGGAGCATGGCAAAATCGTGGCCATGACCGGGGATGGTGTTAATGATGCGCCAGCCCTGAAACGTGCCGATGTGGGCACGGCCATGGGCCAGAATGGCACTGAAGCAGCAAAAGAAGCCGCCGAAATGGTGCTGGCTGATGACAACTTTGCCTCCATTATTTATGCCGTGGAAGAAGGTCGCACGGTTTACGACAATCTCAAAAAGGCCATTTTGTTTATTCTGCCCACCAACGGCGGAGAAGCATTGATTATCCTCGCTGCCATTGCTTTAGGTTTTCAACAGTTACCGCTGACCCCTGTGCAGATACTCTGGGTGAATATGGTAACGGCGGTGACACTGGCCTTGTCGCTGGCCTTCGAGCCGCCGGAGGTGAATGTCATGCACCGCCCGCCGCGTGACCCTCGGGAGCCGATACTGAATGCGCACCTGTTGTGGCGCATTATTTTTGTCTCATTGATTCTAATGGGGGGTACTTTCGGGCTTTTTATCTGGGAAATGCAGCGAGGTTCGAGTATTGAGCATGCGCGCACCGTTGCAGTGAACACGCTGGTGATGTTTGAGATTTTTTATGTGTTCAATTCCCGTTATATCACCGCTTCGGTATTTAATCGTGCCGGGTTTATTGGCAATCCTTATGTATTGATGGCTATAGCAGTGCTTGTCATTTTTCAATTAGGTTTCACCTACTTGCCATTACTGCAAACCTTGTTTGGTACGGTGGCTATTGGTATCGATATCTGGTTACGCATTGTATTGGTTGCTTCTACGGTATTGTTTCTGGTTGAAATGGAAAAAGTATTTTTACGATACAAACAATGACCTTTTTAAAATGGTATTTTTGCAAATAACTAAAATGCAGCAATTTTTCCTGTCGGGTTATTTTTCCACCTGATCAGCATAAAGGTACCACCTTTTCCGGATAAAAATAATCACCAGACATCCTGGTTGTTTTGGGTGTATATAAGGGTTTTTATTCTTTCTATAGTTTGCGTATAGGGCTATAGTATAAGCGATATCCACTCCTTTATAGACCCTCAGGGTTTGGTGTACACGCCAATGACAAAACAGTTAGACATAGACATCAATAACAGCACAGGAAAGACCAAAGGGAAGAAAAAGATCATTTTTGATCTAAATGTTGAAGGTCCCAGAATTGCCTGGAATGAAGATGGTTCTTTTCCGTATCAAACCAAAATGGATACGGTGACCTATGAGCTGGAAAAGCATCTGCTGCAAATTGAACTGCTTAAAGTTCAAAGCTGGATTCAGGATACCAAGCAGCGCGTGGTGGTTGTTTTTGAAGGCCGTGATGCTGCGGGTAAAGGGGGGACGATTAAACGCTTTATGGAACACCTTAACCCACGAGGAGCCAAAGTGGTTGCCTTGGAAAAACCGAATGCCAGAGAACGAAACCAATGGTATTTTCAGCGTTATATTCAGCATCTTCCATCGAAAGGAGAGATCGTCTTGTTTGACCGCTCCTGGTATAACCGCGCAGGCGTTGAAAAGGTCATGGGGTTTTGTGATGACCACGAACATCTTGAGTTTTTACGTCAAGCCCCTGAGCTGGAAAGAATGTTAGTCAATGCCGGTCTGATTTTTTACAAATACTGGTTCTCCGTCAGTCGTGAGGAACAGTTTCGCCGCTTTAAATCACGTCAAAAAGATCCACTCAAACAATGGAAGCTGAGTCCGGTAGACATGGCTTCTCTTAGCAAGTGGCATGATTACACTGAAGCCAAGGATGTCATGTTTTTTCACACTGATACCCGGGATGCGCCCTGGACAGTGATAAAGTCAGACGATAAAAAGCGTGGCCGTATTAACTGTATGCGCCATTTTTTGAGCAAATTGGATTATCCGGACAAAGATCATGATGTGGTCGGCAAACTTGACCCTCTTATTGCCGGGTCTGCAAAGCAGATCCATGAAAAAGATGAGATAGCTGATTTTCATAATAAGTGAAAATAGCTGAGGGATTCATGAAATAAACCAAATGAGCCGGTAGATTTTTTTCGGGCCTGATCAATAATAGTTACGACATGTTGTTTTGGACGGCCTGGCCAGCATTTTATATGTAAAATGAGGAGTGTTATTATGAGTAAAGAGAAAAAAAAACAAAAAAAATTAAAAAAGGTGATCAAGAAGTCTTACGATGAAATCGCCAAGGCTGCGGTGAGTGCGAAAAAAGCCGAAAGTCGGGCCAGCAAGGCTGCCAAGCATGCGCGTGAAGCACGGGCCGCAGTTGCCAAAGCTGAAGAGCGGTTAAAAAAAATGATTGCCGAGCTTAAAAAACTGGAAGCGGATAAGGTTGCCCGAAAAAATGCGGCACAAAAGTCGGCACAAAAAAAAGCTATCAGGCAAGCCAGGAAAAACAAAGAAAAACAAAGAAAAACCGCTAAAAATAAAAAGTAGTTTTTGTTATAACGGTGTCTACGTCACACGTTGACAAAACGGGCAGGGAAAATATTACCCGTGCCCGCAAAGAGATGCCTGTTTTTCATTCTGGTTTTTATTCGCTGAAGTCCAGAATTGTCAGCGGGTGAACCTCAGAAGCCGGGGTTAATACTCAAGGGTGATACCCCAGGAAACAAGTGTTCCAACATCCTGGGCTGCGAGGTCGCGTACGCGGAGTTGCCAGTTACCACGAACAGATTCACCCAGAATATCGTTGAGGTCAGGTGTTGATGTGGGGTCGTACAACCGCTTGAGGTTGTTGTTCGATCCACCTTTATTATTGTGCAGCCGCACAACCTGCCCGGACGGAGAAAAAAGCTCGACCTGAAGATCGCCAATATAGGGGTGTACAATATCAATGTTGACGGTGATATTTTTGACCTCACCCTCTTGCTGGATTTGAATCTCGCTTGATTCTCCCTGGGCGTTGGCGTCTGGGATCGGGAGATTCGGGTTTACGCTTTCTGTTATTGCCGTAGAACGGCGTTGGTATTCGGTCACAATGCCCCAGCGTACCAGCCGACCGACATCCTGAGAGGCGGTATCAACAACGGTGAGTGACCAGTTTCCACCAACGTCGCTTCCCGCCAACTTTGCCAGTGCGGGCAATGTTGCGCTACTGTAAGTCTTTATGATGTCATCGCCATCCTCGCCCTCATGATTGTGTAACACCACTTCAATGCCACCCGGGCTAACGAGTGAGACTTTCAGGTCGCTGATCCAGCTGTGGATGATTTCTACGGTGACAGAAAGATCCGTGATTTCACCGGATGGCGTGATATTCAGAAAACTGGTGACTCCTTTGGGGTCATTGTCGGGAATGAGTACGTTTGGGAATGTTTCAGCTTCGGCAATGGGTTGGCTTTTGGGGTCTCCAACAGTGAATGTGATGCCATCGCCGGCAGCGCTGATTTCTGAGATGACAAGACCGGAATCTGTGCCGTTCCACATTCGGGATGAAGGCGTTGTTACATCAGAGACTGCCACGCCGGGCACGTCACCAAAGAGGTCTGTGGCATCACCGGCATTACGATTGTTTTCGAGATCAAGACTGCCATCAGCCTGGAGGAGGGCGCATTGGTAATGTTTGTTTCGAGTGCCATCCTGCCATTCGTTGGAGCCCAGTGTGTCGCAGTGGTAAACAGCCAGTCCACTTGATGGCAGGTAACTGTCCAGCCCGAGCTGGCTGCGATTTTCAATGATGAAATATTCATTGGGCAGCGTGGTTTCATGTTTCCAGATGGTGTTGTAGCTGCCATGCGGGGCCGTAATTGTGTCGGATGAATTGAGAATATGCACATTATCAACCCAGCCCGCGAGTTCGCGTAAATAGCCGCATACCGGTGAAGGTGTGCGGCGCTGATTGAGATAGTTGCCTGAGCCCATGAGACAGTAGCGACCGATACCCTGACTTTTTTCAAAATCGCCATCACGTTTTCCATAGTCGTACATGTCCGGGAAGCGGCAAAGCAAGTGCCCGTTTTCGTGACAGATTGTTCCAATCCTCAAATCGACAGCATATGT
>Ga0256839_1001088_pt1 | contig 33750 bp, 35 predicted proteins | sample 354166metaG_FD_185968 | JGI IMG/M metagenome (GOLD analysis project Ga0256839, IMG submission 185968) | Hydrothermal vent microbial communities from Mid Atlantic Ridge, Atlantic Ocean - 354-166 | ecosystem: Environmental > Aquatic > Marine > Hydrothermal vents | place: Atlantic Ocean: Mid...
AGCAACAGGCATGGAAACTCGTTCTGTCAAGTCTCCAAACTTCTTGCTTTCCCAATCCTTTTTAAATTCAGGGAAACGTATTTCAGGCACTTTCTTTAAATTCCCCATCGTCTTTTAATGTATAATAAGTTTCCACTTTTCGGATTGTAAGGAGGGTAGTACTCGCTTTTGAAAAGGTTGAATGTGTTTGTACTTCTCTCAATCAGGTTATTCTCCAACAAGTACATTAAAGCAATGGAAGGACTTCTTGATTCTCCTAAACTGCAATACACGAAAACTTCATTTCCATTGGTTAAATGCTGATGGATAAAATCCAAAGCAGGATCAATCATTTCATCATTCACATACTTGGGGTCTTCACCATCAATCATATTCAGGTAAATGGCATCTTCTTCACGTTTGTACAAATAATGAGGATGAGCAGGATTACACCCTCTGCCTTGCCAACCCACAATGGATTGGTGAGTAACAAAGCCATTGGCACGATTCAGGGCACAAACGATTTTCATGCCTTTCTTTCGGGCAATTGGGTATTGTTCTTTTATACCAACGTAGAGTTGTAAATCCTTAATCCTTTTCATTCTAAAATGGTGTGTCAATATTGAGTTCCTTACAATAGGCTCTAAGTTCTTCGTCTGTTTTATTTATATCCTTTTCAAGGCTTTTTAATTGTTTTGAAATAGCAGAAATATCAATCGGCTCTTCTTCCTCTGAAGTATCAATATATCTCGAAATATTTAAGTTGTATTCGTTTTCGGCAAGTTCTTTTAACCCGACTTTTCTACTATATCGTTCTTCATCAGAACGATTGCGATACGCTTTGATAATTTTATCAATGTCAGAGTCTCTTAGATAGTTTTGATTGGTCGCCCTATCAAAATACTGACTGGCATCAATAAACAATACATCCTCTGGGTATTCCCTACACTTTTTAAACACCATAATACAAGTCGGAATACTTGTCCCGTAAAAAATATTGGCAGGCAAACCTATTACGGCATCCAAATAATTGCGGTCTTCAATCAAGTATCGCCTGATATGTTGTTCCGCTCCGCCCCTGAACAAAGCACCGTGCGGTAAAACAATAGCCATAATACCATTTTCTGCCAAATGATGGATCATGTGCTGCACAAAAGCGTAATCGGCTTTGCTCTTTGGGGCTAATTTGCCGTACTGGCTAAAACGGTCGTCACTGGTAAATAAAGGGTTGGCACTCCATTTGGCAGAGAAAGGCGGATTGGCTACAATGGCTTCAAACTGCATATCCAAATGCTGAGGGTGTTCCAACGTATCTTCCTGTTTGATGTCAAACCTGCGGTAATGCACATCATGCAAGATCATGTTCATCCGGGCAAGGTTGTAGGTGGTTCGGTTGAGTTCCTGGCCGTAAAAATTACTCACTTCTTCTACTTCTCTGGCTACACGTAAAAGCAAAGAACCCGAACCACAGGTGGGATCATAAACGGATTTCAGTTTTTTCTTGCCGGTGGTTACCAATTTTGCCAGCACCATACTTACCTGTTGTGGGGTGTAGAATTCTCCGGCTTTTTTCCCTGCTCCGCTGGCAAACTGCCCAATCAGGTATTCGTAGGCATCACCCAATACGTCTAACTCCGTTTGTTCCAGTTTGAAGTCAATTTTACTCAGGTGAGCCAATACTTTGGCAATGACTTCATTTCTGGCTTCCGGTGTTTTTCCCAGCTTGGTGCTGTTCAGGTCCATATCCTCAAAGAGGTGGTCAAAGTCCTCTTCGCTGTCCGTTCCCATTGTGCTGTTCTGGATGTTGATGAGGATTTTTTGGAGGTCTTCCAGAATAAAGTTGCTTACGCCTTCTTTTCCTCCATTTCCGTTTCCTCTTTTGGCTATTTCACTAAACAATTCGGAAGGTTTCAGGAAATACCCCAGTTTCTCCAGCGATTCTTCTTTAATGGCTTCCAGCATGGCTTTGCCATTTTTGGAGCCTTCATCTATTTCTTTGTACGTGATCTTGTCTTGCTTCAGAATGGAGTTAGCGTACATTTCCATCTTCTCAGCAAGGTATTTATAGAAGATAAAGCCCAGGATGTAGTCACGGAATTCGTCTGCATCCATCTTACCTCTCAGGGTATTGGCTATGTTCCATAGCTGCTGTTCAAGCTGTTTCTTCTGGTCTTCTGACATCTATCGTTTATTTCTTTTGTTCTTGTATCAAGTCTTTCACTTCTACTTCAAGGATTTTGGCAATTTCAAAAAGCACTTCTAGCCTTGGTTGCTGTCTGTTTTGCACATATCCGTTCACCATGTTGTAGCTCTTTCCAAGTTTTTCTGCCAACCAGGTCTGCTTTATACCTTTTTCTTCAAGTACTTTCTTTATTCGGTTCATGTCCGTATAAATTTAGTCAGCCAAAATACGTAAAATTCTTTAACTATCTCATATTTCAATATATTTATCGGTCAATTAATTGTTATTTTGATTGAGCGTTGGCAAAGAAATGGCTCTTTTGGTTTTGGGAAGGGTCGGGCTTGTGTGTCGGGCAAAACCAAATGTGCCATTTGCGGGCTGGCAAATTGTTTTAACCCGAAAAATTCATCGGAATTTTTCGCCCGGGGGGCTGATGTCCTGCGGGCCGTTGGGCGAAACAGGCAGGGCGCCTTTCAGGGTGTTTCCTGCCCTACAAAACTGAATTGCACAATGTTGGCGCCCATTTTCAGGGCCAGTTGGCGCAGATGTTCGGGGTCATTATAAATCCGCTGGTCTTCCCAACCGTTGCCTAAATCGGTTTCGTAAGAATAAAAACATACCAGCCGGCCTTCGTATAGAATTCCGAACCCCTGGGCCGGTTTGCCATCGTGTTCATGTATTTTGGGCAGGCCCCGGTCAAAATCATACTTCTGGTGGTAGATCGGGTGGTCAAAGGGCAATTCAACAAAATCAAGGTCAGGGAATACCCTTTTCATTTCCAGGCGGATAAATTTATCCAGCCCGTAATTGTCGTCAATATGCAAAAAACCACCCCCGATCAGGTAGTTGCGCAGGTTTTCCGCTTCCTGGTCGGAGAAAACCACGTTGCCGTGGCCGGTCATATACACGTAAGGGTAGAGGAAGATTTCCGGCCCGCCAACCTCTACCACATCTTCTTCGGGGGCAATGTTGGTGTGCAGGTTTTGGTTGCAGAAAGCAATCAGGTTGGGCAGGGCGGTTTTATTGGCGTACCAGTCGCCACCGCCATGATATTTAAGTTTGGCAATTTTCACCTGTTGCGCCTGTGCGGTACCGAGGCAGCCGGCAAACAGGACCAGTAGGGCGGCAATCTTGTTCATCTTAATTTGTTATACCTTTGCGGTGGTAAATATGTTATTTTTTCTGCAATAATCATTCCCGATGGGCTTGTTTCAGCAACTTTTTAGTCAATACGACCAGTATCATGTACCCCGCATAGAAACCAACCGGTTCCCTCCCGAACAATATTATGCCGCCTTAAAGCCACTTGCAGAACCTTTTTCCCGGCAACAAATCGGCCAGTCGGTGGCCGGCCGTCCTATCTATGCCGTAACCCTGGGCACCGGGCCGCTCAAAGTATTGCTCTGGTCGCAAATGCACGGCAATGAGTCAACCGCCTCGCGGGCCATACTGGATATCCTGCATTTCTTCACCTACCCCAAAAACCTGGCTTCCTTTTGCAAGGGCTTGCTGGAGGAAATGACCATATGTATTGTGCCTGTCCTTAACCCTGACGGTACCGCCCGTTTTCAACGCAGGAATGCCCTGGGCATCGACCTTAACCGCGATGCACGGGCCTTTACCGCCCCGGAATCGCAGGTGCTCCGGCAGGTGGTGGCAGATTTTGCCCCCGATTTTGCCTTTAACCTGCATGACCAGCGCAGGTTTTATAATGTGCAGGGCACCCGAAAACCCAGTACCATTGCCTTTCTGGCCCCGGCCTATAATGCCGGTGAAGATATTGATAAAAGCCGTGCCACAGCCATGCAACTGATTGCCTTCCTGCGCGAAGAACTTGAAGGTATCATCCCCGGTCAGGTTGGCCTTTATGACGACACGTACACCCCCCGGGCTTTTGGCGATTATGTGCAGGGTACCAGGGCCAGCACTATTTTGGTGGAAGCAGGGTGGGAGAAGCATGACAGGGAGAAAGAATTTGTACGTAAGTTAAACTTTTGCCTGCTGATAACCGCCTTTGCCGCTATTGCCAACCGTGGGTATAATTCTTTTTTTGTTACCGATTACCAGCGGATACCCATGAACGATGAACGGCTGTTTGACGTGCTCATCCGCAATGTACAGCTTAACGCAGCCGGGGCCGTTTATAACGTTGATATGGGCATCAGCCGGGAGGAAATAAGTGACGGGGAAACGGGGTACTACAGTCGTGGCCTGATAACCGATATCGGTGACTTGCGCGAATGGTATGGCTTTGAGGAGCTTGACGCTACCGGCCTGCAGGTAAAGGCCGGCAAGGTGCTGCCCGAACCGGTGGACCTGAAGATGCGGGCAGTGAAAAAATTGCCGGAAGCGGTAGCAACCATGCTGGGGCAGGGGTACTTGTTCTGTAAAGTAAAGGACGGGTTTGCCAATCGTTATGTCAAGCTGCCGGTTAATATAGTGAATGACGGCTTTACCCCGCCAGCCAACCCGGAATTTGAGCAGGAGGCGAACTTTTTGTTAACCGATGCTGACGGGAAAATTAAATACCTGGTGGTCAATGGCTTTTTGTGGGCTGTTGGTAAGCCCTGGCCGGAAAATGCCAATGGTCTGAATATGAGCTGACTAACCTGTTTTTGTTGACTTTTTCTTGCCTTACCGGAAGTTTTTTCCGGAAACTTATTCTTTTTCATTAAACCTTTTGCCTGCCGGTGGCTCTAAAGGGCAAACAAACTAAAAAGCAAAGACATGGAAAAGTTACATTCTCTTTACGCACTGGCTCAAAAAACAGTATTCGGGCTGGGATTGACAGCACTGGTTTTATCCGTATCGTGTACCACCGCAGTGGAGCCTACTTCGGCAATTGATGAGGCGGCCGTAGCCGCAGATATCATTGCCCAGGCTGACTTTGACGAAGTGGATGATTTAAGCTCCAACGCCATGATTGTGGCCGATGGCGGGGTTGGCGGGCGTATTGCCGGCATGGATGATGAACGAATGCGTTGTGCCGTGGTTACCCACGATCTTGAAAACAACGAAATCATTATTGACTTTGGCGATGGCTGCACCGGCCCCCATGGCGTAACCCGTGCCGGTAAAATCATTATTAACTACCAGGGCCGCAGGTTCGTGCCCGGTTCTTACTGGAGGGTTAGTTTCGATAGCTTCTACGTTAACCGCAGACATATCGAGGGTATCCGCACCGTGACCAATATTTCCGAATCGCTGGAGGCCAACCCTACTTTCCATGTAGTATTGGCAGGGGGTAAAGTTACCTGGCCCGATGGCAGTTTTGCTACCCGCGAGGTGGACCTGGTAAGGGAATGGGTGCGGGCTGCAAACCCGCTGCTGGATGAATACCACATCCTGGCCGAAAGCACCACCTCAGGCTCTACCAAAGAAAGTGTACGCTTTAACAGCGTGGTGCTTGAAGACCTGATTATCAAGCGGGCCTGCATGGGACCGAAGGGTGGGCGCCTGCCGGTAGCAGGAATAAAAGAAGTCACGATTGGCAACAAGACCTATACGATTGACTTTGGTGATGGTGAATGCGATACCCTGGTAACGGTAACCGTTGACGGGGAATCTAGAACTATTGACCTGTCAGACAGGTAAACAACACGAAAACTGTGATTGTTGAGTTGGGTCTCTGTCCGCCTTCGGGTGGATGGGGGCCTTTTTCATGATAATGCTATTATCTTTAATGGCATAATCATAATTTTGTTGGGCATAAAGGCAAGCCTATGAAACAATACCATCAACTCATGCAACGTATCTTGGCTGAAGGGGTAGCCAAAAGCGACCGCACCGGTACCGGTACCCTCAGTGTTTTCGGGCATCAGATGCGCTTTGACCTGGCCGAAGGCTTTCCGGTACTGACCACCAAAAAATTACATTTACGGTCGATAATCCATGAGTTGCTGTGGTTTTTACAAGGCGATACCAATATTAAGTACCTCAAGGAAAATGGCGTAAAAATATGGGATGAATGGGCCGATGAAAAGGGGGAGTTGGGCCCTGTTTACGGCTATCAGTGGCGTAGCTGGCCGGCCCCGGACGGCACCCATATCGACCAGATTTCGCAGGTGGTAAAGCAGCTTAAAACCAATCCCGATTCCCGCAGGATCATTGTCAGCGCCTGGAATGTTGGCCAGATCAGCGAGATGGCCCTGCCCCCCTGCCACGCTTTCTTTCAGTTTTATGTGGCCGATGGCAAGCTGTCCCTGCAACTCTACCAGCGTTCGGCCGATGTGTTTTTGGGTGTGCCCTTCAATATTGCTTCGTATTCGTTGCTGTTGCTGATGATGGCCCAGGTTTGCAACCTGCAACCGGGCGAATTTGTGCACACCCTGGGCGATGCCCACCTTTATACCAACCACCTCGAGCAAACCAAACTACAGCTTTCCCGTGATTGCCGGCCGCTGCCGGTGATGAAAATCAACCCCAGGGTAAAGGATATCTTTGGCTTTACGTATGAAGATTTCAACCTTGAGGGCTACGACCCGCACCCGCATATAAAAGCCGCAGTAGCTGTGTGATATTGCCCTGAAACACTATTTTTGCCACCTGTGTAGAAATTGCAGTTTACAAAATAATATTTGTATTATTTTGGCACACGTTATTGGTAAAACCAGTGTCTTATGGGTGGTAAGAGTTCAGTATTTGATATGATTGGTCCGGTAATGATTGGCCCCAGCAGTTCGCATACGGCCGGGGTGGTGCGTATTGGTAAGGCAGCCCACCATATTTTTGGCGGGCAACCGGCCAAAGCTATAGTTACTTTCTATAACTCCTTTGCCCGGACGTATGAAGGCCACGGCAGCGACCGCGCCATAGTGGCCGGCCTGCTCGATTTTGCTACCGATGACACCCGTATTAAGACCGCTCTTGACTTGGCCAAAACCTTTAACCTGCACGTACGTTTTAAGTCTGTGGGCAATGCCTCCACCATGCACCCCAATACCGTGGCTGTGGAAATGGTCAAAGGCAAGCGGAAAATGCAGGTAACCGGTGAAAGCCGTGGGGGCGGGGTAATCCAAATTGTCGATATCGATGGCTTTAATGCTAACTTTTCAACTTCACTATACACCTTGATTATCAAAGCCCACGATATTAAAGGCAGTATTGCCTTTTTGGCCAATGTATTATCACAAGCCGGCTGCAATATTGCCACCATGACAGTATCGCGCAGGGGCAAGCACGACCTTGCCTGCCAGATATTTGAAATGGACAGCGAGGTGAATACTGTAACATTAAACTATTTAAGTAGTCTAACCTATGTCGAAGAAATAATTTATCTGCCAAAAATGATATGAACTCAAAACAACGAATAACAACAGGTCTCCTTTCACTCTTTTTTATCGGTCTCTCTTTTACTTCCCCTGCCCAAACAGAGGACAAAGTATGGTCCATTCAGGAATGTATTGCCTATGCCCTCGAAAACAATTTGACGGTAAAAAACCGGCAACTTAATGTTGAGCTTAACCAGGTGAACAGCCTGCAAGCAAAAATGAATCTGTTGCCCACACTAAATGCCGGCAGTAATTACGGCTATAACTGGGGCCGGTCGGTAAACCCGGAAACCAATGTGGTTATCCGTCAGGAGCAACAAACCGGTTTTGGCAATGTATCGCTTAACTGGACCCTGTTCAGCGGTATGCGCAATATCAACGGCATCAGACAGGCCAATGCCAGCCTGGTGGCCCGCCAGTACGACCTTGAGAAGTCGAAAAACGATATCATCCTGCAAATTATTACCTTTTATACCAATGTGATCTTCAACAAAGAGTTATTGGAGAACGCCAAACTACAGTTGGAATCAACCACCAGCCAGGCCGAAAGGACCCGCAGGCAGGTAGCGGCCGGCTCTTTACCCCGCTCGTCTTTTCTCGACCTGCAATCGCAGGTAGCCTCGAGTGAACTCAATGTGATTAATGCTGAAAATGCAGTTAACTTATCCATTTTACAGCTAAAACAAGCCATGCTGATCCCGGCCCATGAGCCTTTGGCAATTGAAATCCCCGAAATAGAGGTGAGTGAGGCCGATATTGCCGGGCTTAACCCCAACCGTGTCTATCAATCAGCCCTGGCCACATTACCGGAAGTAAAAAGTGCCGACATGGATGTTGAAAGTGCTATCAGGGCCATTCAGGTGGCCAAAGCCGGCTACTATCCCCGCATTACCCTGAGTGCCGGGATAAACACCACATACTCCTCTTTTGCTGCCAAAAGGGGCAAGCGCGAAAGCACCGGTAATGTTATACCTACGCCCATTGGTTATGTACAAGCCAGTGGTGAAACGGTGGTTAGCCCGGTGCCCGAAATAATTACCATACCCTATTCTACCGGGGAGCAATTGAGCGATAACTTCGGCCAGTCGGTAAGCCTGGGCATCAGCATCCCTATTTTTAATAATTTACAGGTAAACACGGCCGTGCAACGGGCAAAAATAAGCCGCGAACAGGCCCAGGTATTTGCCGAGCAAACCCGGCTGGATTTACGGCAAACCATAGAACGGGCCTATAATGATGTATATAGCTCGGCCAAGGCCTACCAAAGCTCACGGAAGCGGGTGGAGGCCCAGGAAGAATCCTTTCGTGCTATGAAGCAACGCTATGAGAACGGGGCCGCCAATGCCACCGACTACGAGCTGGCCGAAAACAACCTTTTCCAGGCGAGGTCGGATCTGCTCAGGGCAAAATACGATTACATCTTCAAACTTAAAATCCTTGATTTTTATCAGGGTAAACCCATTGAATTTTAATACAACTCAAAATAAATAACACCTATGGCCAGGACCAGAAAGAAAAAATCGAATAAAGTAATATGGATACTCCTCGGGGTATTTGTGCTGCTCATCGGCATTGCCGTGGTAGTACAAAAGAATAAGAAGAAGGAAATAGAAGTAGAAACCACCACCCCCAAACGGTTGACCATTGTGGAGAAAATAAGCGCTTCGGGCATGGTGCAGCCCGTTACCGAGGTGAAACTCAGTCCGGATGTGGCCGGGGAAATTATAGCCCTCGAAGTTGAGGAGGGCGACTCCGTGGTGCAGGGCCAGTTGCTGGTGAAAATACGCCCCGATAACTATATCTCGGCCGTGCAGCGGGCCGAGGCCAGCTTAAATACCCAGAAAGCCAACCTGATGTCGGCCAGGGCCAGCCTGGCCCGGGCCGAGGCCACCTACGAACGCGCCAAACTTGAACGCGACCGCAGCGAACGCCTGTTTAAGGAGAATGTGATTTCTTCTTCGGAATGGGAGCTGGCCCAACAAACCTTTAAAGTGGCCGACAACGACCTGAAATCGGCCAGGGCCTCGGTAGAAGCCGCCCGGTTTGTGGTAAAAAGTAGCCAGGCAGCCCTGGATGACGCCAAAGAAAACCTGCGTAAGACCACCATGTACGCCCCCATCAGCGGCACGGTTTCAAAATTAAGTGTGGAGAAAGGCGAAAGGGTAGTGGGCACCTCGCAGTTTGCCGGTACCGAAATGCTGCGGATTGCCGACCTGAATGTGATGGAAGTGCGGGTGGATGTGAATGAAAATGATATTATCAGAATTGATATTGGCGATACAGCCATCATTGATGTGGACGCCTATACTTATCAGGAGAAGAAATTTAAAGGGGTGGTAACCCAGATTGCCAACACGGCCAAAGATAAAGCCTCGGCCGATGCCGTTACCGAATTTGAAGTGCGCATCCGCATTTTGCCCAGCGCCTTTGCCGAATTGCGACAAGAAGGCTATCGGCACCCGTTTAAACCGGGAATGACCGCCAGCGTGGAAATTATTACCGAAACCAAAGAGAATGTGCTTTCGGTACCGCTGGCAGCCGTTACCATACGTAATGCCGCTGACCTTGAGAAGGATAAAGAAGAGGGGGATGAAAAACCAAAGGGACGCCCGGCCCGGAATAAAAAAGACAGCAAGGCGGATGATGAGCGGGTTGAGGTTATCTTCCTGAATGAAGGTGGTGTAGCCCGGATTTTTAAAGTGGAGACCGGCCTCAGTGATTTTGAAAATATTGAGATTACCAACGACCTGCCCGATTCGGCCCAGGTAATCACCGGCCCTTTCCTGGTGGTTTCCAAGCGTTTAAAGGATGGCGACCTGGTGGTGTCGTCTTCTGAGAACCGAAAGAAAAAAGATAAGGGAAAGGAAGATAATTAAGCCCGGAAGTTAGCTTGCCGGAAGGAATGGGCGGAAGCATTTTGGCCTCCTTTGGCGGTCAGGAAAAAGGGGGTCAATGTCAAATAGCAGAAGCCTGAAATGGCTTGGAGTGCTTTGGCGCCCTGGTTTCCTGGGGTGGAAGAGGCCGGCACCAGGCTACACCTGGCCGATAGGGCAACCCGGTCTATTCACGGAGGTCGTGAATGATCCGGGGTAAAGTTGTGTTGACCTGCGGCCGGATTCCGGGATAACCCCAAAGGCCTGTTGATATTGTAAATCCCCCCTGAATTATGTATTTTTGTGGCATCAAAGAGGGGAAAAAGTTTCCCGTTACCATGTCTTAACAAACCCTGATAGCGTGACTACTCTACCTGTTCTGGAAAAAGCCAACACCCAAGTGAAAGAAGTACTACATGATTATTTTTTAGCGGTTTCCAGCAGGGAGGCCAGCCTTCTTGGCCGCAAGGAGGTGTTCATGGGCAAGGCTAAATTCGGCATTTTCGGAGACGGCAAGGAATTGCCGCAATTGGCCATGGCCAAGGTGTTCCGCAACGGGGATTTCCGCTCGGGGTATTACCGCGACCAGACCTTCATGTTTGCCATTGGCGAGCTCACCATCGAGCAGTATTTTGCCCAGTTGTTTGCCCATACCAGCATTGACGATGAGCCGGTTTCGGGCGGGCGCATGATGAACGGCCACTTTGGCACCCGCATGCTCGATGAAAACGGCCTGCCGAAACCTTTTACCGAACATAAAAACGTTAGTGCCGACATCTCCAGTACGGCCGGGCAAATGCCCCGGCTGGTGGGCCTGGCTTATGCTTCCAAACTATTCCGGCAGAATAAGGATTTACATAAATTTAAGGAGCTCTCCCTTAAGGGCAATGAGATAGCTTTTGGCACCATTGGCAACGCCTCCACCTCCGAAGGAATGTTCCTGGAGGCTTTTAACGCAGCCGGTGTGCTCCAGGTGCCTATGGTGGTTTCGGTATGGGATGATGAATACGGCATTTCGGTACCGGCCGAATACCACACCACCAAGCAAAGTATTTCCAAAGCCCTGGCCGGCTTTCAGCGTACGGCCAAAGAAGCGGGCTATGAGATTATCCGGGTTAAGGGCTGGGATTACCCGGCCCTGGTGGCAGCTTACCGCGATGCTGAGAAAATTGCCCGTAAAGAACATGTGCCGGTGTTAATCCATGTGGTAGAGCTTACCCAGCCGCAAGGCCATTCTACCTCCGGCTCGCACGAGCGCTACAAATCACCGGAACGGCTGGCCTGGGAGAAAGCGCATGACTGCAACCTGAAATTCAGGGAATACCTCCTGGCTGAGGGCCTGGCCACCGAAGAAGAGCTCGCAGAACTTGAGCAAGAGGCCCGCACTTTTGCCCGCCAGGGCAAAAACAATGCCTGGAAAGCCTTTGACAGCGAAATGAAAAAGGCGCAGCAGGAGGCTATCCGTCACTTAGATGCCCTGCTACAGGTAGAGCAAAGCAAACTATTGCAAGCCCTGCGTGACGACCTGGAGAAGACCATCCACCCCTTGAAACTGGATGCCGTAAAAGCGGTAAAGAAAGCCCTCCGCTACCACCGCCACCAGCCTTCGCAGGCCCGTGAGCAGGCGCGGCAGTGGCTCAAGGGCTTCCTTGACCAGGCCAAACTTGATTATGACTCCCACCTGTACAGTGAGTCGCAGTATGCGGCCATTAAGGTGGGTAAGGTAGAACCGGTTTATTCTACCGCGTCCCCGGTAGTGGACGCCCGGGAGGTGGTGCAGGCTTGTTTTGACCAGGCCCTGGCCCGTGACCCCAAAGTGCTGGCTTTTGGTGAGGACGTAGGCAAAATAGGCGATGTAAACCAGGGGTTTGCCGGGTTGCAGGAAAAATACGGTGAACTGCGGGTGAGCGATACCGGCATCCGGGAAACCACCATTGTTGGCCAGGGGATTGGCCTGGCCATGCGTGGCCTGCGGCCGATTGCCGAGATCCAGTACCTTGATTATTTAGTATATGCTTTCGCCACCCTTACCGATGACCTGGCCACGTTGCACTACCGCACCATTGGCGGCCAGACCGCCCCGCTGATAGTCCGTACCCGCGGCCACCGGCTGGAAGGTGTCTGGCATTCCGGTTCGCCTATGGGCATGTTAATCCACTCCCTCAGGGGCATGTATATCCTGGTGCCCCGCGATATGACCAAAGCCGCAGCCTTTTATAATACCATGCTGCAATCGGATGACTCGGCCCTGATGATTGAGTGCCTTAACGGCTATCGCCTGAAAGAAAAGTTACCCGATAATATCGGGGAGATTACCGAACCCCTGGGCGTACCCGAAGTCATCCGCGAAGGGGAAGATGTAACCATTGTTACCTATGGCTCAATGTGCCGCATTGTGCTGGACGCTGCCGAACAACTGGCCGAAGCAGGTATCTCCTGCGAGGTGGTGGACGTGCAGACCCTGTTGCCGTTTGACCGCCACCATAAGATCGTGGAATCGTTGAAAAAGACCAACCGCATTGTTTTTGCCGATGAGGACGTGCCCGGTGGGGCTACTTCCTTTATGCTGCAAAAGGTTATTGAAGGGCAGGAGGGCTACCGTTACCTCGACTCACAACCGCTGACCATTACCGCCAAAGAACACCGGCCGGCCTATGGCTCTGATGGTGACTACTTCTCCAAACCCAATGCCGAGGATGTATTTGATAAAATATATGGCTTAATGCAGGAAGTGGAGCCGGCCAGGTTTCCGGATATATACTAATTCATCACCCCCCAACGGTAATATTTTTCAGTACAAAGTCGGGGGTGGAAATGGTATTGCTGATATTCAGCGCCCGGTCAATAATAAATACTTCTAATTTCATGGTATCCTGCCGGAAAATCAGTTCAAACCCGGCTGATTTCATTTTATATTTCAGTTTCCCTTCCAGCGGCCGGCTGCGGTTGGGGTCGTTGAGCAGGGGGAAGCGCCCGTTAAAGGTTTCACCGCAGAGTGGGTCAAAAGCCGTAAGCCAGTCGAATTCGGTATAAACACCATTTTTCTTGACAAAATATTTTACGTGGATGTTGTAATGGTACTCATTTGGCTCTACATATAACGTATCATCGCCCGCAATGGTATAGTTTATACAAAAATAAGGGAATTCATAGGGGGGCAATAATGTGTCAAACCCGGGCAGGCTCCTGTCGGCAAGGGTAACAAAACTGCCATCACTTTTGGTAAAATACCATAAAGCGTTATAGGGCTCCCCGGTATCCGGCCCCTGGCTTTGCAGGCCCAGGTCCCCGTCCCCATCGCGGAAGTTAATGGTTAAAATAAGCGTATCGGGGTCAAACTGGGTGGCCCCTTTTTTAAAGGCAATAGTATTGAAAGAAATACTGGGCTCTACCGGGAACTCGGGCGGGGTATAACAGGCGGCAAACACCCAGGACACTAAGGCAAAGGCCAGGCTTCCCTTAAAAAATATAACGAATCCCCTCATATACTTTGTTATCTTTGCTTTGTACCCCCGTTTGCTTGATAAACGTATGAAAAACATAAAAAGTTTTCAACAAACCCTCAACAAAATTAGTGAATCTGCTTTTGATAACCATGCTATCCGTCTTTTCCAGTTTCAGGCCAGCCACAACCCGGTGTACAAAAATTACCTCCACCAATTGGGGGTTGCCCCTGCCGGGGTCCGCCACCTCCGGCAAATCCCCTTTTTGCCGATTGAATTTTTTAAATACCACCCGGTAAAAACCGGCCATTGGCAACCGCAAACCACGTTTATCAGCAGCGGCACCACGGGGCAGCAGCCCAGCCAACACGCCTTGCCCGACCTGGCTTTCTATCACCGGCATGCCCGGTACTTGTTTGAGCAACAGTTTGGCCCCCTGGCCGGCAAGGTTATCGTAGCCTTACTACCGGCCTACCTCGAGCGCCAGGGCTCATCGCTGGTGAGTATGGTGGATTATTTTATCAGGCAAAGCCAAAACAGCAAATCGGGGTTTTATCTGCACAATCATGATGCGTTGGTTTCCCTCTTACAAAATACCGAGCCAGCGGATGAGGTGTTTCTTTTCGGGGTAACCTTTGCCCTGCTTGACCTGGCAGAGAACTACCGGCTTAACCTCGGGCATGTTACCCTTGTTGAAACCGGGGGCATGAAGGGGCGCAGGGAAGAAATTATTAAAGATGAGTTATATGCTGTCCTGCAACAACAGCTGGGGGTGGTGAAAATTTATGCCGAATATGGTATGACAGAGCTTTTGTCCCAGGCTTATGGCCAGCGGGGCAGGTTCCCGCAGTCCACGGCCATGCGGGTGCTGATCAGGGATATAAACGACCCCTTTGCCTTGCTGCCGGCCGGCAAGACGGGCGGGATAAATATTATCGACCTGGCCAATGTGCACTCCTGTGCTTTTATCGAGACCAAGGATTTGGGCCGGGTTAATGCCGATGGCAGCTTTGAGGTACTCGGCCGGTTTGATAATGCCGACCTGCGGGGATGTAACCTGCTGGTGAGCTGATACAGGGTTGTTTGATGTATAGGTATGACGTGTGGAATTAACCCGGAAATTCATATGAATTTTGATGAACGGCAAAATAGTGTAAACAACATGTTATACCACAAAATACAGGATGAACCCAAGATTAAGCATGACCCAAATTTGAGGGTAAAATATTTTGCACTCAGCAGCGGTTAACGCTTTTTCAGGTAATAGTAGTTTACCAGCAGTAGCAAGGTGCTGAAACCACTCAAAATGTACAACGAAGTGCTGAACGGGATGGACTTATCAAACCATTCCACCAGTGCGTAGGGCACTACGGCCAGAAACAGCACTAACGACAGCCCAAAGGTGATATGTTTGGCCTTCATTTGCTTACCTTACTTTGGCTTTACGGATGACCCGGGCAAACAACCCCGGGAAAAAACGTTTGAGGTAAACAGCCAGCACTTCTTTGCCCCCCATCAGCAGTTCATTTTTTTCCTGCTCAATGCCGCTGATGATTTTACGGGCGCAATCTTCGGCACGCATACCCTTTTGCTGGCCTTCGTCCATCTGGTTCAGTTCTTTGCCGTCTTCGGTGAGGGCGTTTAACGACACATTGGTTTGGACAAAACCGGGCGTTACCAGGGTAATCAAAATGTTTTGCTGATAGGTTTCGGCCCGCAGGGAATCGAAAAAGCCGTGCAGGGCGTGTTTAGAGGCCGCATACCCGCTGCGGAAGGGGCTGCCAAACTTACCCACCAGGCTGCTGATGGGTACCAGGTGGCCAAAACCATTGGCTATCATAGACGGCAACACGGCTTTGGTTAAAATGATGGCACCAAAATAGTTCACCTCCATAATTCGCCTGTCCACGGTAATTTTGGTATCCAGGGCCATGCCCCGCTGGCTGATACCCCCGGAATGAATGAGGATATCAATACGGCCGAACATGGCCAGGGCCTCGTTGGCTTTGGCTTCCAGGGTTTCGGGTTGGGCCAGGTCTAAGGGCAGGATACGGGAATTTTCCCGGGCGGCAGCCGGAAAGCTGTTTTGCACGGCTTGCAGGGCCTCATCTTGCCGCGAAGAAAGGATAAGTTGGGTGCCCTTTTGGGCCAACTCTTTGGCCAGCGCTTTACCTATACCGGATGAGGCCCCGGTTATCCAGATTACTTTGCCGTTAACTTTTGCCATCAGTGGGTTGGTTTTCGTTCATAAATCACAAAATCAAAAGCATATCGATGCCGGTCATCCACAGGGTGCCCCAGGCGCGAGGTTTCCTGCCACTGGGTTTTATCAAACTCCGGGAAAAAGGCATCGCCCGCAAAGCTATGCTTAATTTCCGTGAGATATAGTTTATCGGCCAAAGGCAGGGCCTGGCGGTAGATTTGCCCGCCCCCGATAATAAACACTTCCTGCTGGCCATGTTCCCGGGAATACGCCAGGGCTTCTGCTATGGAATGGGTAATAATACAGCCCGCGGCCCGGTAATTTTTTTGCCGGGTAACAATAAGGTTGGTGCGGTTGGGCAGCGGCCGGAACTTATGTGGGATAGACTCGTAGTTTTTTCTGCCCATGATAACATGGTAGCCCCGGGTGGTCTCCATAAAATACTTCATATCATCGGGCAGGCGCCAGACCAGGTCGTTGTCTTTGCCAATGACCCGGTTTTCGGCAACCGCAGCTATCATCGATATCTTCATAAACCAATTTTGTGCTAAAGTAGTTAAATATTGTCTTCAATCCCCGGCAGGTGGGCCAGGGGATTGCCCCTGAGTAGTTCGGCTGCCGTCATTTTTCGTTTGCCGGCCAGTTGTAATTCGGTGATCTCAGCCCAGGTGTCGGCACATTTTACCCATAGCTGCTGCCGGTGGTCGGTTACCATGGTGCCCGGGGCGGCTGCACGGGTTAGGGCTGCTTTTTTAAGCCAGAATATTTTGCAATGCTGTTTAGCAAGTGTCGTCCAGGCAGCGGGGTAGGGATTGAGGCCGCGTACGAGGTTGAAAACCTGGCTAAACGGCTTGTTCCAATCAATTTCACAGGTTTCTTTATATAGCTTAGGGGCGGTTTTCGGGTGGGTTACGGGCTTCTGGGGGGTGGTGGTCACCTTGTCTGCAGCAATTTGTTCAACGGTTTTCAGCACTAATTTACTGCCTTTTGCCATCAGGCGGTGGTATAAGGCGCCTACCGTATCATCCTCCCGGATGGGCTCTTTTTCCTGCAGGATAATTTCCCCGGTGTCTATTTCATGTTGCAGGAAAAAGGTGGTTACCCCGGTTTTCTTTTCCCCATTGATAATGGCCCAGTTAATCGGGGCGGCCCCGCGGTAGTCGGGCAGGAGCGAAGCGTGCAGGTTGAAAGTGCCCAACTCCGGCAGGCGCCAAACGGCTTCGGGCAGCATACGAAAGGCTACCACCACCTGCAGGTTGGCTTTAAAAGCTGCCAGTTGGCTTAGGAAAGCCGGAGCTTTGAGGTTCGGAGGTTGTAAGACCGGGATTTTATGGGCTACGGCATAGGCTTTTACGGGCGAAGGGGTAAGCACCTGGCCCCGGCCCTGCCTGCGGTCGGGGGCCGTAACCACGGCCACTACCGGCCAGTTATTTTCTACCAGCGCCTGCAGGCTGGCTACGGCAAACTCCGGGGTGCCCATAAAAACGATACGTATATCAACCATGTTTAATTGTTTGCTGCAAAACTAGGAGATAATGTAGTATTTTGGCAGAACAATTGCCGTTGCTTTGAATATATCGTTGTTCATATCCCGTAAAACCAGTAAGCCACAGGCGGGTACGTTTTCGGCCACCATTCACAAAGTGGCCATTGCCAGTATTAGCCTGGGGTTGGCGGTGATGACCCTGGCGTTTCTGATTATGCTGGGCTTTCAGAATACCATCAAAAGCAAAGTGTATGATTTTACCGGTCATCTGCAGGTAACCCGCTACCTGTCGGGCAATGCCTATACCGAACGCCCGGCCACGCTCGATTCTTTGGATACCCTGCCGGAAATTGACCGTATTCAACCCTTTGGCTATAAATATGGCCTGTTGCAAAACGATGAAGAAGTGGAGGGGGTTATTTTTAAGGGTATCGACAACGCTTTTGATACGGTAAGCTTCCACCCGTATCTTGTGGCCGGCAGGTTTATCCGCTTTAAGCCGGGTGGGCTGACTACCGAGATTGTCATCAGTAAAAAGGAGGCAGACAAAATGCGCTTACAGGCAGGCAGCGATATTCTGATGCATTTTATTCAGGAGCCGCCCCGTACCCGTAAGTTGCGGGTGGTGGGTATTTACGAAACCGGCATGGAGGATTTTGATGATAAGCTGCTGCTGGGCGACCTTAACCTGGTACGCAGGCTCAACGGCTGGCAACCCAATCAGGCCGGGGGCTACGAAATTTACCTGCACGACCCGGCAACGGTTGACCAGGTTTATACCCGCCTGTTTAATGCGATAGGCTATGATTTGTTTGTGCAGAAGACCCATGAAAAGTATATCCAGATATTTGAGTGGCTGTCGTTGATAAACAATAATGTCAACATCCTTATTTTCATGGTGCTTTTCGTGGCCTCTTTTAATATGATTTCCATCGTGCTGATTTTAATCCTTGAACGGACCACCATGATTGGCACCCTGAAAGCCCTGGGGGCGGAGGACAGTCTGATCCGCAAGATATTTGTTTACAGCGGGGTGCGGTTAATCGTAATTGGTTTGATAGCCGGCAATATCCTGGGCCTGGGCCTGGCAGCCCTGCAATACCATTTTAATATCATCCCGCTGGATGCCAGCAATTATTATATGAACTATGTGCCCATAGAGTTTGATTGGCTGGTGGTAGCCGGCCTGAATCTCCTCATTTTCACCCTGGTGTCGCTGGTGCTGTTTCTGCCCACCTTGTTTATCTCGCGTATCCAGCCTATCAAGGCCATCCGGTTCGATTGATTCATAGTATTATTCTGCCCTTGCCTCCGGCTGCCTGTACTGCTTAAACCAACTGTTGACCTTTAATTTAATTACCCCCAGTACGGCTTCTTTAAAAATACCCCGCGACATCTTCGATTCACCCCGGGTGCGGTCGGTGAAGATAATGGGCACTTCAATGATTTTAAAGCCATGCTTCCAGGTGTCAAACTTCATTTCAATCTGAAAGGCATAGCCAACAAATTTTACCTGGTCAAGGGCCAGGGTTTCCAGCACCCTGCGGTGGTAACATTTGAATCCGGCCGTGGTGTCGCGGATAGGCATGCCGGTAACCAGGCGCACATAGGTGCTGGCGAGGTAGCTCATCAACACCCTGCCCATAGGCCAGTTGACCACATTTACCCCGGTTACGTAGCGGGAGCCGATGGCCAGGTCATACCCGTCTTCCTTGCACGCCTTTAGCAGCTTGACTAAATCCCTGGGGTTATGGGAAAAGTCAGCATCCATCTCAAAGATGTACTCATATCCCTGCGCAAGGCCAAAATGAAACCCCGCGATATAGGCCGTGCCGAGTCCCTGTTTCCCTTGCCGCTTGAGCAGGTGCAGGGTTTGGTTGAAAGGCTTGCCGGCTACCGTTTTACCCGCTATCAGCTTTTCTACAATGGCAGCCGTGCCATCGGGCGAGTTGTCATCCACAATCAGTATGTCAAAACCGGTAGCCAGGTCAAACACGGCCGCAATAATGGCTTCAATGTTTTCCTTTTCGTTGTAGGTGGGTATGATGACCAGGTTCGTGCTCAAGCTTCAGGATTTTTGCCTGCCAAAGGTAATAATTTTATTTAACGCAGAATGAGGCTATGGCTATAGAAGGATGAAAAATCTTCGTGCGAGAATTGCCCAAACAAGTGGTTATAACTGATTGAATTTCTATTTTTGCACTCTGAATTTTCAACTTATGATCAATCCTTCGGTAAAAAACGAAACAGGGCGGTTGCGGACCCTGGTGCTGGGTATTCCTGATGATTTTGGCGGCACCCCGGCCCTGGATGAAGTGTATGACCCTAAGTCGAAGGAGCACGTGCTGGCCGGCACCTATCCCACCCAGGAGGCGGTAACCCGTGAGATGCAGCAATTAGAGGAGGTTTTTCGTCAATATGATATAAACGTGTTGCGCCCGGATAACTTACCCGGGGTCAACCAGATATTTGCCCGCGACATTGCCTTTGTAATTGATGACACTTTTGTGGTGCCGAATATTATTGAAAACCGGCACCGTGAGGCCACGGGGATCAACCGCCTGATCGGGCAGATAAACCCGCAGCATGTAGTTAAGGCAGGGGCAGGGGCACGGATAGAAGGTGGCGATGTGATGCCGTGGAATGAGGTGATCTTTGTTGGTTATTCAGAAGATGCAGATTTTAACAAGTATAAGGTGAGCCGCACCAATAAAGAGGGGGTGGCTTTCTTAACGAAACAATTCCCCAACCGCCAGGTGCATGCATTTGAACTCAATAAGTCCGATGACGATGCCAAAAACAACGCCCTGCACCTCGATTGCTGCTTCCAGCCGATTGGCCGTAACCAGGCCATCCTTTACCGGGGTGGGTTCAAACACCAGCACGATGTGGACTTCCTTTACACCTATTTCGGGGCGGAAAACATTATTGAAATCGACCAGGAAGAAATGTACAATATGTACTCTAATATTTTCTCCATCTCCCCGGAGGTAATTGTTTCCTGCCATTCCTTCACCCGCTTAAACAATGAACTGGCAAAGCGCGGGTTTACCGTAGAAAAGGTTGATTACGAGGAGATAGCCAAGATGGAAGGCCTGTTACGTTGTTCCACCATGCCCATAATCCGCGATTAGCCATGAGCCGCCAGCTTACCGATAGTGTGTTGATGATCAGGCCGGTGCATTTTACCTTGAACCCGGAAACGGCTGTCAATAATTATTATCAGCAGGTAATCGATGGCCTGGGCCCGGCAGACGCCCAAACACGCGCCCTGGCCGAATTTGACGAATTTGCCGCCAGGTTGCGCCAGCATGGCCTAAATGTGTTGGTAGTAGAAGATACCCCCGATCCCGAAACACCCGATTCGATCTTTCCCAATAACTGGCTGTCGTTCCACCATGATGGCACCATGGCCCTGTACCCGATGTTTGCCGAAAACCGCAGGCTGGAGCGCAGGGAGGATATGCAGGCAATAGTAACCCGCCAGGGGTTTGTTGTGGAGCGGATAAAAGATTTCACCTTTTATGAAAAGGAGGGTAAATTTCTGGAGGGGACCGGCAGCATGATCCTCGACCGCGACAACCATGTGGTATATGCCGCTATCTCACCCCGTACGAACCCCGAGGTGCTGCTGTCCTTCTGTGAGGCGTTCAGCTACCGGGCGGTAACCTTTCAGGCCAACCAAACCGTAGGGGATGAGCGCCTGCCCATTTACCACACCAACGTAATGATGTGCCTTACCGACAAGCTGGCCGTAGTCTGCTTAGATAGTATTGATGATGCCGGGGAGCGCCAGGCCCTGCAAGGTTCACTTAGGGCCACAGGGAAAGAAATCATCGAGATCACCGAAGCACAGGTGGGACATTTTGCCGGCAACATGCTGGCCTTAACCAATAACCGGGGGGTGCCCCACATGATTATGTCGGCTGCGGCCTTGCACTCGTTATCCGCAGGCCAAAAAAAGGCTATTGAGGCACACTACACCATTATTGCCAGTTCGCTGGATACCATTGAGGCCCTGGGCGGGGGCAGTGCCCGGTGTATGCTGGCCGAGATATTTTTACCAAAAAATAAATAAGGAAACACATTTATGTTCACTATAGTTGATAACCTGATAGCCGATATAGACCGGGCCTTTACCGCAGTTTTTGGCCAGCCGGCCGGTGAAATAAGCCTGCAGCCCACGCGCAAAGAGTTCCCCGGGCATTATACCCTGGTAATGTTTCCGTATTTGCGGCTCACCAAAAGCAAACCCGAAGAAAGCGGCCAGCTTTTGGGCGAAAAACTGCAGGCCGACAGCACTCTGGTCAAGGGCTATAACGTAGTAAAAGGCTTTTTAAACCTGGAGGTTGCCGACAGCGCCTGGGTGCAGGTACTGAATGACCTGAATACCCACCCGGATTTTGGGTTTAAACCGGCTTCTGGCGTGGAGATGATGGTGGAGTTTTCTTCGCCCAACACCAATAAACCCTTGCACCTCGGGCATCTGCGCAATAATTTCCTGGGGTATTCGGTGGCTAAAATCCTGGAAGCCAACGGTACCCGGGTGCATAAGGTGCAAATTATCAACGACCGGGGAATCCATATTTGTAAATCAATGCTGGCCTGGCAAAAGTTTGGTAACGGGGAAACCCCGGAACAAGCCGGCATTAAGGGGGATAAGCTGGTAGGCAACTACTATGTAAAGTTTGATCAGGAGTATAAACAACAAATTGCCGGGCTGGTAGCCTCGGGCATGCCCCGGGAAGAGGCCGAAAAAGAGGCTCCCATTATAAAGGAAGCCCAGGCCATGTTGCTGAAATGGGAAGAGAAAGACCCGGAAATCTATACCCTATGGCAGCAAATGAACCAATGGGTATATGATGGCTTTGCTGCTACTTACCAAACTATGGGCGTGTCGTTCGACAAGCTTTATTATGAGTCGGAAACCTATTTGCTGGGCAAAGATGAAGTGCAGAAGGGGGTGGACGAGGGCATTTTTTACCGCCAGGAAGATGGCTCGGTGTGGGTGGACCTGACCGCTGAAGGCCTTGACCGGAAGCTGTTGCTGCGGGCCGATGGCACCTCGGTATATATGACCCAGGATATTGGCACGGCCATTCAGCGCTTTCGTGATTTTCCTAAAATACACGGCCAGATATACACGGTTGGCAATGAGCAGGACTATCATTTTAAGGTGTTGTTTCTTATTTTAAAGAAGCTGGGGTATGCCTGGGCGGCCCATTGTTACCACCTGAGCTATGGTATGGTGGACCTGCCTTCGGGAAAAATGAAATCACGGGAAGGTACGGTAGTAGATGCCGATGACCTGATGCAGGAGATGTTTGCCACAGCCGAAGAGCACACCCGCGCCCTGGGGAAAATTGAAGGGTTTACCGGGGAAGAGGCCGGCCGACTCTACAAAACCCTGGGTTTAGGGGCGCTAAAATACTTTCTGCTCAGGGTTGACCCCCGGAAGCGCATATTGTTTGATCCGCAGGAATCTATTCAATTTCAGGGCAATACCGGGCCGTTTATTCAATATACCCACGCCCGCATTGTCTCCATCCTTACCAGGGCTGAAGAACTGGGAGTGGCTGTGGATAAAGTACAGGACACGGACTTGCAACTGGCGGAAACGGAAAGGGAAGGGGTGAAGCTGTTGGCGGAATTCGGGCATAAAATTACCGAAGCAGCCCAGGAGTACTCCCCGGCCATAATTGCCCAGTACGTGTTTGAAGTGGCCAAAGAATACAACCGTTTTTATGCCGAATTGCCTATTTTTAACGAACCAAACCCCGAAAACCTGAAATTCAGGGTAATTTATTCTAAATTAGTGGCCAGTGTAATTAAACGCGGCATGTCGTTATTGGGTATCGAGGTGCCTGACCAAATGTAAAAAATGCAAAAGATGTACACAATATTATTGGCCGTTGCCCTGGTTTTACCTAACTTTTCGTGTGGCTTTAAAAAAGTAGTAGCCCGCCCCGATACCATGGAACAAAAACCAACCGCCTCTATTTACGATTTTAAGATGCCGGCCATCACCGGTGAGGAAATAGATTTTTCCCGCTATAAAGGAAAAAAAATGCTGATTGTGAATACCGCCTCCGAATGTGGTTTTACCCCGCAATACGAAGACCTGCAGAAGCTACACCAACAGTATGGCGAGAAAGTGGTTATCCTGGGGTTTCCGGCCAATAATTTTGGCGGCCAGGAGCCGGGCAACAACCAACAGATCGCCAACTTTTGCCAGGAAAACTACGGAGTTACTTTTCAGATGTTCAGCAAAATATCGGTAAAAGGCGAAGACATGGCGCCACTTTACCGGTGGCTTACCGACAAGGAGTTGAACGGCTGGAACACCACGGCCCCCAACTGGAATTTCTGCAAGTACCTGATCAACGAAGAGGGGGAGTTGGTGAAATTTTATGCCTCGGCTGTTAACCCCATGAGCAGCGAAATCCTGGAGGATATTAATTAGGCAACCATGAATATCCGTGCCTGGGTTTCTGCGATACGCCTGCGTACATTGCCCCTGGCCCTGGCCAGTATTGGTATGGGTAGTTTTTTGGCGGCAGCCAACGGTTTTTTTCAGGTAAAAATCTTGGTTTGGGCGGCCATCACCACTATTTTTTTGCAGGTGCTCTCTAACCTGGCCAACGACTACGGGGATTCGGTAAACGGGGCCGACAGCAGCCACCGGGTAGGCCCGCAACGGGCCGTGCAAAGCGGGGTAATCAGTTTGCCCGCCATGCAGGCCGGTATGCTGGTCTTCGGGGTGTTGTCATTTATTACCGGTATTGTCTTGCTGGCGGTGTCGGTGGGGCTGGGCAGCCGTTTGTTTTATTGGTTTCTGGCTTTTGGGGTGTTGAGTATTGCCGCAGCCTATTCTTATACAGCCGGCCGTAAGCCGTATGGCTATGCCGGCCTGGGCGATCTGGCCGTGCTGGTGTTTTTTGGCTTCCTCGGTGTGGGGGGCACTTATTTCTTGTATAGCCAACAAATAAACTATCTTGTTTTACTGCCGGCCTATGCCATGGGGGCGTTGGCCACCGGGGTACTTAATATCAACAATATGCGTGATGTGGAGGCCGACAGCAGGGCCGGGAAACACACCATTCCGGTGCGTTTTGGCCGGGCCAGGGCTGTGGGGTATCATTGGTTTTTACTCCTTAGCGCCATTGGGGCTGCAGCCGGGTATGTTCTTAACCGGCCCTTTGCCGCGGGGGCCTTTGTCTGGCTGTTGGGAGTGCCTTTTTTGCTCTATAATGGCTATAAGGTAACCGTTGTAGAAGATCATAAGGATTTAGACCCCTATTTGAAGCAACTGGCGTTATCGTCATTATTATTCATGCTTTTGTTTGGTCTGGCCATAACCTTGTAGGGTGCGGGGTAAAACAGTTCAAAAAAATCATTTCAATTTAACATATTTTTTACTATCTTGACCGCAATCAAACTAAAAACACTGTGAAAAAAATTCTTATTCCTACCGATTTTTCTGACGAAGCCCAGAATGCGGCTGAACTTGGCCGTTTGCTGGCGTTAAAATATAAGGCCGAACTGGTCTTTCTGCACTCCATTGAAGTAACCAGTGCCGAAACCATTAATGCCAGTGGCGGGCCCTCTAACTTCGATTCTTTTGCCGATTCTATGCTGGTGCATGAGTCGATCAACCGCGCCAACGAAGAAATGCACCGCCTGCTTGAAGTGAGTTCGTTTCAGGGCATTCAGGTTTCGCAACTGATAAAGCTGGGCAGCCCCTTTGGCCATATCAACGATGCCGTGGAAGAAGAGGGGGTGGATTTTATTGTCATGGGCACCAAGGGGGCCAGTGGCCTGAGCGAAGTACTCATCGGCTCCAATGCTGAAAAAGTGGTGCGTAGGGCCAAATGTCCGGTGTTGTCGGTAAAAGACAAGGTAAATGAGGACGTGTTTAAATCAATCGTTTATGCCACCGAAATGGGTGATAACGAAGACAACGTGGTGGCTGCCATTAAGGATATTCAACATGCTTATGGCTCAAAAATCCATGTGGTGTGGATAAATACCCCCAATAACTTTAAACCTGACCGGATTACCAAGGCCATGTTACGCGAGTTTGCCGCCAAACATAAGTTGGCAGGTTACGATGTGCATGTGTTTAACGATGTGATTGAAGAAGATGGTATCCGCCATTTTGCCGATGAGGTAAATGCCGGTATGATTGTCATGGGTACCTCATCACACACCGGCCTCAGCCGCATTATCCGCGGCAGCATTGCCGAAGATATGGTTAATCACGCCAAGCGGCCGGTGTTAACGGTATCGATGAAGTATTGAGCCATGGCCCGTAAACCGCAAAATGACTGGAAAGACCGCCTCGGGGTGGTTTATTCTACCCACGATGATTTTGCCTATGAGTATGCTGGCGAAGAAGGGCCGGAAACGTTACCGCCCGGGCAGCAAAACCTGCGGGTAACACTCGATAAAAAACAACGGGGTGGCAAGCAGGTTACCCTGGTTACCGGGTTTACCGGTACGGCCGCAGACCTGAAGGCCCTGGGAAAAATGCTCAAATCCAAATGCGGGGTAGGGGGAGCGGCCAAAGCGGGGGAGATTATCATCCAGGGGGATTTCAGGGAAAGGGTGAAGGAACTGCTTGCCGGGGAAGGTTACAGGGTGCGCTGAGGGTTACCCCGCTCAGCAGGTTTTTGTGCCGATATTGGTCTCTTTTGTTGCTTATCATAGCTTGTTTACTGACATTTGCCGGCAGTAATTGACGATAATTCCCTATGACTACCGACCAACTGAAAGCCCTAAAAGCCCGCATTGCTGCCTTGCGGGACTACCTTTGACTACGATACCAAAAGCAAGGAAATAGCAGAGTTAGAGCTGGTCTCCGCTCAGCCCGGCTTCTGGGAGAATCCCAAAGAGGCTGAAGCCCTATTGCAGGAGATCAGGTCGAAAAAAATCTGGACAGACAGCTTTGCCACCGTGCAGGAAGGCCTGGACGACCTGGAAACCTTGCACGAATTTCTGGAAGCGGGCGAAGGCGATGCGCAGGAAGTAGAGCAGGTGTACCTCTCCCTGCAACAAAAGGTGGCCGACCTGGAATTTAAACGGATGCTCAGCAACGAGGAGGACCAGCTTGGCGCTATGCTGGAGATTAACCCCGGGGCCGGGGGCACCGAAAGCCAGGATTGGGCCGAGATGCTGATGCGCATGTATATCATGTGGGGGGAGAAGCAGGGGTTTACGGTGAAGAAAGTAAACTATCAGCCGGGCGAAACGGCCGGCATTAAATCGGCTACGCTGGAGTTTGACGGCCCCTTCGCCTATGGTTACCTGAAAGCCGAAACAGGGGTCCACCGGCTGGTGCGTATCTCCCCTTTCGATTCCGGGGCCAGGCGCCATACTTCTTTTGCCTCAGTGTATGCCTACCCCGTTGTGGATGATAGTATTACCATCGATATCAACCAGGCTTATGTGCGCTTCGATACCTTTCGCTCGGGCGGGGCGGGCGGCCAGAATGTGAATAAGGTGGAAACAGCAGTGCGCCTGCACTACACCCCTCCCGAAATTGAGCCCCCCGGCATTATTGTGGAGTGCCAGGAAGAACGGTCACAACTAAAGAATAAAGAAAAAGCCCTGAAAATGCTTAAATCAAGGCTTTATCAGCTCGAAATTGCCAGGCGTAACGAGGCCCGCGATGAGGTAGAAAGCAATAAAATGAGAATCGATTTTGGCTCGCAGATCAGAAATTACGTGCTACACCCCTATAAGCTGGTGAAGGATGCCCGTACCGGCACCGAACGCAGCGATGTGCAGAATGTACTGGATGGCGACCTGATGGATTTCATCAAAGCTTACCTGATGCAGGAGAGCAAAGAAAGTTAAGGCCATGATGCAGCCCGGAGAGACCCCCACCGTGCCTAACCACCCCTGCCGATGAAAAAGACCGGTGGTTTCACCCTGCAATTCTGGCTGCTTTGCCTGAGCTCCTTTTTGTTTTTCTCGAGCTTCAATATGATGATCCCCGAACTGCCGGATTTTCTTACCGGCCTGGGCGGGGCGGAGTATAAAGGGTATATTATCTCGTTGTTTACCTTAAGTGCCGCTATCAGCCGGCCGTTCAGCGGCCGCCTGGCCGATACCATCGGCCGTATCCCGGTAATGGTGATCGGGGCCGGGGTATGTTTTATCATGGGGTTTATCTACCCCGCTGTCGGCTCGGTGACGGCCTTCCTGCTGCTCCGCTTTTTTCATGGCTTCTCTACCGGTTTTAAGCCTACCGGCACCTCTGCCTACGTAGCCGATATTGTGCCGGTAGAACGCAGGGGCGAGGCCATGGGCATGCTGGGCGTGTTCGGCAGCCTCGGTATTGCGGCCGGCCCGGCCGTGGGCGGCATCATTGCCACGGCTATCTCGCAAAATGCCATGTTCTATACCTCCTCCGTTTTCGCTATCATGTCGGTTATTATTTTACTCGGCATGACCGAAACCGTAGCAGTAAAACGCCCTTTTACCCCATCGTTGTTGGTTATTCCCCTCAACGAGGTTTTTGAGCCACGGGTGCTGGGCCCCTCGGTAGTGATGCTCTTGTCGGCCTATTCTTTTGGGGTGGTGCTCACCATCATTCCCGATTTCAGTGTACACCTCGGCATTATGAACAAAGGCCTGTTTTTTGCCAGCTTTACAGCTTCCTCCATCCTGGTACGGGTCTTTGCCGGCAAAGTGTCCGACAGGTACGGGCGCATCACGGTATTGCGGGTTTCTACCCTGGCCGTGGTTTTTGCCATGTGGTTTGTCGGCACCTCCACCGGGCCGGTACATTTTTTTACGGCCGGGGCATTGCTGGGCATCGCGGCCGGCATGAACTCACCCTCAATCTTTGCCTGGACCATCGACCTCAGCCACCCCTTGCACCGGGGCCGTGCCATGGCCACTATGTACATTGCCATGGAAATCGGTATCGGTATCGGGGCTCTGCTTTCGGCTTATTTGTTTGATAATCAGGCAGAAAAAATCCCCCTGGCGTTTAATTCAGGGGCCTTCTTTGCCTTAATTGCCTTTTTATATATTCTTTTGCTCTATAAACCACCCAAACCTGTTGCCGATGAAGCCTAGAATGTTCACTTTGTTCTTATTTGTTGCGGTGGCTGCCCTGGAGCTGCTGGGCGAAATCTATGGTTGGCGTAACCTGGTTCTATCCGTTAAGCCGTTGCTGATGCCATCCCTGGCCGCTCATTTTTTCTTTTCGGTCGGCCGTAAGGACAAGCTGGCCTTTTACATGGTCATGGCCTTATTATTCTCCTGGCTGGGGGATGTATTGCTGATGTTTGTGGAGTTGAACCCCCGGTATTTCCTCTTGGGTTTGCTCGCCTTTCTGCTGGCGCATGTAATGTATATGATTATTTTCCGTAGCTCTTCACAGGGTTTTAAACCCCGGCTGATAACCTATGCTACCGGATTTTCTTTGTTCTTGTTCGGCCTCCTCTTGTTATTGTTGTTGTGGCCGGGGTTGGGCGGCATGAAGTTACCCGTGGTGGTATATACTGTGGTGATCATTACCATGGGTTTTACAGCCTTGTTCCGGCAGGCGCCCGGGGCCAGCTATGTGCTGGTAGGGGCCATGTTGTTTATTGGCTCCGATGCCCTGATTGCCGTGCATAAATTTTCCGAACCGGTTGCGGCAGCCCGCTTCTGGATTATGCTCACCTATATTACGGCCCAGTTCCTGCTTGCTACCGGCATGATAACCTATTTTACCACGACCAAAAGATAACCGGGGTTATACCTCCAGTTTATAAGGAATAAGCTTGGAGATATCGCCCCCATACTGGTGCACCTCGCGGATAATGGTAGAACTGATATGGGCGTATTTTGGCGATGTGATCAGAAAGATAGTCTCTAAAGGTTCGGCAAGGTGCATATTTACCTGGGCAATACTGTTTTCATACTCAAAATCGGTAGTGTTGCGCAATCCTCTGAGGATGTAATCGGCCCGGTGTTTTTTGGCAAACATAGCTGTCAGTTCATTATAGGTTTCTACCGATATGCGGCTATCACCTTTATGCAACTCACGTATTTTGCTAACCATCAGGTCAACATCAAAATAGCGGTTGCGTTTGGCCGAGTTATAGCCAATGCCAATCACAATCTTATCGAAAATTTGCAACCCCCGCATCACGATATCCTCGTGCCCTTTGGTGTAGGGGTCAAACGATCCGGGGAATATGGCTATTCTTTCTTTGGCAGGCATGGGCTATTCACACAAATGTACATTGTATAAATCAAAATAGTGGTGGTCCTGCAATTCGTCAAACATGTAGCCGAACTTTAAAAACTTAGGCCGGTCGCCAAAAGATATATTCTTTATGTACCGGGCAAATTCGTTGTAGTGTTTCGATTGCTTGCCTACATAGCCCCATAAAACCACATTGGCGGTGCGCTGGTCGCGGTCAAGGCCTTTCAGCACGGTCATAATGTATTTGATGTAATCGGCAAACTGCTTGATATAAAACTGGTTATAATACTCCAGCTTTTTATCCCGGGAGGTAATTATATGCAGTTTAAAGCGGTCAACATAAATAAAAATACTGTCATCAGGATAGTTGGGCAGTTGTGCCAGCACCCCTTCGATTAATGAACTCGACTGATGGATATACCCTAACTCCCGGTCGGGGTACAGTGATTCCAGCCAATTATAAAGGCGTTTGTTGATGGCAAAAGAATTGACAGCATCCGCTTTCAGGTGCCGGAAATATTTCAACTCATCGTGGGCTTTGTTTACCCGGCAATTAAACTTCAGGTAATCAAAAAGTTTATCCTTGCTGAATAGCCTAACCGGAACCAGGGCAAATTTATTATTCTTAATGCCAACCTTTACAGATGACCAGAAACCGGCTTTCAGCAGGTGGTGGTTGTCAAAGATGTGTTCGTAAACCGCAATCAGGTTGCCGTAAGAGTCAACATTGCCCAGGATGAAGTCCTCAACCAGGAGGCAGCGGTTATCCCTGTTATCAACGATGCTAACTTGTAAATCACGATTGCCAACGAGAAGATTAAGGGTATAATGATGAAGCTGATCTACATCAAACTTCTCATCCTTGATCTTCTTTAAGAGTTTGTAGTCTTTGCTGGCTGTCTTCAACTATTCCCAATTTCCTGCTGTAGTAACTTCTGTCCTGGAACCAAATCGTAAAGGCTTTTTGTTATTGGCCTCATTTTCTTCGCTACGCGCAGGATTGATCGGGGCAACATCCCGTACTTCAATCACATTTACGGTCAGGCGGTTCCGCTCAATGCGCTCAGCATAGATTTCAAATTTCCTGGGCGGGTCGGTAAACGGAATGTACGGCAATTCGGCAATATTGGTATTCGGGTCGTACAGTTCTTCCGTGAGGATAAACAGCAGTTCACCCTTGGTCAGCGGGCTGCCTTCTTTCTTCGGTACAATATCATGCACCCGGCCGGTTTCTTTCGAAACCTGGTTTACCTTTTTGCCGGTTATATTGTTAACCATTGAGTAAATCTTGGCCCCTTTAATAATGTACTGGCCGTCCGTCACAAAATATTCGCCAAAAGTACCGTCTGCAGCGGCATAAACATTGTGTTTCTTTTCAAAGATATATTGCTTAACCGGCACAATTTCAATAGTGTCAATGGTAACTACACTACTGTCGGCACCATAGGCCAGTTCAATAACATGTTCCGTTCTTTTGGTAATAGGAAACTGGCCGTGCTCAATAAAATTAATCAGGGTGTCCCAGTTGTTGGTATAAACACCGTAAACAGCCTGGTAGGCTTTTTCGGCATCGCGGATAAGCTTAAGTTTTTCAATAATAATAGCTTCCGACTCCTTGATTTTCTTTTCTTCGTCAATAGCGGTTTTTATACTGTTAACCAGGAAATACCCCAGGCCCAGGGCAATAACCAGGAATACGGTGGACCAAATACGTGTAGTTTTCATAAAAGCTAATTTTTTGCAAGTATATGAATTTTAATATGTAAAACATAGCCCTAAACAACTCAATTATTGTGTAAACAGGGCCCTGCGGGCGAAAAATTCCACTGATTTTTCCGGGTTAGGTTAAATGTCCCCGTTTCGCCAAAAGTTCTATTGGATTATTACAACTTTTCAACATGTGGTGCCGTTGCTGGCCGGGGATTTGCGCCAGTTTCTTTTGGTCAAAAAAATCCAGCGCCAGGATAATCTGCCTGTCCGGCAGTTCCGGGTCGTGGCCGGCTGCTATTGTACCGGTATAGGATTCGATCTTATAAAACAGCTCAATTGCGTGCAGGGGCTGCTGGAGGTATTCGGTTAAAAAGAGAAAGGGCCCCGGTTTTACCGTTAGCGATGTCTCTTCTTTAAACTCCCTGACCAGGGTTTGGGCTATGGTTTCCCCGGCCTCAACCGCCCCTCCGGGAGGCGCCCATAACACGCGGCCGTCAATAATATGTTTTACCAGCAAGAGCGCTTCGCCCCGGTAGCATAGGCCGCAGGCCCTGACCCTTACTTTATGGCCAAAAAAATCTTTTGTTGATTTCATGGGCAGGAAATTTAAACCATTTTTGATGCCACAAGATTGATTTCCCTAAATTACATTGCTATGGTATTGAAACCTAAAAATATACAATTTAAACAGCGTGTGGCACAGCAACTGGAGCGGCAAAACTTTATGCATCACCTTGACTTCAGGTTACACACCGTTGAAGCCGGCTTTACAGCCGGTGAGCTGGCCGTGCAGCCTATTCATTTTCAACAAGATGGCTTTGTGCATGGTGGGGTTATTGCCACCGTGGCCGATATTGTGGCCGGTTTTGCTGCCTATACCCTGGTCGATAGCCGGCAGCATGTGGTTACCGGTGAAATCAAGATAAGTTACTTTAGTAAGGGGGATGGTGATACCCTGATTGCCAAAGGCCGGGTAATAAAACCGGGGAAACGCCTTAATTTTTGCGAGGCGGAGGTGTTTTCGGTAAAAGATGGCCGGGAAACCCTTATTGCCAAAGCTTCTACCACCATGATTACCCTCTGATTTGCCCAGGCCATCTGCCATATTGCAGCAAAAATTCCCTTTTGCCCCCACAGCCGGACAAAAAGACTTGTTTTATATGTTCGACAGCTTTATTGATGACCAGCAGGATTTCCCGGTGATGGTGCTGCATGGCTATGCCGGCACGGGCAAAACCTCGGTAGTGTCGGCCCTGGTACAGACCTTACCCTTGTTTAACTATAAATTTTTATTGCTGGCGCCTACCGGCAGGGCGGCCAAAGTGATTTCATTTTATACCGGTCGTTCAGCCTTTACCATCCATAAAATCATCTACAAGCAGGCGGCCGACCCGCGTTCCGGGCAATTGCTGTTTAAACGCTTGAAAAACTACAATAAAAAAACCGTTTTCGTGGTAGATGAGGCTTCCATGCTCTCGGCCGAGGGCAGCTTTGGCGAACAAGGTTTACTGCAAGACCTGCTGGCTTTTGTGTTTGCCCACAGCAGCAATAAGCTCTTGCTCATTGGCGATACCGCCCAGTTGCCCCCGGTAGGGCAAACCTTTAGTGCCGCCCTCAACCGGCAGTTTTTACACGAAGCCACCGGTAAGCCGGTACTCTATGCCGAACTTGCGGAAGTCATGCGGCAAAATGAAGGGTCGGGCATTCTGTTGAATGCTACCAACCTGCGGCAACTGTTAACGGCCGGTAGCCAGGACATCCGCTTGCAAACCAGGGGGTTGGCCGATTTCTTTAAGATGAGTGGTGAGCGGCTGGCTGACGGCCTGCATTACGCTTACGATAAATATGGCCTGCAAGCGACTATTGTGATCACCCGCGCCAACCGTGATGCGGTAATGTATAATAAGCATATCCGCCAGCAACTTTTATTCCGTGCCGAGGAGATTGAAGTTGGGGATTTACTGATGATTGTACGTAATAATTATTTTTATGTGCCCCCTGACGCCCCATCAGGCTTCCTGGCCAATGGCGATTTTGTGGAGGTAACCAAGGTGGTCTCGTTGGAAGAGCTCTATGGCTTCCGCTTTGCTACCCTGCAATTACAGCTTGTAGATGACCCGGGCCAACCTTTTGAGGCCAGGGTTATTTTAGAGAGCCTGCATACCCATGCCCCGGCCCTGACTGCCGCAGAAAACCGGCAGCTTTACGAGGCGGTCTTACTTGATTATGCCGATATCGACAATAAAAAGGAGTTAAACGAAGCTTTGCGCTCAGACCCCTACCTGAATGCCCTGCAGGTTAAATATGCCTATGCCGTAACCTGCCATAAATCCCAGGGCGGGCAGTGGCAGGCGGTGTTTATCGACCAGGGTTACCTCACCGATGAGCGGCTGAAT
>Ga0256839_1001089_pt1 | contig 33738 bp, 32 predicted proteins | sample 354166metaG_FD_185968 | JGI IMG/M metagenome (GOLD analysis project Ga0256839, IMG submission 185968) | Hydrothermal vent microbial communities from Mid Atlantic Ridge, Atlantic Ocean - 354-166 | ecosystem: Environmental > Aquatic > Marine > Hydrothermal vents | place: Atlantic Ocean: Mid...
GGTGATGCTGCTGTGCTTCATCTTCCAGGCCGCTTTGTTGGCCACCAGTCGGGAGCTGATGTCGCTGATATGTTCCAGCGGGATCAGGCCATTGGCCTTCAGCGTGTTGCCGGTATCGACCACATCGACAATCAGGTCGGAAAGCCCCACCAGCGGTGCCAGCTCCATGGAGCCGTAGAGCTTGATGATCTCGACCTGTTTTCCCTGGGCGGCGAAGTGACGGCGGGTGCTGTTGACGAATTTGGTGGCGATGCGCAGGCGGCTGTCGTTCAGCTGCGCATCTTTGACACCAGCCACCATCAGGCGGCATTTGGCGATCTGTAGATCCAGCGGTTCGTAGAGCCCGCCACCGCCGTGCTCCAGCAGGACATCCTTGCCTGCAACGCCAAGATCGGCTGCGCCGTATTGTACATAAGTCGGTACGTCGGAGGCGCGAATGATCACCAGTTTGATCTGTGGATGGTTGGTCTCCAGTATCAGTTTGCGGCTGGTTTCCGGGTCGTCAACCGGCACGATCCCGGCATGGCGGAGCAGCGGCAGGGTATCTTTGAAGATGCGCCCCTTGGAGAGGGCGATGGTGATGCAGCCGTCAAATTCCACGTTGTAATCCTGTCTCTCTTAGTGGGTGATCTGGTCAGTCAGGTATGCGTCTGATGTGTGCCCCAAGGCCAGCCAGTTTCTCTTCGATGCAGTCGTAACCCCGGTCAATGTGGTAGATGCGATCCACCACGGTCTCACCTTTGGCGACCAGCCCGGCCAGCACCAGGCTGGCAGAGGCGCGCAGGTCGGTGGCCATAACCGGGGCGGCGGTCAGTTGATCAATGCCGGTGATGATGGCGGTATTGCCCTCCAGCTTGATGTTGGCACCCATGCGCTGCATCTCCTGCACATGCATGAAGCGGTTTTCAAAGACATTTTCGGTGATGATGCCAACCCCGTCTGCAACGCAATTCAGCGCAGTAAACTGGGCCTGCATATCGGTTGGAAAGGCGGGGTAGGGGGCGGTATGTACATCCACGGATTTTGGGCGTTTGCCCTGCATATCGAGGGTGATCCAATCCTTGCCGGTCTCAATAACAGCTCCGGCCTCACGTAGCTTTTGTAGAATGACATCGATCAGTGAGGGGTTGGTATCACGCACCTTGATTTTTCCGCCGGTGATGGCCGCAGCTACCAGGTAGGTGCCGGTTTCGATGCGGTCTGGCAGCACGTTGTATTCGGTGCCGCTGAGCTTTTCGACCCCTTCGATCTGGATGCTGTCAGTGCCTGCGCCGGTTATCTTTGCGCCCATTTTGTTCAGGCAGTTGGCCAGATCGACCACCTCAGGCTCACGCGCAGCATTTTCGATAACGGTTTCGCCATCGGCCAGGGTGGCGGCCATCATCAGGTTTTCAGTGCCGGTGACGGTGACAACATCCATCACCAGTCGCGTCCCTTTCAGACGTTTGGCCTTGGCACGGATATAGCCATTTTCAACCTGGATCTCGGCACCCATGGCGCGCAGACCATCGATGTGCAGGTTGACCGGGCGTGAGCCGATGGCACAGCCGCCGGGCAGGGAGACATCGGCCTGACCAAAGCGGCTGAGCAGCGGGCCGAGCACCAGAATAGAGGCGCGCATGGTCTTGACCAGTTCGTAGGGTGCCGAGTAGTTGCTGATGGTGTTGGCATCGACCTCGATGCGCATCCGCTCATCGACCACCAGCTGTACTCCCATACGGCCCAGCAGCCCCATGGTTGTGGTGATGTCATGCAGGTGAGGCACGTTGCCGATGGACATTGGGCTGTCGGCCAGCAGGGTTGCGGCCAGAATGGGCAGCGCGGCATTTTTTGCGCCAGCGATGCGTACCTCGCCAGAGAGAGAGGTGCCGCCAGCAATGATCAGTTTATCCATCAGTTCTCCGCGAGTGGGAGGAGGTCAGCCAGGTTACTGACCCGTGCGATCTCCAGCAGTGATTCTGGTACATTGAGGAACCGGAGTTGCTGCCCGGCAGCCATGAATTGATCCATCCACTCCAGCATCACGGCCAAACCGGCGCTGTCGCTGCCGGTTACGCCGCTGAGGTCGATGGTCAGATCTTGCCCCCGGTTGATCAGCTTTTCTCCCTGTGCGAGCAGATCAGATGCGGTTGCAAAGCCAAATTCACCGTGGATGATGAGTCTGCCGTCGCCAGAGTCGTTGAGTGTGGCGCGGCTCATTGTGTGACCTTGTCGTTCTTCTCTTTCAGCTGGGCAATCAGGCTATCCAGACCTTTGCGTCGGATCTGGTTTGAAAAACCGGTGCGGTAGTTGGATACCAGGCTGATATTGTCGATGATGACATCGTACACCTTCCAGCTCCCTTCATTCAGCCGCAGGCGGTAGTTGATCGGGATGGAAGGAGCGCCGCTGGATTTGACCTCTGTTCTCACCATGACCTTCGATCTGTCGGTCTGTGTGCGTGGCGGCAGGTAGATAATGGCCTGATCTGAATAGTTGAGCAGGGCGATGGCGTAGGTGCGAACCAGTAGCGCCTGGAACTGCTCGATGAATGCTCGCTTCTGCTCATCGCTGGCCTTGCGCCAATATTTTCCCAGCACCATGCGTGACATGCGTGGGAAGTCGAAATGAGGAGCCACTGTGGCATTGACCAGATCGAATATCTTTTCGGGTGATTGGTTCAGCTCCTGCTTTTTGTCGATAATCTTTTCCAGCACCTGGTTGGAGGTGCTGCGTACCAGCTCCACGGCATCCTGGGTGGAGGCCCAGGCAGGCTGTAGCCCAATCAGTGCAGCCAGCAGCAGTGCCCATTTGATTCTATTCACCATCACTGCCGCCTTCCTCTGCCTTGCTGAACAGGAACTGCCCGATGATCTCCTCCAGCACCAGTGCGGACTGGGTGAGTGAGATTGTGCCTCCATCGGCCAGATACTCCTCACTGCCGCCCGGATCCAGCCCGATATATTGCTCGCCCAGCAGGCCTGCGGTATAGATCTTGGCAAAGGTGTCATCCGGGATGGTGTTGTAGCTGCGGTCAACCTGCAGGGTGACGATGGCTTCGTAGGTGGTGTTGTCGAACGAGATCTCCGTCACCCGACCGACGCGCACACCGGCCATGGTAACGGGTGAGCGCACTTTGAGGCCGCCGATGTTATCGAAACGGGCGGTGATCTGGTATCCATCACCCCCGGCCAGGTTGCTCAGGTTGCTGACCTGCATGGCCAAAAAAAACAGCGCCACAAAGCCCGCGGCCATGAAGCCGCCGACCATGATCTCCATGGTTCTCATCTGTACCATTATTACTCTCCAAACATCAGTGCGGTTAACACAAAATCCAAACAGAGTATTGCCAGCGCGGAGTGCACCACGGTACGGGTGGTTGCCCGGCTGACGCCTTCTGAGGTTGGCACGCAGTCGTGCCCCTGGAACAGTGCAATCCAGGTGCAGACAAAGCCAAATACGATACTCTTGATGACACCATTATATATATCTTCATGCAGGTCAATCTTGGCCTGCATCTGTGACCAGTAGGCACCTTCGTCCACCCCGAGCAGGCCGACGCCGACAAGATGCCCGCCGATGACGCCAATGGCGCTGAAAATGGCTGCGAGCAGCGGCATGGAGAGCAGCCCGGCCATGAAACGGGGGGTCAGTATCCGCTTGATCGGGTCAACTGCCATCATCTCCAGCCCGGAGAGTTGTTCGGTTGCCTTCATCAGGCCGATCTCGGCGGTCAACGCAGATCCGGCCCGGCCGGCAAACAGCAGTGCTGTGACCACAGGCCCCAGCTCACGCACCAGTGAGGCGGCGACCATAACACCCAGGGCCTCCTCTGCGCCGAACTGGGAGAGGATGTAGAACCCCTGAAGCCCCAGCACCATGCCAACGAAGAGGCCGGAGATGGTGATGATCAGCATCGAGAGCACACCCACGGAGTAGAGCTGTGCAATCAGCAGCCTTGGCCGCCGGGTCAGGTCGGTGAGGCCTGAAAGCATGTGCAGCAGCAGCAGATGTCCGCGTCCCAGCCGCTGCAGGCTGGCGATGCCGGTGCGTCCCAGTCGGGCCAGCTGTTCCATCAGGGGGTTGCTCCTGTTTTATGGGCGGCGGCCTTTTCCAGTATATCCGCTTCCAGCGGCTTGGCCGGAAAGTGAAAGGGCACGGGGCCATCGGGCAGGCCGTCCATAAACTGGCGCACCCAGAATGAGGTGGAGTTGGCGATTTGCTTGCTGGGGCCGCCTGCAATGACCTTGCCGTTTGAGATGACATAGATCATGTCGGCAATATTGGTGGTCTCCTGCACATCGTGGGAGACCACGATGCTGGTCAGACGGCTGGCCTTGTTAAGCCGTGGGATGAGCTGCACCAGAACCCCCATGGAGATCGGATCCTGCCCGGTAAATGGTTCATCGTACATGATCATCTTGGGGTCGAGCACGATGGCGCGTGCCAGTGCTGCGCGTCGTGCCATGCCGCCCGAGAGTTCAGATGGCATCAGATCCCGTGCCCCGCGCAGGCCAACGGCCTCCAGCTTTATCAGCACCAGCTTGCGGATGATGGATTCGGGCAGTCTGGTATGCTCGCGCAGCGGGTAGGCGACGTTTTCAAAGACGTTGATGTCGGTCAGCAGGGCGCCGCTTTGAAACAGCATCCCCATGCGCATGCGCAGCTTGTAGAGATCCTTGTTATTCAGCTTGTGCACATCCTGTCCGTCGACATGGATGGTGCCGGCATCCGGCCGCAGCTGCCCGCCAATCAGCTTGAGCAGCGTGGTCTTGCCGGTGCCGCTGGGTCCCATGATGGCGGTGATCGACCCTCTGGGGATGTCGATATCAATGCCGTCAAAGATGACCCGTTCACCGCGATAGAATCGCAGGCCGCGGATCTTGACCAGTGGCTCGTTGCTGTTGACAGGCTGTTGTGGCATGACGTCCCGATTCTGTGTTTGGTTCTTGCAGGAGTGCCTCTTAGAACCAGGCTTCCAAAGCGGCGTATTTTCACCTCTTCTACTCCATGGGGTCAAGCGGCCTTGGACAATCGTGCAAAGGTCTGGAAAAATGCGCGGTTCTTTCGACTGAATCTCACTGGATGCGATCCGCTATCTTATGCTGTTAAATACTGTTGCAATCGTGGTTGGTTTTGCGCTGCTGGTCTGGGGGGCGGATCGTTTCGTTCTGGGTGCAGCGGCCATTGCACGCAATCTGGGGCTCTCGCCCATGCTGATCGGCCTGACGATTGTCGGGCTTGGCACCTCGGCTCCCGAGATCCTGGTCTCGGTGATGGCCTCTTTTCAGGGCAACCCCGGTTTGGCCATTGGTAATGCCCTGGGGTCAAATATTGCCAATATCGGCCTGATCCTGGGTCTTACGGCGCTGATTGTGCCGCTAACCGTCTGCTCCAATGCGCTGCGGCGCGAATATCCTATTCTGCTGGCGATCTGCATGCTGGTGCTGGTGCTGATGCTGGATGGGGAGCTGGGTCGCCTGGATGGCACTGTCCTGCTGGCCGCGCTGGTGCTGGTGATCATTGGTCTGGCGAGGATTGCACTGCGCAGCCGCGCGGAAAAAGATAAAGACCCGATGGAGAGCGAATATGAGGCGGAGATGCCGGAGGCGCTCAGTACCAAGAGCGCCATCCTCTGGTTTGTGATCGGGCTGGCGCTGCTGCTGTTCAGCTCACGGCTGCTGGTTTGGGGGGCGGTGAATATCGCAGTCTCCTTTGGTATCAGCGATCTGGTGATCGGGCTGACCATCGTTGCGCTGGGCACCAGCCTGCCGGAGCTGGCGGCATCCATCACCAGTGCGCTGAAGGGTGAGCACGATATTGCGCTTGGCAACGTGATTGGCTCGAACATCTACAACCTGCTGGCCGTGCTCGCTGTGCCGGGACTTGTGGTGCCGGGCCTCTTTGCACCGGAGGTGCTGAGCCGCGATCTGCCGGTTATGATCGGCCTGACCCTGGCCATCTTTATAATGGGCTATGGCTTTAGAGGCAGTGGCAGAATCAACCGCTTTGAAGGGCTGCTTCTGCTATTGTGCTTTGTCGCCTACCAGGTATTTCTCTTTATTGTTGAAGAGGCGGAGCCGGTCGATGGCGGGCAGACGGCCATTGTTCGCATGCTGGATGAGGTAAAGGTATGACCAGATCAGTCGATCTTCCAGCGACCCAGGTTGAGCAGCTTCAGGCATTGGGGCTGGCGGTCATCAAGACAGAAGCCAGAGCGGTTGAGGCGCTGGCTTCGCGCATCAACGGCCATTTCGCCACTGCCTGTGGCTATATGCTGGGGTGTGAAGGGCGTATTGTGGTGACGGGTATGGGGAAGTCCGGTCACATTGGGGGCAAGATTGCCGCCACCCTGGCCAGCACCGGCAGTCCCGCCTTCTTTCTCCATCCCGGCGAAGCCAGCCATGGCGATCTGGGGATGATTACTGCTAAGGATGTCGTATTGGCACTCTCCAATTCGGGGGAGACCGCAGAGCTGTTGACCATCCTTCCGTTGATCAAACGCCAGGGCGTGCCGTTGATTGCGATGACCGGCAAGCCCGGTTCCAGCCTGGCTCAGAATGCCGATGTGCATATTGATGTCAGCGTCGAGCAGGAGGCCTGCCCGCTCAATCTGGCACCCACCTCCAGCACCACAGCAGTGTTGGTTATGGGTGATGCGCTGGCGATAGCGCTGCTGGAGGCGCGCGGCTTTACCGAAGAGGACTTTGCGCGCTCTCATCCCGGAGGCACGCTGGGCCGCCGTCTGCTGCTGCACATCAGTGATATTATGCACACGGGCGAGCGGGTGCCGCAGGTGAATCTTCGGGCGCTGCTGCCCGATGCGCTGCTGGAGATGAGCAACAAGGGGCTGGGTATGACCGCAGTGGTGGATGATCAGGGACGGCTGGCCGGTATCTTTACCGATGGTGATCTGCGGCGGGTGCTGGATCGGGGGCTGGATCTGCACCACAGCACGATGCATGAGGTGATGACTACCGGCTGCACCACCGCCCGTGCCGACCAGCTGGCCGCTGAGGCGCTCCAGATCATGGAGGAGAAGAAGATCAATGCACTGCTGGTGCTGGATGGTCAGCAGCGTGTAATGGGTGCCTTCAATATGCATGACCTGTTGCGTGCCGGGGTGGTCTGATGCAGGAGATCCTGGAAAAAGCGAGCCGTATCCGCCTGATCATCTTCGATGTGGATGGCGTATTGACCGATGGTAATCTCTACCTGGGCAACAGTGGCGAAGAGCTCAAGACCTTCAATATCAAGGATGGCCTGGGTATAAAGTTGCTGATGCGCTCAGGGGTGGAGGTAGGGGTGATTACCGGCCGTAAATCCCGACTGGTTGCGCAACGGATGCAGAGCCTGGGGGTCGAACATATCTATCAGGGGCAGCATCACAAACTCCCAGCCTACCAGGAGCTGGTGGCAAAGCTGGGGTTTGAGTCGGAGCAGGTCGCCTATGTGGGGGATGACCTGATTGATCTGCCGCTGATGCGGCGGGTCGGGTTTGCGGTTGCGGTTGCAGATGCCCACCCACTGGTCAAACAGCACGCCCACTGGCAGACCCCCGCGGCCGGTGGGAAGGGTGCGGCGCGAGAGGTCTGCGAATTGCTGATGAAGGCACAGGGTACGCTGGATGAGGCCTATCGGGTCTATCTTGAGTAGCCTGTTGATGCTAAGGGCAGGCGTCATAATTAATTCACATTTATGGTCGCCAATCTATCACGCCCAGCTGCGTTGCAAGGACTTGAAAGATACTTATATTCCTGCGTCCTTGCGCCTTGCTGGACGCGCACCTTGACGACCATAAATGTGAATTAATTATGACGCCTGCCCTAAGCCAGAGAAGAGTCATTATCGGATCGCTGTTTATTCTGCTGGCCGCAGGCAGCGCCCTGCTGTTGCAGGTGACGGATGAGGGTGAGGATGAACAGATCGAGGTGAAACGTGCGCCCGATTACTATGTGGAGGATTTCTCTATCACCAGGATGGATCTTGATGGCAAGCTGGAGCAGACCCTCTCTGCCGAGCGGATGCTGCACTACCCGGATGATGACAGTACCGAGCTGACACGTCCGCACCTGGTGATCTATGAAGAGGGAGCTCCCCCCTGGAAAATTAAGTCAGAGACAGGGTGGATCTCGGGTGATGGGCAGTTGATGTTGCTTAATGGGGAGGTCAAGATTGCGCGTGCGGCAGCCCCCGGGGTTCGCCCGGTGCGCATCGATACCCGTGATCTGCGGGTGCGCCCAAAAGAGAACTATGCTGAGACAGATGAGAAGGTAAAGATCCGCAGTCTGGGTGATGTGCAGACATCCGTTGGCATGCAGGCTTGGCTGAATGAGCCGATACGGCTCAAATTCCTATCAAAGGTACGAGGACATTATGAAATCGACTAAATGGCTCTGCGGCGGTGTTCAACAGCCGTTGACACTGGCGCTGCTGCTTCTGTTGGGTGGACAGGCGCAGGCACTCTCCACCGATAAAGATCAACCGATAGAGGTTGAAGCCGATGGCATGGAGATCGATGAAGGCAAGGGTGTGACAACCTACCGTGGCAATGTAGAGGTGGTTCAGGGCAGCATCCGGCTGAAGGCGGATACCGTCTATATCTTCCAGAGCGCAGGCAATACAGATCGTCTGGAGGCGGAAGGCAACCCGGTCTATTTTCGGCAGCGCCCGGATGGCAAGCAGGAGGATGTAAAAGGCCATGCATCGCGCATCGAATACAATACGAACAGCGAACTGCTCTATATGGTGGGGGATGCGGTGCTGTTTCCAGGTGATGGGCATAAACTCACCAGCCAGCGCATCACCTACGACCGGGTAAAGGCCGTTATGAAAGCAGGTGCCGCAGTCTCGCACGGCAAAAAGCCGACAAAATCCGGGCGGGTTAAAACGATCCTGGCACCGCGCAAGAAAACTGCTGCTGCAAAATGAGCACTCTTTCAGCCAGCGGACTGAGCAAGCAATATAACAAACGCGCGGTTGTAAACGGCATCTCGCTGGAGGTCGCCAGTGGTGAAGTGGTAGGGCTGTTGGGTCCAAACGGGGCGGGCAAGACCACCTGCTTCTATATGATTGTGGGGCTGGTTCCGGTAGAGAGAGGGAAGATCTCTCTCAATGGCCATGACATTACCCTGCTTCCGATGCATGCCCGGGCGCGGCTGGGGCTGGGCTATCTGGCACAGGAGGCGTCGACCTTCAGAAAGCTCAGCACGCGGGATAACATACTGGCCATTCTGGAGACCCGAAAAGAGCTATCGGGCGAAGAGCGGCAGCTAAAGTGCGAAAACCTGCTGCGCGAGTTAAGTATCAGCCACCTGCGTGACAGCCTCGCCATGAGCCTCTCTGGCGGAGAGCGACGGCGACTGGAGATTGCCCGCACCCTGGCGATGGAGCCCCTTTTTATTTTGCTGGATGAGCCGTTTGCCGGGGTCGACCCCATCTCTGTGGTGGACATTCAGAAGATAATCAAACATCTGGCGAGCCTTGGAATCGGCATTCTCATTACCGACCACAATGTAAGGGAGACCCTTGGGATCTGCGATCGGGCCTACATCGTGAACGCGGGCACCGTGCTGGCAGAAGGGGAGCCGGATGATATTCTGGCGCACGATGAGGTTCGTGCAGTCTATCTTGGTGAAGATTTCAGTATGTAGATACGCCCTCCCGGTTTTGGGCTAGAATGACAGTAATGGGATTATTTGAAATCATACAAGAAATGTACCAACGTCATTTCAACAGGCTCGCATGAAGCAGACGTTACAGCTTCGTCTAGGGCAGCACCTCACAATGACCCCGCAGTTGCAGCAGGCCATAAAGCTGCTGCAACTCTCCACGCTGGATCTTAAGCAGGAGATTCAGGATGCGCTCGACTCGAACCTGATGCTGGAGGTTGAGGAGGAGGGCGGCGGTGCCCACGAGCCATCAACCAGAGCCGGGCAGAGTGACGATGACGCCTTCCAGCAGAGTGCCGCGAGTGGAAACGATGCCAATAACGAGCAGGAGGTCAATGCGGCATCGGACAGTATGCCAGAGGAGCTGCCGGTCGATAGCGCCTGGGATGATGTCTACGACAGCCTGCCCCCCCCCCAATCAGGGACTCCGCGGGACAGTGTGGATACCGAGTTTCTGCTGCATAGGGACATTACCCGGACACTCAACGACCATCTTCTCTGGCAGATGAACCTGTCGCTGTTCAGCGACACGGATCTGACCATCGCCACCTCGATCATTGATGCCGTCAATGAAGACGGCTATCTGACCTGCGACCTGGAAGAGATCCATGCCGGACTGGAGAGTGAAGAGATCGAGCTCTCTGAGGTTGAGGCGGTACTGCACCGAATCCAGAGCTTCGATCCCCCCGGTGTTGCGGCAAGAGACCCACAGGAGTGCCTGCTGCTGCAGCTACAGCAGCAGCCCGAAGAGACGCCGCTGCTGGGTATGGCCATCCGGCTGGTGAGAGAATATTTTGACCTGCTGGCGCGTCAGGATCACAACAGAATCAAACAGGCGCTGAAACTATCGGATGATGAAGTGGGTCAGATTAATATGCTGATCCGCTCGCTTCACCCGCATCCGGGAAGCCTCATTGCCGAGTCACCAGCGCCCTATGTGGTTCCGGATGTATTTGTATTCAAGAAAAATGGCAGCTGGCAGGTTGAACTCAATCCGGATGCCACGCCGCGCATACGGGTTAACAGTGGTTACTCCAGCCTGATCAAACGGGCAGATAACAGCGCAGATAACAGCTGCCTGAAAAGCCACCTGCAGGAGGCGCGCTGGTTTATAAAAAGCCTGCTCAGTCGGAACGATACACTGCTGAGGGTGGCCAGCAAGATTGTGGAATTTCAACGCCCCTACTTTGATTATGGCGAAGAGGCAATGAAACCCTTGGTGCTAAGGGATGTGGCGGAAGAGCTGGAGATGCATGAATCCACCATCTCCCGGGTCACCACTCAAAAGTACATGTACACCCCGCGCGGCACCCTGGAGTTCAAATATTTTTTCTCCAGCCATGTCAGCACGGCAGCAGGTGGTGAGTGCTCAGCCACCGCGATTCGTGCGCTGATCAAAAAACTGGTTGCCGCTGAACGGCCTGGCAAACCGCTCAGCGATAACAGACTCGCGTCCATACTCTCGGAGCAAGGCATCAAGGTCGCTCGACGTACTGTTGCCAAGTATCGGGAATCCATGGCAATCCCGCCATCGAATGAACGCAAACGCCTTGCATAGGCATCACACAATCAGGAGTTTACAATGCAGATAAACCTGACCGGACACCATGTCGATATTACTGACTCACTGCGGAACTATGTAGATAGCAAATTTGAGCGGCTGGAACGGCATTTTGACCATGTTTCCAATGTGCATGTCATCCTTACAGTTGAAAAGCTGCGGCAAAAGGCAGAAGCTACGCTCCACCTTAACGGAGCTGATGTCTTTGCCGAGTCAGAGCGGGAGGATATGTATGCCGCCATCGATTCGTTAGTGGATAAGCTGGATCGGCAAGTGAAAAAGCATAAAGAGAAAAGTAAGAATTATCGCAACCATCTGGAGCCGACAGAGAGTCCGACCTAACGAGTAGACTCTCTTTAGGTCAGGCATATAATCTGTTTAGAGAGATTTATGTTTCCCGTCAATTTTCTTACGGCCGCACGGGTCGATTGCGACTGCAAGGCCGGTAGCAAAAAGCGTCTGCTGGAACGGGCTGGGGAGCTGCTGGCAACAGCGGCTCCCTGCCTCTCATCGGAAGAGGTGTTTGAACAGTTGCTGGAGCGCGAGCGGCTGGGCAGCACCGGCCTGGGGTATGGGGTTGCGCTGCCGCATGCCCGAATGAAAGGGATCAGTCAGGCGTGTGGTGCGCTGATCTGTCTGGAGTCAGGCGTCGATTATGACGCGATAGATGGCCAGCCGGTCGATCTGGCATTTGGACTGCTGGTTCCCCATGATGCCACGCAAGAGCACCTTCAGCTGCTGGCTCGATTGGCATCGCTCTTCAGCCAGGAGGCATTCCGTAACCAGCTTAGGGAGGCAAAGGATGGCGAAGCGATTACCGCGCTCATACAGCAGGCAGGTGATTATCAGGAGAGCGCATGAGTGTCCCGGCCACCGTCCGTGACCTGTTTGATACCCTTAAGGACAAACTGGCACTGGAGTGGGTGGCTGGAGAGGCCGGTGGCAGTCGCTATCTGAAAGGCAAACTGCCCGAGGCGCAGGATCAGCCGCTGGCGGGGCAGCTCAACAACATCCATCCCAACCGGATACAGATCATTGGCCCGGCCGAGCTTGCCTATCTCTCTACGTTGGGTAAAAACTCCCACCAGGATGTTATGGACAAACTCTTCTGGGGACTGCCTGCTGCGGTCATACTGGCTAATGACTCCGAGGTGGGTCAGGCGTTTATAAACTACGCCGAACGTACCAATACCCCGCTGCTGCGCTCCCCCCTGTCCGACAACAAGCTGCTGAGCAACCTGCAATACTATCTGGCTCGTGCACTGGCGGAGAGCATTACGGTTCATGGTGTCTTCATGGAAGTGCAGGGGATGGGGGTTCTGCTGACGGGTGATCCGGCCGTGGGTAAAAGCGAGCTGGCGCTGGAGCTGATCACCCGCGGTCACCGGCTGATTGCAGACGATGCCCCCGAATTCTCACGCATGGCTCCCGATATTCTGACCGGCAGCTGCCCGCCACTGTTGCAGGAGTTTTTAGAGGTAAGGGGGCTGGGCATACTCAATGTACGCAGTATGTTTGGTGGCAGTGTAATCAAAAAAGAGAAATACCTGCGGCTCATCGTCAACCTGAAACGGCTGAGCCAGGAGGAGCTGGTGGGGATCGACCGGCTACAGGGCAGCTACTCCAGCAGAGAGCTGCTGGGGGTAAAGACGCCGGAGGTGACCATCCCGGTTGCGCCGGGGCGCAACCTCGCCATACTGGTGGAGACGGCGGTGCTGCAACATATCCATCGCCGTCAGGGCTATGATGCGGCTCAGGATTTTATGGAACGCCAGCAAAAAATGATCTTTCAAAACAGAGAAAAAAGAGACCACTAACGCCACCCTAAACCGATGAAACTGATCATTGTTACCGGCCTGTCAGGCTCAGGAAAAAGCATCACACTGCATACGCTAGAGGATATGGGGTATTACTGTGTCGATAACCTCCCCGTGTTTATGCTTGAATCCTTTGGCCGGGAGCTGGCTCAATCAGAGGACGATGCCTACCAGTTAACCGCTATTGGCATCGATGCCCGCAACCGCTCAGACTGCCTGTTGAAAGCGCCTGCTGTGGTGCAGGATCTGCGCAAACGGGGGATTGATTGTGAGATTCTGTTCCTCGAAGCCCAAGACGAGACACTGCTCAAACGCTTCAGCGAGACCCGGCGCAAGCACCCGCTAACCGCTGCGGATGTGCCGCTGGCTGAAGCGGTAGAGCTTGAGCGCACCCTGCTGGAGCCGTTGCTGAGCCATGCGGATCTGAAGGTGGACACAACGCACACCAACATCCACGAACTGCGCAGTATCATTCGGCAGCGACTGGCTAGCGACTCCAAGGCACCGAAGGTGATGTCGATCCTGTTCCAATCGTTTGGGCACAAGCATGGTGTCCCCAAGGATGCCGACTTTGTCTACGATGTGCGCTGCCTGCCAAACCCTCACTGGATAGCGGAGCTGCGCCCTTATACGGGGTGTGACCAGCCAGTTGTCGACTTTCTGGGTCAGGACAAGCAGGTTCAGAAGATGCTGGAGCATATTATCCAGTTCCTGCAGGCCTGGATTCCGGCATTTGAAGAGGATGGGCGCAGCTATCTGACGGTGGCGATTGGCTGCACAGGCGGGCAGCACCGCTCGGTCTATCTGGCGGAGCAGCTGGCAAAGCATTTTCAGTCACAGGGGCGAAACATACTGCTAAGACACCGGGAGCTGCCATGAGCATAGGGCTGCTGCTGATCACGCACAACCGGATAGGTGCAGAGCTGCTGAGCACCGCCAAGACCATGCTGGGTTACTGCCCGCTCCAGGCTGAGGCCATGGACATTGCCCAGGACTGTGATCCCGAAGAGCAGCGCCGACGCGCCAAGGCCATTATTGAGAGGCTGGATCAGGGGGAGGGCGTGCTGATCATGACCGACATGTATGGCGGCACCCCCAGCAATATCGCCTGCGGGATGATCAATGGTGACCGGGTTACCGTGGTGGCGGGTGTCAACCTCCCCATGCTGATCAGGGTGCTGAACTATCCGCAACAGGATCTGGCAACATTGACCAGAAAGGCAGAAGGTGGCGCGCATATTGGCGTCAGGATATGCTGACCCTCTCATGATTGAACAAAATGTAACCATTGTTAACAAACTGGGGTTGCATGCCCGGGCGGCCGCCAAACTGGTGACCTGTGCCAGCCGGTTTGCCAGCAGCGTGCATCTGGATTACAACGGCCAGGTGGTCAATGGTAAAAGCATTATGGGCGTCATGATGCTGGCTGCTGCCAAAGGATCAGAGCTCTTGTTGCGGGTAGAGGGCGAAGATGAAGCTGAGGCAGCTGAGGCGTTAACAAAGCTTATTGCTGACCGTTTTGGGGAGGATGAATGACGCTGATCTGCACCGGCATCGGTATCGGTGTTACCACCAGTATCGCCATTGGCGAGGCCTATTGCCTGCAATGCGGCCGGATAGAGGCTCACAGGCGAGCCATCACCCCTGCGGAGGTGGCGCATGAGATCGACAGGTTTCAGCAGGCCGTCCTGGCTGCGCGTCGGGACCTGAGCGCGGTTCGGGAGCAAATCCCCAAATCCACACCGACCGACATCTGTGCCTTCATCGACACCCATCTCCTGATGCTGGAAGACGCGGCGCTGGTGGAGGCTCCCATCGAGACCATCCAGTCACAGCTCTGTAATGCAGAGTGGGCCTTGCAGCTGCGCCGCAACGAACTGGTGGAGTTGTTTGATGCGATGGATGACCCCTACCTGCGCACCCGCAAGGATGATGTTGACCATGTAGTCGGGCAGATCCAGAAACATCTCATCGGCCAGCACGATAGCCCGGTGACGAGTGAAGATGAACTCAGGGGCAAGATCATCCTGGCTCAGGATCTGACCCCGGCAGATACCATCCTGATGCGCAACCAGGGTGTTGCCGCCTTCATTACAGAGTTCGGCGGGCCGATGTCCCACACGGCCATTCTGGCCCGCAGCCTGGGGATACCGGCGGTGATTGGTGTTCATCATGCCACCCAATACCTGCGGCATGCTGAGCTGCTGATTATGGATGCCGAGCAGGGCATCGTGCTGGCAGCCCCGGATGAGCGTACGCTACAGCACTACCGTAAAAGGCGCGATGCCGAACAGGCGCACATTGTAGGCCTGCGGGTTCTGATCAAGGAGCCTGCCACAACCCTGGATGGAACCGATATTACGCTGCTGGCAAATATTGAACTGCCGGAGGATATCGAAGTAACCAATGATGTGGGTGCGGCGGGTGTAGGGCTCTATCGCACTGAATTTCTCTACATGAACCGGGCGCAGCCACCCAATGAAGAGGAGCACCTGGCCAGTTACAGACGAATTGTGGAGGGGTTGAGCGGCATCCCGATCACCATTCGCACCCTCGATTTAGGAGCCGACAAGGAGGCTGATGGTTGCTGTCATGATATGCAGCCAGCCAGCAATCCGGCGCTTGGGTTGCGTGCCATACGCCTCTGCCTCAAAGAGCCAAAGCTTTTCCGGCCGCAGCTGCGTGCCATCCTGCGGGCGTCTGCCTATGGGGAGGTTCGTATTATGATCCCCATGCTCTGCAACCTGCAGGAGCTGCGAGCAGTAAAGCTGATCATCGAGGAGCTCAAGCAGGAGCTGAGAGAGGAGGGGCACGACTTCAATCCCGATATACCCATTGGCGGGATGATTGAGGTGCCTGCCGCAGCATTGGCGGCCGACAGCTTTGCCCGGCACCTGGATTTTCTCTCTATCGGTACCAATGACCTGATTCAGTATACCCTGGCGGTCGACCGGGTGGATGATGAGGTCAACTATCTTTATGACCCGCTTCACCCCTCAATATTGCGACTGATCCAGTCTGTTATCCAGGCCGGCCGCAAGAGCGGAACCCCGGTCAGCATGTGTGGCGAAATGGCCGGAACCCCTTTTTACATTCCGCTGCTTCTGGGCATGGGGCTGCGGAGGTTCAGCATGCAGCCGGGCTCCATGCTGGAGGTCAAACGCATCATTCGAGTCAGCAATATTGAGCAGCTGACAGAGCAGGTTGCCCACCTGATGCAGCATCTTGATGAAGAGAATGCAGATCGCTGGGTTGCGCAGCTTTATCCTGTAACCCACTGAAAAATCCCCCGTTCCTGCACCGCGCCTGTTACACTTACAGCCCTCTGTTTTCACCCTAGAGGCTCGGCCATCATGGCCCCTTCATCAGAACCCAACAACGAACAGACAGGTCTGCAAAAGCTGCACGAGGTGCTTGATAGCGGTGCCTTGCAGCAGGTTGCGCGCATGTTGAATGCGCTGCGCCCGGCTGAGATTGCGCACCTGCTGGAGGGTCTGCCGCTGGAAGAGCGCGAGATCGTCTGGGGGCTGGTAGCGGATGATTGCGAAGGCGAGATCCTGGTAGAGCTTGGGGATGAGGTATTTGCCGATCTCGTCAGCAAGATGAACAAAGAGGAGCTGCTGGCAGCAGCCGAAGGGATGGACACGGATGATCTGGCAGATCTGATTCAGGATCTGCCGCGCGCCGTCACCTGGGAGCTGATCAACTCCCTGGACAAGCAGCGCCGCGAGCGGCTGGAGTCGGTGCTCTACTACCCGGAGGATACAGCCGGTGGCCTGATGAACACCGACACCCTGACCGTGCGGGCAGAGGTGACGCTGGATGTGGTGCTGCGTTATCTGCGCCGCCGCAAGGATAAGATCCCGCCGCAGACCGATAGCCTGATCGTGGTGAACCGGGATGACAAATACCTGGGTGTGCTCTCCCTGACCAACCTGCTGACGCATGAACCCTCAGATACTGTGGCCGAGGTGATGTCGCTGGATCTGAAGCCGATACCGGCCTCCTGGCCTGCGCGCAAGGTGGCCAATCGGTTTGAACAGCATGATCTGGTCTCAGCTCCCGTGGTCAATGATGAGGGCAAACTGGTGGGCCGGATCACGATTGACGATGTGGTCGATGTGATTCGTGAAGAGGGCGAGCATCAGTTCATGGGGCAGGCAGGCCTGTCAGAGGATGCCGACATGTTTGCGCCAGTGGTGGTGAGTGCCCGCCGCCGTGCGCTCTGGCTGGGGGTCAACCTGATGACCGCCTTTTTGGCCTCCTGGGTGATTGGCCTATTTCAATACACCATTGAGCAGATTGTTGCGCTGGCGGTGCTGATGCCTATTGTCGCCAGCATGGGCGGTGTGGCCGGGACACAGACCCTGACGCTGGCCATCCGTGGTCTGGCATTGGGGCAGTTGACGGATAAAAATGCACGCTGGCTGATGATGAAGGAGATTTCGGTCAGCCTGCTCAACAGCCTGATCTGGGCGGTGGTGGTTGGGGTGGTGGCCGGGCTTTGGTTTGACAGCGTCAGCATTGCACTGCTGATAGCGGCAGCATTGACCATCAATCTGCTGTTTGCCGCACTGACGGGTGCTACACTGCCGCTGATGCTGGATCGGCTGGGTATTGACCCCGCCCTTGCAGGCGGGGTTCTGCTCACCACCGTGACCGACGTGGTCGGATTTCTTGCCTTCCTTGGGCTGGCGACCCTCTTTTTGCTTTAGCTCTGTGGTCTCTTTGCAGCGCGGCGGTACTCTGTGCCGTGACAGCCGGCACAGGGCGGGATGTGGCCTGTTTTTTGAAAATGGATCTCCTTTTCACAAGTGGTGCAGACCAGTGTGCCAGGGCCGGTAATCTCCCCCGTGTGGTACAATGAAGCGCGGCGAGCCTGCTGTGCCAGCGCCTCCAGTTCAAGTTTGGTCTTGTCTGCAACATTGGCAAACATCTCGAGTAGCCGATCCTCTATCAGCTCCAGGTCAAATTTGCCCCACTCCTTGAACTCTTTGCCGGTCTCGGAGAGAAAGTCTGCGGCATCATGCATGTCGCGTTCAAGGTAGGCCGCAATCTTCTCTGCTTCATCGCGTGTCAGCTCACCCACCTCAATAGCGGTTTCACGCGCCTGCTCAATATTCTTTTTCAGAGCGGGTATTGTGGTCTGCTCTGCTTTTTTGATGGCATCGCTGACCCGTTTGAGCATGGTGTCGTAGGCTTCAGTCAGGTGTTCAAGTGTCTCTTTCTGGTTATTGAGTGCCATTGTGACCTCCTCATGAATGTGACTTCTCTACATTCAAGTGTGACCTATTTTTTGGGGTATGCAAATTTTTTATCCGCTGGCCAGAAAAACCAACGAACAGAGAGCAGGTCACCTAAAACCGGAAGTCCCACTTCCGGTTTTAGGAAAAGTGCTTTTTAGGGTATCCTCTATCGGTTAACCCTCCACTACCGCCATAACGATGCAAGAGACCTATAATCCAGCCGTGATCGAGCAGGATGTCCAGAACTACTGGGTATCCCATAACTCCTTTCGTGTAACGGAAGAGAGCGATAAAGAAAAATTCTACTGCCTTGCGATGTTTCCCTATCCCAGCGGCAAGCTGCACATGGGGCATGTGCGTAACTACACCATTGGCGATGTGATTGCCCGTCAGCAACGCATGCTGGGCAAGAATGTGCTGCAGCCGATGGGGTGGGATGCCTTCGGCCTGCCAGCCGAAGGCGCGGCCATCAAAAACAACATGCCGCCCGCCAAGTGGACCTACTCCAACATCGAATACATGCGGGATCAGCTGAAGCGGCTGGGTTTTGGCTATGACTGGTCGCGTGAGCTGGCGACCTGCCAGCCGGACTACTACAAGTGGGAGCAGTGGCTCTTCACCGAGCTGTATAAAAAAGGGCTGGTCTATCGCAAGAACTCGGTGGTCAATTGGGATCCGGTGGATCAGACCGTATTGGCCAATGAACAGGTGATTGATGGGCGTGGCTGGCGCTCTGGTGCGCTGGTCGAGCGCAGGGAGATCCCTCAGTGGTTCATCAAAATCACCGCCTATGCCGATGAACTGCTGGATGAGCTGGATAATCTGACCGGCTGGCCAGAGCAGGTGCGCACCATGCAGCGCAACTGGATCGGCCGCTCGGAGGGGGTGCAGCTTGATTTTGCGATCCCGGAATCGGAAGAGTCGCTGACGGTATTCACCACCCGCCCCGATACCCTGATGGGCGTTACTTATCTGGCGGTAGCAGCAGAGCATCCACTGGCGCTCTCTGCGGCGGAAAGCAATCAAGCGCTGGCAGATTTTATTGATGAGTGCCGCCAGGGCGGCACCTCTGAAGCAGATATCGAGACCGTCGAGAAAAAAGGTATGCCTCTGGGCTTGTCTGTCAGACATCCCATTACTGGGGAGGATGTCCCGGTCTTTGCCGCTAACTTTGTGCTGATGGGTTATGGCACCGGCGCGGTGATGGCGGTACCGGCGCATGACCAGCGTGACTGGGAGTTTGCTACAAAATACGGCATCCCCATTCGACAGGTGATCTTTGCCAAAGATGGCAGTGACTGCTCGGTTGCCGAGGCGGCCTATACCAAAAAAGGGGTGCTGAACCACTCTGCCCCGTTTGATGGATTGACCTCTGAAGCGGCCTTTGATGCGATTGCCGATCACCTGAAAAAGACAGGCAAGGGCGGCAAGCAGGTTAACTACCGCCTGCGTGACTGGGGCGTCTCCCGTCAGCGTTATTGGGGTGCCCCCATCCCGATGATCCACTGCGAAAGATGCGGCATCGTACCGGTGCCAAAAGCGGATCTCCCGGTGGTGCTGCCAGAGGATGTCGCCTTTGATGCGTCGGGCGGTTCCCCCATCAAAAAAATGCCAGGGTTCAGCAAAACCTGCTGCCCCGAGTGCGGTGGTGAGGCCGAGCGCGAAACCGATACCTTTGACACCTTCATGGAGTCATCCTGGTACTACGCCCGCTATGCCTGCCCGGATGCCGATGAGGTGATGCTGGATCGGCGTGCGGACTACTGGCTGCCGGTTGACCACTATGTGGGCGGGATTGAGCATGCGATCTTGCACCTGCTCTATGCCCGTTTCTATCACAAGCTGATGCGTGATGTGGGGCTGGTGAGCTGTGATGAACCCATCACCAACCTGCTGACCCAGGGTATGGTGGTGGCCGAGACCTACTATCGCAATGAGTCCGGTGGCGGCAAGCAGTGGTTCAATCCGGCTGAGGTGGATGTCGAGATCGATGATAAAGGGCGTCCGCTTGCTGCGCTGAGCCACTCAGATGGCCGGCCGGTTGAGATTGGTGGCATCGAAAAGATGTCAAAATCAAAAAACAACGGGGTTGATCCACAGCGGCTGATTGATCGTTACGGCTCCGACACGGTGCGCCTGTACACCATGTTTACCGCGCCACCGGATCAATCGCTGGAGTGGTCGGATGATGGTGTTGAGGGTGCGTACCGATTCTTGAGGCGGCTATGGGCACTGGCAGCAAAAAACAGCCGGCGGATCAAGGCCGGTGGCGGCGAGATGGTCGGCCTGGATGAGCGTCAGCAGCTGGCGCGGCGGGAGGTTCATGCCGCGCTGAAGCAGGCAACCCACGACTACGGCCGCCAGCAGTTCAATACTGTGGTTTCGGCCTGCATGAAGATGGTCAATACACTCTACAAGCTGGGTGACAGCGCAACCGATAGCGCAATATTACATGAAGGGATGGGGTTCACCCTCTCGCTGTTGGGGCCGATTGCACCGCACATCACCCATCATCTGTGGCGTGAACTGGGTTATGGCGAGGATATTCTGGATGCCAGCTGGCCCCGGTTTGACCCGGAGGCGCTGAGGCAGGAAAATATTCAGATCGTGGTGCAGGTCAATGGCAAGGTGCGCGCCCGTATCCAGGTGGCGGCAGATGCCGACAGAGCCTCCGTTGAGAAGAGCGCGCTTGCCGATGAGCATGTCCAGCGATTCATTGGCGATGCGCAAGTGCGCAAGGTAATCGTTGTGCCGGGCAAGCTGGTAAATGTTGTAGCGAAGTGACAGTGTAATCAATACAGCCGGAAGCGGGGCTTTAGTTTCTCTTCCAAATACCACCTGAATGCATACTTGCATATTGATAAAACAGAAATTAAGAGTTGAAAACAATGCACAGAAAATACTGCTTATCTATTGCTGTTTTGCTGGTCACGCTGCTGGCCCTGTTGCAAGGTTGCGGTTTTCAACTGCGTGGCGCAGCGGATCTGCCACCCTCAATAAGCCCGCTCTACCTACAGGGCGTGGGTGAACATGACCCTCTGCGCAGAGATCTCCGGCAGGTTTTTGAAGGCGCAAATATTCAGCTGGCCACAGAGCCGTCAAAGGCCAGCTCCATCCTTCATATCACCAAACAGGAGCAGGATCGCCGGGTGCTCTCCGTCGACAGTCGTGGCAAGGTGGTTGAGTATGAGATCCATCAGGCACTGGAGTTTGAGCTGCTGGATGCCGATGGAGCCTCACTGATGGAGCGTCAATCGGTTGGCTCCCAGCGGGCATACGAAAATCCAGAGACGGCTATTTTAGGAAAGAATCAGGAGGAGAGGCTGTTGCGCCGTGATCTTCGCCTTGATCTGGTTCGACGTATTGCGTACCGGATACAGGAACAGTTCCGATAAAACGCCTGTCTCTACCACTGTTGTGTAAAGAGGCGAACCATGCGTTTACGTATTGATCAGCTTGCTGCGCAGCTGGCCAAAGCGCTCTCTGCAATCTACTTTATAACGGGTGATGAGCCGCTTCAGCTGGGGGAGTCGGCGGATGCCGTTCGCCGTGCTGCAAAGGATGCAGGCTATGGCAGCCGTGAGATTCTGGATGCCGGGAAGGCATTTGACTGGAACGAGCTGGCGGCACAGGCCAACAGCCTCTCCCTGTTTGCTGAGAAGCGGGTTATTGATCTTCGCCTCTCCAGCAGTGCTATCGGCCGTAATGGCAGCAAGGCGCTGGTTGAATATGCCGCCAGACCGCCAGCCGATACGCTGCTGCTTATCACCGCTCCCAAGCTGGATCGCTCCCAACAAAGCAGCAAGTGGGTAAAGGCTCTGGACGACTGCGGGGTGCTGATTCAGATCTGGCCTATAGATGATCAGCGGCTGCCATCATGGATTGAACAGCGGCTGCGAAAAAACGGGCTGATCCCGGAAGCGGAAGTGGTATCGATGATGGCGGAGCGGGTAGAGGGCAATCTGCTGGCAGCTGCGCAGGAGATTGACAAGCTGTTACTGCTGAATGGCCCAGGGGTCATCAGCGTAGAGAGGTTACTGGAGTCGGTTGCTGACAGTGCGCGTTTTGATGTTTTTGGTTTGGTGGACAGTGCGCTGATGGGAAAGCCGGCAAGGGTGATACGCATGCTGGCCGGACTTCGTGCAGAGGGTGTCCCGCCGACTATAGTGCTCTGGGCGTTGGCGCGTGAGATCCGTCAGCTGGCCAGCATGGCCTATGCAGTGGAGCGGGGGCAGTCGCCTGACCAGGCGATGGCCGCCCATCGGGTCTGGAATCAGCGTAAAGCGGTAGTGCGCCAAGGCCTTGCTCGATTGAGACGCAGACGCTGGCAGCAGCTGCTTGCACTCTGTGCGCGTGGTGATCGAACCATCAAGGGGCAGGAGAGGGGTGACCCCTGGCAGTTGCTGGAAAGCATCGCTACAACAATGGCAGGGCTGCGTCCCATGCCTGTTTCTCGTTAGCGCCCTTAAATTTGCGGGGTTTATTTTGGCCAAATAAAAAGCTGCCCCACCGACTGGATGAGGCAGTTTACAAGAGCGATCAGTGGTCGCTATCAATCATTTCTTTTCATTATCATCACTATCGCCACCGCAGGTTGTAGCGCTATCGTCACAGCAACATCTCTTGATCTCTTCGTTATCCAGCAGCCCCTTCTCTTTTAGGAAGCGGGCATAGGATTGATCCACATTGTAGATGTGGTTGACAAGCCAGTCCCGTGCCATGGGTGCGACATCGAGCAGTGCATCGTGACCACGCTCATCATAATCCTCAATAGAGGCGGCAACGCGGGCGAGCATATCATCGTGTATCTTCTTGTGCGCCTCATAGCCAGGATAGCCGTGGCGCTGCATCAGCATCTCCTCTCTGGCGAAGTGGGTTTTTGTCCACTCTGCCAGCTCCTCTATGGCCTGCTTTTCAAAGCATTCGCCGGTATGGTAGTCGACCGCCATCTTTAGTTTGTTGATCAGATTCATCAGCTTTTGATGATCCTCATCGATCAGATCCACGCCTACGTTGTACTTATCCTGCCACCTCACATAAGCGCGCTGTTCCAGTTTATTGTTCAGGATGGGCAGGCCAATAAGCAGCGCCAGTATTATCCATGGAACGGGATGCATCATGCCAAAGGATACGAAGGCGACAATCGCAGCGATGGCTAGGATGCCAAATAGCATGGCCTGGAGTAACATCTTTATGGCTTTCATTGATCCACCTTAAAATTGTAAGTTTATGTTAGATGCTTATATTTAAATAGGTTATGGTTGCCAGCAGGCCGGTGGTGCCAGAGTCGGGGCATCACGGGTATGCAAGCGTATCATGCCGGAAGCGTGACAGAGATTCCGGCATAATTTGTTGACTTACATCAAAAGTTATTATGCCTTGCCAAGGGTTTCTTGAGCAAAAAAGAATGTTTTGATTTAGGTCAAAGACGCTAAACAGCAGAACCATCACTGTACGCTCCGACAGTTTGTCGCGTCACTGTGGGTGCCGTGCTAAGCAGTCTCGGTTTTTACAGCTGACATCTATTAATAAATCAGGGGAAATAGGTTAATGAAGAAATCACGTTTCGGAATATCCGCTCTGGGTCTGGCTATGGGTTTGGCTATGTCTGGTGTGGCATCAGTAGCTACTGCCAGCGGTCCCACTCTTTCAGAAGCTGACTTTGAAAAAGCAAAGACTCTATACTTCCAGCGCTGTGCGGGTTGTCACGGTGTTCTGCGTGTTGGTGCTACCGGCCCTAACCTGGAGCCTAAGCCTAACGCCAAGAAGAAGTCCAAAGGTACCCTTAAGCTGGGTCAAAAACGTCTGGAGAAGATCATCGCTTTCGGTACCGAAGGTGGCATGAACAACTTTGACGACATCTTCAGCAAAGACGAAATCAGCCTGCTGGCCACCTACATCCAGATGGAGCCGCCTGTTCCACCTGAGATGTCTCTGGCGATGATGCGGGAGCGCACCAAGGTCTACATTGAGAAGAAAGACTACCCGACCAAGCCAATGCATGGCCGTAACTGGGAGAACTTCTTCGTCGTCATCGAGCGTGATGTCGGTAAAGTGGCTATCATTGATGGTGATACAAAAGAGATCGTTGCTCACCTGGATGCTGGCTACGCCGTACACGTTATCAAGGCCACTGAAAACCATAAGAAGGATACAGCTGAGCACCCAGGTCGTTTCTGGTACTCCATTGGCCGTGATGGCAAGCTGAACAAATATGATCTGTGGCAGACACCTGACAAGATGGTGGTTGCTGAAACCCAGATCGCCTACGATGCTCGCGATGTAGCGGTATCTGGTGACGGCAAAATCGTCATCGCTGGTGGTTACTGGCCGGGTCACTTTGTATTGGTTGATGCCGATACCATGTTGCCGATCAAAGTGGTCTCTACCCGTGGCATCAATGTTGACGGTGACTTCGTCAACGAGTCTCGTGTTGCTGCGATCTATACCACACCAAATGAGTCTGCCTTCATGGTTGCTGCCAAGGAGCTGGGTCAGATGTGGCAGGTGGATTACACCGATCTGGACAACCTGAAGATCTCCATGATCAACTCTGCCAAGTATCTGCATGATGGTTTCTTCGATACCACCGGCCGTTACTTCCAGATTGCTGCGAACGCATCCAACAAGATGGTCATTATTGACACCAAAGATGGCGGCACACTAGAAGCCATGATCGATACCGGCAAAATGCCACATCCTGGCCCTGGGGCCAACTGGATTGACCCTAAATGTGGTCATGTAGGTGGTACCGTATTCCTGGGAGAAGGTCTGGTGACATTCTGGGGTAATGATCCAGAAGGTCGTCCTGATCAAGCCTGGAAGATCTGTGGCACAGTCGAAACTGACGGTCCTGGTGCCTTCATCCGCACCCATCCTAACAGCGACTATGTCTGGGCTGATCAGCTCAAGCACCCTGAGCCTGAAGTGCAACAGAGCGTACAGGTCATCAGCAAGAAGACCCGTGAGATCGTGAAAACCATCCGTGTTACAGAAGAAGATAAGATGCTGGCTCTGCACATGGAGTTCAACAAGGATGGTACTGAGGTCTGGGTTTCTGTCTGGAACCGTAAAGACAACATGAAGCCAAAGGGTGAAATCGTGGTCTATGATGCCAAGACTCTCAAAGAGATCAAACGCATCAAAGGCCTGTCAACACCAACAGGCAAGTTCAATGTCTATAACCGTGTCAACCACGTGACTTAACACGTCCGTGTAGACATTGTCTGAATAAAGCGGGCATGGATATTCTTTATTCATGTCCGCTTTTTTTTTTGCGTAATTCTGCTTTATACAATTTATTAAAGGTGCTTGATTAGCACGATGTTTCAGTAGCAGCTGAAAAAGAGCACAATAGAATCTGGCATGGTTCTGGCGGTTTCCCAGATCCCACGCCTGCCTCTGATTGCATTTCAGTATTGCTGTAAGCCAACAGAAGCACCGTGCTAATCAAGTATATTTGGTCCATACGTGGGGGCGTAAGACTATGGTTGAACCATTAAAAAAACCGAATTTTTTCTCTCGAAGGATCGCAAAGGGAGCCACTGTTGGCAGTGCGGTCGTTTTCTTCATTGTCGGTGTTTTTTTCTGGGCTGGTTTTAATACCGCCATGGAAGCCACCAATACGATGGAGTTCTGTATTGGCTGTCACGAGATGGAGGAGAACGTCTATCAAGAGTATCTTCCCACCATCCACTACTCAAACCGTACAGGTGTGCGCGCGGGCTGTCCTGATTGCCACGTTCCCCGTCCCTGGATTGACAAGATGATCCGTAAGGTTCGAGCCAGCGGCGAGGTCTACCATAAGATTCTAGGCACGGTGGATACCCCCGAGAAATTTGATGGCAAGCGCCTGCTTCTGGCCAAGCGCGTTTGGCACGACTTGAAATCGACGGACTCACGCGAGTGTCGGAACTGCCATAATTTTGAATCAATGAACCCCAAGTTTCAGAAGCCACGGGCGCGGAAACAGCATCTGAATGCCTTCAAAACCGGACAGACCTGCATCGACTGCCATAAGGGGCTTGCTCATAAGGATGTGCGCAAGAATCTTACAGAAGAGGAACTGGAAGTGCTGGAAGCGCCAAACCCGGATATGATTCGTGAAATACCACAGCTCTATCTTGATGGTCTGGCTGAGGTTGAAAAAGCAGAGGCTGAAGCGAAGATCCAGAAACAGGCCGCCAAACTGAAAGAGCGTGCTGCCAAGAAGGCTGCTAAAGAGGCCGAGAAAGCACGCATTCAGAAGGCAGTGGCCGGAGCCCTTGCTGCTGCGGGTGGCAGTGGTGTTGCTGCAGCTGCTACAGGCGGCGTTGCTGGCCCTGACTGGGATGACGTGCCTGTCCGTGAAATCAATATCTTCTACCCAGGCCAGGCATCTATGGAGTGGACATTAACGGGCAAAAACCATGGTGGTGCACGTGCCTTTACCAAAGGTGGCGACCGCTGCTTTGACTGCCATGATAATGAGGCGCTGGAGATGGGGCCGCGGATTGTTGGTGGCGCGCATGAAAATGTGACCGAACCTTCGGTTATTCCAGGCAAGCGAGGAGCCTTCCCTGTTCAGGTACAGGCCGCTCATAATGGCAAAAGCCTCTACCTGCGCTTCCAGTGGGAGGACGGTGACCACACCCCAGCCCCATTTGTGGATGGTGGCAAAATGGATCCAGCCAACCCCATCAAGCTATCCGTCATGCTGGCTACCGACGATGTAAAATATGCCGCCCAAGCTGGCTGCTGGGGTACCTGCCACCATGACCTGAATGGTATGCCGCATCACCCAGAGGGCAAGGATGTCACCAAATACATCACCGAGAGCCGCACCAAGATTGAGATCAAAGGCAAGCGTGGCAAGAAGCGTGGTGGCTGGGATAAGCGTAAATCGGATGCCGAGATTCAAAGCGAGTTGAGTGCAGGACACTTCATGGAGCTCTTGCGGGTTAAATCAGGCGATGGAAAGACGGAAGATGGCTATGTCCTGGCAGATCGCGTGATGGAAGGTGGCCAAGGGCTGACAGCCAGTGCTACGCTGGATGGCGGCACCTGGACGGTAGTGATGGAGCACAAACTGACCTCAGATAAGGGTGGGGATCTAAGCCTGGCGCTGGATAAGGTCTACAATCTGGGCTTTGCAATCCATGATGATTACACCAATGGCCGCTACCACCATGTCTCTTTAGGGTACAAGCTGGGTTTTGATAATGCGGAAGCAGAAGTCAATGCGGTTAAACGTGACATCAAAGCCGCTGCTGCATCAGCCGCCCCAGCGGCTGCCATAGGTGGTGGAGGCGGAGCTGCGGTTGCTGCAAATGTTGATTGGGATAAAGCCTCTGGCCGTGAAATCAACATCTTCTACCCAGGCCAGGCATCTATGGAGTGGACATTAACGGGTAAAAACCATGGTGGTGCACGTGCCTTTACCAAAGGTGGTGAGCGCTGCTTTGACTGCCATGATAATGAGGCGCTGGAGATGGGGCAGCGGATCGTTGGTGGCACGCATGAAAATGTGGCCGAACCAACGGTGATTCCGGGTAAGCGCGGAGCCTTCCCGGTTCAGGTACAGGCGGCTCATGATAAAGAGAACCTCTATCTGCGCTTTCAGTGGGAAGCCGGTGAACATACCCCGACACCATTTGCAGATGGCGGCAAGATGGATCCGGAAAACCCTGTCAAGCTGGCCGTTATGTTGGCTACGGATGATGTGCAGTATGCCGCTCAAGCGGGTTGCTGGGGTACCTGCCACCACGACCTGAACGCCATGCCGCATCACCCAGAGGGCAAGGACGTTACCAAATACATCACCGAGAGCCGCACCAAGATTGAGATCAAAGGCAAGCGCGGTAAGAAACGGGGTGGCTGGGACAAACGCAAACCTGATGCCGAGATTCAAAGTGAGCTGGCAGCTGGCCACTTTATGGATCTCCTGCGAGTCAAGTCAGGTACAGGCCAGGTGGAGAACGGACACATCCTGGAGGATCGTATAATGGAAGGTGGCCAGGAGCTTTCTGCCAGTGCCATTCTGGATGGCGATACCTGGACAGTACTCATGCAGCGCAAACTCGCCTCTGACAAGCCAGGTGATTTAGGGCTGGCGCTGGATAAGGTCTATAACCTTAGCTTTGCAATCCATGATGATTATACTAACGGTCGCTATCACCATGTCTCTTTGGGTTATAGACTGGGCTTTGATAATGCCGAGAGTGAGGTCAATGCCATAGCCCAATAACTGCGCAGGCGGTTGCTTTTACCAAGGCCCCACGATTGAGATTATGAATCGATCGTGGGGCTTTGATCTTTTGGGCTAAATGAGCTTCAGAGCATTCCCGCTAAGCTCTTGGAGTCTCCCTTCTCCTGACAATTCTAAATATCTCGCCCTCCCCGTCTGATTTGATTGTTTTTTTAAAGGGTCTATGCCCTATTGAGTGGGTAGCTCAGCTATTCTTTAGACGCAGAGAACACAGAGGCCACAGAGTTATCTTTAGAGTCAACAACACTCTTCACCCTGTAAACAGGGGGAGCTATCACCTGTAACTGATTCTCTTGCATGCGGTGAATTATGTTACAAAACATCATGTTAAACTGTAATTTCTTTTGCTATCAGCAGCGCAAAATCAAACCCTCAGAGGCTAAATCTCTGCGCTCTCTGTGGTCTCGGCAACTGCTCCTGCGTCGCCTAAAGCGCCTACTTTTGGTGCTCTACCACCTATGTCCATATAGGCGTCTGTGTCAATTCATTACCCACTCGATATGGCATAGACCCAAACTAAACTTTGTATGTGCATGCATGCAAATAGCCGCAGGTCAAAAGCATCCCATACCATCAGCTTGCTACGGGGCAGTGGCTTGCTGCGCATTGCGTAACGCAAGGATCTCCTGGCTCAATTGGAAGACAGCCATGGCGTAGAGGTTGCTGTGGTTATAACGGGTGATGACATAAAAATTGTGCAGCCCTGCCCAATACTCATTGCCGGTGCGGGTGGAGAGCTGGATCAGGCTGGCTGGAAGGTCGTCTGCGTAGTTATCGGCAATCTGGATGCCTGCTGCTTTCAACTCTGCAATCTTGGTCTTGGGTGGCTTGGGTTTGGTGTTTTCCAGGGTGATCCATGCATCGTGACGAGCCGAGACCCCGGTGACGGGTGATGCAATGGGTGCGCCCGCTTTCCAGCCGTGGCGGGCAAAGTAGTTGGCCACGCTGCCAATCACATCGGCATCGCTATCCCAGAGGTCACGGCGGTTGTCGCCGTCCATATCCACCGCATAGACGCGGTAGCTGGAGGGGATGAACTGTGGCTGCCCCATGGCACCGGCGTAGGAGCCCTTTACCTCCAGTGGGTCGAGTTTTTCATTCACTGCCAGTACCAGAAAATCCTCCAGCTGGGTGCGGCCAAAGCGTTTGCGTTCGGGGTAGTGAAAGGCCTGGGTGTAGAGCGAGTCGAGCACCCGGATCTTGCCGGGTCGTTTTCCGTAGTTGGTCTCTACCCCCACGACGGCGGCGAGCACCTCTTGAGCAATGCCAAACTGCTGCTCGGCCTGCGCAATCAGTGTGGCGTGGTCATTCCAGAATTTAAGGCCATTTTCCACCCGCCTTTGGGAGAGAAAGTTTTTGCGGTAGCGGTGCCAGGGCCAGGTGGCTTCGGCTGAATGCTTGAACTTGCTGCGGATCAGCTCCTCAAGATTCTCTGCCTTGGCCAGGATTCGAGTGACCTCGTCTGGGTTGAGGCTGTGGCGTGCTGCCACCTCATCTGCAAATTTCTGCACATCCGGGTTCAGTGCCGGGGTGGTGGCAAAGGCCGCAGGTGAGAGCAGCAGTCCGATGCTCAGCAGGGTTCCGATCCGATTGATGGGCTTCATTGGGGTGTACGCTCCGTAGATGAGGTCAGGTAGGTAACAGCTTACGATGGGTGTGAATGGACATGAGGATACCGAATCCCGCCATAATGGTCACCAGTGATGTGCCGCCATAGCTTATCAGGGGCAGGGGTACGCCGACCACCGGCAGCAGGCCGGTTACCATGCCGGTGTTGACGAACAGATAGACGAAGACTACCAGGGTGAGCGCGCCGCCCAGCAGCCGGTCATAGCTGTCGTGGGCCTGGGTGGCGATATAGAGGCCACGCAGGATGATGAAAAGATAGATTGTCAGCAGCGCCAGAATGCCCACCAGGCCGAACTCTTCAGCCAGCACGGCAAAGATGAAATCGGTGGAGCTTTCGGGCAGAAAATCGAGGTGTGACTGGGTGCCGTTGAGCCACCCTTTGCCGTAGATGCCGCCAGAGCCAATCGCAATCTTCGACTGGATGATGTGGTATCCCGCGCCCAGTGGGTCACTCTCCGGGTTGAGAAAAGTGAGCACCCGCTGGCGCTGGTAGTCGCGCATCAGATACCAGAGCGCCGGAGCCATGGCGGCCAGCAGTGCTACGAAACCAGCGATCAGCCGCCATTGCACACCGGCCAGAAAAAGTACGAAGATACCGGCACTGGCGATCAGCAGCGAGGTGCCCAGATCGGGTTGTTTGGCAATCATCAAGACCGGGATGATGATCAGCAGGCTGGCGATCAGCAGCCGTCGCCAGTCGGGAGGGAGGCGGGCAGAGGAGAGAAACCAGGCCACCATCATCGGCACCGCCAGCTTCATCAACTCTGAGGGTTGAAAGCGGAAAAAACCCAGATCCAGCCAGCGTTGGGCGCCCTTGCCGGTGTGTCCGAAGATCAGCACGGCAATCAGCATCAGGATGCCAGCCCCGAACAGCCAGGGACTCCAGCGCCTGAGCTGCTGAGGCGGGATCTGTGCCATAACGACCATCACCACAAAGGCCAGCCCCAGCCGGATCAGTTGCCGCTCTACCTGGGCCATGCTCTGGTCACTGGCGCTGTAGAGCACGATCAGGCCAAAGCCACACAGCAGAACCAGCCCGCTGATGAGTGGCAGATCAAGGTGCAGCCAGGCCAGTGCGCCCTGCTGTTTGGCGGGGGTTGACTGGGTAAACTCCCGAGAGGGGGCAGAGCGGGGTATCAAGGCTGATCTCCTGGCGTGAGCTGTTTGTTGTCCAGCAGATAGTGATCCATAATGGTGCGGGCAATGGGTGCGGCGACTGCGCCGCCGTGGCCGCCGTGTTCGACGATAACGGCTATCGCAATCTGTGGCTCTTTGACCGGGGCAAAGGCGATAAAGAGTGCGTGGTCACGCATCTTCTCCGCCACCGTCTCTGCATCATACTCCTCATCCTGTTTTACCGTGAAGACCTGCGCGGTGCCGGTTTTGGCTGCAATCCGGTACTCCTCTGTGCGGATGTGCCGGGCCGTGCCCCGCACCCCTTCCACCACCTGGGTCATGGCAAAGATGATGTCATCCCAGTTTTTCTGGTTAATGGCCGGCAGCTGGGTCGGCTCGGGTTGCAGGGGTTTCTCTGTTTCAGATGGAGCCGTGCCGGTGATCTGCGCTACCACCCTGGGGGTTCTGAGAATCCCATGTGTTGCCAGCGTTGCAGTAGCACTGGCCAGCTGGAGCGGGGTGGTCAGAAAGTAGCCCTGCCCGATGCCGGTGATGAGGGTTTCGCCGGGGTACCAGGCAATGTTGCGCGTGCTCTCTTTCCACTCCCGTGAAGGGAGCAGGCCACGCAGCTCGCCGGTGATGTCGATCATACTCTTTTGCCCAAACCCAAAGGGGCGAAGAAAACGACTCATCTTGTCGATCCCCATATCATGGGCAAGATCGTAATAGTAGACATCGCAGGATTCGACAATGGACTTCTCCATATCGGTGTAGCCATGCCCCTGCTTCTTCCAGTCGCGGTACCTGTGCTCGTGCTTGGGCAGCTGATAGAAACCGGGGCAGAACTTCTTTTCTGTATAGGTGATGGTTCCTGTCTCCAGCCCGGCCAGCGCGACAAAGGGTTTGGTTGTAGAGCCGGGTGGATACTGGCCGCGTAGCGCCCGGTCAAAGAGCGGGTTGTCATCGGACTGCTGTAGTGCACTGTAGGCGGCTGAGCTGATCCCCTCTACAAACAGATTGGGGTTGAAGCCCGGCTTGCTGACCAGCGCCAGCACCCCGCCGGTATTGGGGTCGATGGCGACGGCCGCCCCATTTTTTTCGCCGAAGGCTTCGGCGGCTATCGCTTGCAGGCTGGCGTCTATGTGGAGATGGATATCCTGACCGGGTATGGGGGGGTAATTCTCCAGCACCCGGATGATGCGCCCCGTGGCATTGACCTCAACCTGCTGCATCCCCACCGTGCCGTGCAGGATATCCTCGTAGCTCTTCTCCAGCCCGGTTTTGCCGATATGGCTGGTGCCGGCATAGTTAGAGGTGTCGATACGCTCCAGCTCCTGCTGATTGATACGGGCGACATAGCCCACCAGATGTGCCATGGACTCCCCCTGCGGGTAGTTGCGCAGCAGCCGGGCCTGGATCTCCACCCCTGGAAAGCGGTGGCGGTTGACGGCAAAACGGGCCACCTCCCGCTCGTCAAGACGCACCCGGATGGGGATGCTGTCAAAGCGGCGTTTCTGCTTGCGCAGGCGATGGAAGCGTTTGAGGTTATCCTCGCTGATGGTGATGATCTTGGCCAGATCGGCCAGCGTCTGGTCAATATCCCTGACCTGCTCCGGGGTGATCTCCAGGCTGTGGGTTGGCAGGTTTTGCGCCAGAATTACACCGTTGCGGTCGTAGATCAGGCCGCGAGTGGGCGGCAGTGGCAGCAGCTTGACGCGGTTTTCATGAGAAAGCGTCGTAAAGTGGCTGTGGTTGGTGATCTGCAGATGAGCCAGCCGCAGCACCAGGGTGCCCAGCAAAATCAGCACGACAGCGGCCGATATGATGACGCGAGAGGTCAGGGTTCGGCTCTCTCTGACGTGATCCTTAAAGCTGGATTCAGGCACGGGAACGATCAGCTCACCTTAAATCGCCGCCGCAGATCCCGCAGGATGATATAGATCCAGGGCCATAGCAGCATGCCAACAAAAGGGGACGCCCAATAGCTGAGTGCGGAGGCTGGTCGGTGTATCGCACCCATTACGATGGTGGAGAGCAGCTGCTCCAGCAGCAGCAGCAGCAGGACACCAACGGCCTGCTGCCAGAGTGGAAAGAGGCGTATGCGCTGATGCAGCTTGACGGTGATAAAGGCGGTGATCGCCAGCTCCATGGCATGCTGCCCCAGCAGGGTATTGGTCATCACATCCACCAGCAGCCCCACGAACCAGCCAACCCCAACCCCGACACGCTGCGGGGCGGCCATGCACCAGTAGATGAGTACCAGCGAGTGCCACGACGGGCGGAAGGGGCGAATTGATTCGGGCAGTGGCAGGCTGGTCAGGATCAGTGCCAGCACAAAAGTGGCAATGATGATGAGGCCGCCACGATGAGGTGTTACCGTCATGGCGCACTCTCTGTAGCGGCGGGCGGCGCGGTCAATGTGCGCACCAGCAGCACCTCATGGGCGCGCTCCAGATTGGCGCTGGGTTTGGCC
>Ga0256839_1001090_pt1 | contig 33719 bp, 34 predicted proteins | sample 354166metaG_FD_185968 | JGI IMG/M metagenome (GOLD analysis project Ga0256839, IMG submission 185968) | Hydrothermal vent microbial communities from Mid Atlantic Ridge, Atlantic Ocean - 354-166 | ecosystem: Environmental > Aquatic > Marine > Hydrothermal vents | place: Atlantic Ocean: Mid...
GACCCGAAGGGTATCTGTTTCCAGAGACCCTTTTTTACCCCAGGTTTCCAGATCCACACCCACACTGAGAGGTTCCAGTGGGTCCGTACGAAACCCCAGCAAAATGTTGCGGGTATTAATAGCATTATTCTGACTCGTAAAATAATTCCGCGCTATCGATGCCAGCAAACGTGACTCATCGACGAAAGCATAATCCAGGTCGAGGTAATAGTCGCGATTACCTAAAGTGTCATTGCCTCCTTCAAAAGAAAACACCGACGGTAGACCATCGGCTTGCGCCGCTATGGATACCCCTGCCAGGACCGCGCCCAAAAGGTGCGGCAAAATGAAATGCCACTGCTGCAAAATATAACCTGTCCTTAAGTACCCGCCAGCCAGCAGGTAAAAAAACACTGATTATACGCACATCAACGATGATAAACGGTATGCTCAATGACGCTGCTGGCGATGCATTTCCCGTCGTTGCTGTCGGTTGATTTGGCGGCGCATTTGTCGGCGCTCCATCACAGCACGTCGTTGTGCTGGCGACATTCGTTGCCAGCGTTCCCGCAGAGCGGCACGTCGTGCAGGGGGTAAATTATGAAATTCACGGAACCGTTGGCGCAACCGTTTGCGCTCGGCTGGCGGCAGTGACATGAAATGCTCAAAACGATTCCGCACCCGCTGGCGCTTTTCCGGCGGCAATTGCTGCCAGCGGGAAAAACGTTTTTGGGCCCGTTCCCGTTGCTTCGGTGTCAGCTGTGCCCAACGTTTAATACCCTTGCGTAAGCGTTGCTGGCGACCCGGCGATAAATCTTCCCAGTCTTTTGCAAACGGTGACAACAGGCTTTGCTCTTCAGCGCTGAGTAAACGCCAGGCAATGCCCTTGCCTGCATCTTTTGAGGCAATACCCTGCCCTGAGTTTATTGATAGTTCAGTATCATTGGCTTGCGACAGCAGTGGACTGCACGCTAACAATAAATACACGATAAGCCAGCCACTGTATTTCAATTTTTTACTGTGCATCTTGTGCTTCCTCAACTTTTACGGTTTGAGCTTCCGTATCCAGCGCATCCAGATCCTGCATAAAGTCCAGCGGGTCTTGCCATTCGTTTTCACTGATTTCCCAGTCGCCGAGAAATTCCAGTAATTCAAGGCTGGGGGTCTCCTCGGCAAACACAAAGCAGGGTACACACAGCACACAGAGAATAAATATGCGACTCACATGCTCACCCTGCTTCTTTTTCATCGTCTAACCATAAGTAAAAGTCTAAATCCTCATAAAACTCCAGAGACTCAACATCCCCCAGCAAAGCCAGATCCTCCAGCGGCGGAAATTGTGCGGCTGGGTCAGCCTCTGGCGGCGTCAACCACAGCGACACCGTTAATACCGCCACAGTAGCTGCAGTGGCTAATCCACCCACGGGCAACAACCAGGCTGGACGTTTTTCACTGACTGATGATTTGCCTGCCAAAAGGGCTTCGCGACGCACTCGGCGCAAATCCCGCAGCGTGGCATCATCCAGCTCGTTTGCCGCCTGATCCAACGTGGATTTCGATATTTTCAGCAAGCGGTCTGTGTCTTCCGGTTCGTTCACGTTTCATACTCCTGCCAATGATCCTGTAATTGTGTACGCAACGCTTTCAACGCACGCGAAAAATGGGTTTTCACACTGCCTTCACCGCAGCCCATAGCCTGTGCCGTATCACGCACGCTGAGACCTTCCCATTGGCGCAACAAAAACACCTGCTGTTGACGCAGAGGTAAACGGTGCAATGCGGCATCCAATTGCCTGATGGCCTGTTGTTGCTGCAATTGCGCACCGGGCTCCGGTTCAGCTGTCGCGAAATGGGCTTCAATGGGGTCTTCTTCCGCCGCCGTTTCACCCCCTTGATCCCGTTGATTTTTTTGGCCTAAAAAAAACCGGAATCGATTGCGTACCGCAGCACGCCGGTACCAGTCGCGAATCACACTTTGTACAATGCGGTGAAATAACGGCCCCCATTGCTCCGCATCATGCTTTGCATAAGATTTGACGAGGCGCAGCATGGAGTCCTGCACGATATCCAACGCATCCTCATGGTTGCTGGTGGCGATTATCGCCATGCGATATGCCCGCCGCTCCACGCTTGCGAGGAATTGATCCAATGCTACTGAGTTGTCCAGCGCCTCTCTCCTGCATGGTGTTCGTCCTGTGGTTTCGATTCTGGCCAACTATTAACTATTTTGTCCAGCCACTCTGGTTTGAAACCTACATTAATCCGCCGAATCTGTGACGAACGTCGATGGCACAGAATCTAAAAGACTTTTTGGTTTCGCACCATAGTCGCTCTCGCGACGATCCAATGAATTAATTTAGGTTAAAACTGCCACTTGATATACAAACGCAGCATCAGCGAATCGGTTGACACTAAGCAATAAAAATTCACCTTATTTTTGGAAAATTTTCAACCTAGCGCATAACCTCTCTATAGCCTTTTTTTTAGTACGGGTAATAACCCATCGGAATATTTACTCACACCTGACATATCGAGCTTTTTTGCCTGGGCAAAATAACCATTTTAAATACAGGGAAAATAATTTTTTCAGATTATGCGTAGCAGGTACCAGTGAAAGCTCACCCGCCATTTTTTGTAAATGGAAATTCAAGAGGCAGGTTTCCTCTGGTAAAAAACTCGAAGAAAAAGGGGCTAATATTAGGAGCAAAATAATCACCGAAACTTGACGGCCTTATTGTGCAATCGCCAGTCGTGTGGATACTCTTGAGTTATGATTTGGTCGCTTCAGGTGGCCATGCTTCGTAATGTGGGGCATCCTCCGGGATAGTTTCCCACGATGCCTTTGAACCTGTAAATATATGCATTCCAATTTTTATTTCCGGATCACCTTCTACACAGCCTAAAGTCACCCCGTTTATTTTTCCCTCCCAGGTACCACAAAGTGTTGATCCACAGATACGACAAAACTGTAGACCTGCGCCATTTTTTGATTCATAGCCAGTCAAAAAACTTTCACCCGATACCCATGAAAATTCACCCGGTTCTATCAATGCATATGCAGATGCCTGTGCATTAAATGCTTTTCGACACAGAGAGCAATGGCATGAGCGAGCATCACGCAATTCCCCTTCTATTTTATAGGTAACCGCACCGCAAAAACATGCCCCCATTATTGTCACTGAACGCTTCTCTTATGAGAAGCCTGTATTTTAATGTGCATTACACTTCACCGAGCTTGAATTCACTACGAGTACGCACCCGAAAAAGTTTTTCAACGGGCAATACCGCAATAATCCCATCACCTTCCAGACCAATATGTGCAGCGTCCATAATGGCTTCGGCAATCTCGTCCGCCCTGGATGCTTCTGTAAATATGTCAATGCAAGCATGTGTCACCAACCAATCATTGCTATAAAGGTTCGCATATTCACCATAACCTTTTACTTTGCTGATACTGAAACCATGCACACCGAGACTTTGCAATTTCTGTGCAACCTTTTCACAGGATTCACAACGAATAATAGCCGTTACTTTTCTGAAGTTCATGAGCTACCCCTGATATACAGGGTGCAAAACAGCCAAGAAAACAGACTGTTCTACACCCAGAAATATTGAGTTAATAATAAATACCGGCTTTATGCTTTTGGCCATCTTTGGTTTTAAAAAGGATCATCATCTGGTGCTTTCCTTCATGCCCCAGGTCATAGCCAGCCATATACCAGTCACCCATTTTCATCACTTTTTTGGTTTCTTCTTTACCATTAGGATGCACCACTTTGGTATTCATGGTGATATTGTCCAGTGCCTTACCATTCTTTTCCACTTTGATCATAAAATCATGACTGCCGCCCATTTCTTTACCCGCTTTGGCCTCCATAATGTGGAAACTGACGTCGTAACCATCCACTTCTTTTTTCACCAGAAACATGCCGTCTTTTTTACCATGTTTGTCATGCCCGGTTGAATCATGATCATCATGTTTCATTCCATCCATATTGCTGTGGTCGTCATCATGGTTATGATCATGGTCTTCCGATGCCTGAACGGTATTCATGGAAACCAGCAATACAGCAAGAACCGGAATTAGTGTCAGTTTTTTCATTTCTATCTCCTGTTATATGTCGTTAAAAATTGATTCAATATAAAACAATTATGGTTATGCACAATATTCAAGTCATATCATTTTTTGCAGTCTTTCGTTGTAATTGTCGTTCCTGAAACTGCAAGACCAAACCATAAATCACTGGCAGAACCAGCAGGCTCAGAATAGTCACGGTGGTCATGCCTCCCACCATGGGTGCAGCGATGCGTTGCATAACACCGGAACCTGTGCCACTGCCCCACATGATGGGTAACAAACCGGCGATGATGGCAGTGGCGGTCATCACGATAGGCCGCACACGTTCCGAGGTGCCTGCGTGTACTGCCGCCATGATTTCCTTTGCATTCAAAGCCTCTCCTTTATCACGCCGACGGCGTGCAATTTCATGATCAATAAAGGTCAGCACCAGTACGCCAATTTCCGCTGCAACGCCCGCCAGGGCAATAAAACCGACGGCGACGGCCACTGACATATTGAACCCCAGCCAGTAGATCAGCCAGAACCCGCCTATCAATCCGAAAGGAATGGACAACATAACTACCAGCGGCTCCGAGACATTACGAAAGTTGAGAAACAACAACAGGAAGATCACCAGCAGCGTTACCGGCACCACAATGCGCAAGCGCTCGGCGGCACGCTCCATATATTCGAACTGCCCTGACCACACCAAGGTGTAACCCGCTGGGATTTTCACCTGGGCCTTCAGCACTTCTTTGGCATCAGCCACATAACCACCGATGTCCGAGGTTTTGATGTCCACATAAACCCAGGCATTAGGTCGTGAGTTTTCACTCTTGATCGCCGGTGGCCCGCGCCGTAACTTCAGCTCGGCCACCAATGCCAGTGGAATCTGCGTTCCGGTGGGTGTGGGGATCAATACCCGTTTTAATTGTTCCATGTTGTCGCGCAGCTCACGCGGATAACGAACATTGACGGGATAGCGCTCCAGCCCTTCCACGGTTTGCGTGACATTCATGCCACCGATGGCACTTTGAATAATATCTTGCACATCACCCACGGTAAGGCCGTAACGCGATGCCGCAACGCGGTCGATATCGAAGTCCAGATAATACCCACCGGCTGCCTTGTCACCAAACGCTGACAACGTATCCGGCATGGTTTTCAGGGCTCGCGCAATATCACCCGCTACCGCCTCCAATACGTTAAGATCCGGGCCGCTGACCTTAATACCAACCGGTGTTTTAATGCCTGTGGACAACATATCAATACGGGTCTTGATGGGCATAGTCCAGGCATTGGCAACACCGGGAAACTTGATGGCGGCATCCATTTCAGCCATTAATTCCTTAGTGGTTTTATCCGGGTCAGGCCAGTCAGACTTGGGCTTGAGCCGCACGGTGGTTTCGATCATCGCCAGTGGTGCCGGGTCAGTGGCCGTTTCAGCACGCCCCACTTTGCCAAAGACCTGATGCACTTCTGGAAAGGTATACAGAATTTTGTCCGTCTGTTGCAGAATTTCTTTAGCCTTGGTGATGGACAGCCCCGGATAGGTCGTCGGCATGTACAAAATGTCACCTTCGTCCAGTGGCGGCATGAATTCGCTGCCAAGTTGATTCACCGGCCAAGCAGTTACCAGCAACAACCCACCGGCCACAAGCAACGTCAGCCAACGCCAGTGAATGGCTTTTTTTAGTACGGGTGCATGAATGGCATGCAGGAAACGGTTCACTGGATTTTTGGCTTCGGGCATGATCCTGCCACGAATAAAATAACCCATTAATACCGGCACCAGTGTAATCGAAAGAATGGCCGCCGCCGCCATAGCATAGGTTTTGGTAAACGCCAGCGGTGCAAACAAACGGCCTTCCTGAGCTTGAAGAGTAAATACTGGCAGAAAGGATACAGTGATAATCAACAATGAGAAAAATAATGCAGGGCCGACCTCGCGTGAGGCCGAAGCCACGGCCTCCCAGCGTTCCGGCAAGGTTAATTCACGTCCTTTTTTGTTACCCGCATGTTCCAGATGTTTATGGGTGTTTTCGATCATCACGATGGCACCATCCACCATGGCTCCGATAGCGATGGCAATACCACCCAGTGACATGATATTGGCATTAATGCCTTGCCACTTCATAACAATAAACGCCATCAAAATACCCACAGGCAACGTAATAACGGCCACCAGCGCCGAGCGGGCATGCAGTAAAAACAGGATACAGATGAGACTCACCACAATAGATTCTTCGATGAGTTTTTCAACCAGATTATCCACTGCGCGTTCGATAAGATCACCGCGATCATAGACCGGCACAATCTCTACACCTTCCGGCAGACCACTCTTCAGCTCTTCGAGCTTTTCACGTACACGCTCAATAGTTGCTAATGCATTTTCGCCAAAACGCATAATCACCACGCCACCAACGACTTCACCTTCACCATTCAGCTCTGCCACACCGCGCCGTAACTCAGGGCCGATCTGGATATTAGCCACGTCCATCAGACGTATAGGGGTGCCATTGGCATCAACACCCACCGGAATCACTTCCAGGTCGGCAATAGAACGAATGTAACCTTTGCCACGCACCATGTATTCAGTTTCGGCCATTTCCACCAATTTGCCGCCCACATCATTATTGGAACGCTGGATAGCATACTTCACTTTAGACAGCGGAATGCCATAGGCCAGCAAAGCATTGGGGTCAACCTCCACCTGATACTGTTTGACATAACCACCCACGGAGGCTACTTCGGAAACGCCCTGTACTGTTTGCAAGGGATAACGCAGATACCAGTCCTGCAAAGAGCGCAATTGTGCCAAGTCATGTTTGCCAGTGCGGTCTACCAAGGCGTATTCATAAATCCAGCCGACACCCGTGGCATCCGGTCCCAGCGAAGGCGACAATCCACTGGGCAGTCGTGAGCTAACGTAATTTAGATACTCCAGTACCCGGGAACGTGCCCAGTACATATCAGTACCGTCTTCAAAAATAATGTAGACAAAGGAAAAACCGAAGAAAGAATAACCACGTACTACTTTGGCGTTGGGCACTGCCAGCATTGCCGTGGTCAATGGATAAGTCACCTGGTCTTCCACCACCTGTGGTGACTGTCCCGGATATTCAGTAAAGACAATAACCTGCACATCGGAAAGATCCGGAATGGCATCCAGTGGCGTATTTTTAACCGCGAATATACCGACCACCACGATTAATGCCGTGGCAATCAGCACCAGGAATTTGTCACGCAACGAAGCGTTAATAATATTTAGAATCATCATACGCTCCTATTTCGCTCTTTCCGGCGACAATTCATCCATGCTCATATCATCCATGTTCATATCATCCATGTTCATATCATCCATGTTCATATCATCCATGTTCATATCATCCATGTTCATATCATCCATAGACATGTCATCACTGGATGCATCAGCGGAATTATTACCCTGCCCTGCATTCAACGTTTCCATCATTTTCGCCGTTGCTTCACGCAACTTGGATTCAGAATCAATAAGGAATTGAGCCGAAGTTACCACTTCTTCACCCACTTCCAGACCACTCAGCACTTGGGTGACGCCACTCGTTGTAATACCCAACTTGATTTCACGCGGCTCGAACTTTCCGGCACCACGCACAACGAATACCTGTTCACGGATACCCGAACGCACCACGGCTTCGGCAGGTACCACCACAGCATCAATCTGTCGGCTTGCAGCAATGCTGATATCAGCAAACATATCGGGTTTCAATAATCGTTCCTTGTTGTCGAAAACCAAACGCACCCTAACCGTGCGGGTTCTGGCCTCGGCGTATGGATAAATATAAGCAAGACGACCTGTAAAGGTTTTACCGGGCACACCGGTCAATTCCATCTCGACTTGATCACCCACCGTAACCCAAGGCAATTCATATTCGTAAACATCAACATATACCCATACTTTGGACAAATCAGCCAACATATATAATTCCGTTTTAGGCGTCACATATTGTCCTTCACGTACACCGACCTTCATCGCAATACCATTGAACGGTGAATGGATATGCAAGTACTTCTTAATCTCGTGTGTACTCTCCAGTTCGCGAATCTGATGCTCGGCGACATCCAGTAACTCCAGACGCTCGCGTGCTGTCCTCTCCAAATCGATAGCCCCCTGGCGAATATCATCAAAGGGGCTGTCCCCCAATATTCGTCTGTTTTTCATTGCCAACAGGTACTCTTCCTGACTGGCAACCAATTGCGGCGCATAAATACTCAACAAAATGTCATCTTTTTTAACTGGTGACCCTGTCTTGTCGATACGTAATTCTTTAATCCAGCCTTCGGTCTTGGGATGCAAGCGGGATAAACGCTCCTCGTTATAAGCAACCCGGCCCACAGCACGAATGTGCCGACTCAAAGTGCGCTGCTCTGCGACGGCAGTACGTACACCGATGTTTTGTACTGTCACCGGATCAATTCTCACCGTACCCGCAGGAGCATCAGAATCAGAATCGTTATCAGCATAAACCGGGATGTAATCCATGCCCATCTCGTCCTGAGCAGGTACTGGAGAAGTAATTGCCGGATTCATGGGGTTTCGGTAAAACAATGCCTTACGCTCTTTCGGTTTATTCTTATCGGCATACACCGGAATGTAATCCATGCCCATCTCGTCCTGGGCAGGTACTGGCGAGGTAATCGCCGGGTTCATAGGGTTTCGGTAAAAAAGGGGTTTTCTATTCTGTGCGGCATCACCTGCAATATGCGCAGCATCAGGAGCTGATTGTGATGCAAACCAGTATCCACCGACACCACCTACTGATAATGCAACCAGGATTGCAACCACCAAAGTTTGTTTATTCATGAGTTCACCTTAAAATTTTTGTTCAAGCCGGTTAGCATCGCAAACACTAATTCCCGTTATTTATTTCATCGTCAGCAAATAAACTTTGTTTACCGACGGCTGCGGTCAAACGCGCCAGCGCTTGGTTGCCCTGTGACAATGCCTTCCAGTAACGAGTTTCGTAATTGAACAAGGTAATTTGTGCGCGCACCAGATTCAGAAAATCCACTTTATTTACCTGGTAAGCAGCTAACATAGAGGCAACTGTTTGCGCGGCCTGAGGAATAATGCCTAATTTAAACAAACGGGCCTGCTCCCGAGATTGCTGATAATCAGTCAGTGCGCGTGATACCTCGGCTGCCACCCTGCCACGCGCATCATCCAGCTCATACCGGTTTTGCAATACTTGAGAAGTCCGCTGATCCACCGCTTTGTCCTGCCGGGCTCCAGCATAGATGGGCAGGTTCATGCTGAACATCACAGAAAGAAAATCGGCGCGGCTACTACCATCTATATTTTCCCCACCACGATAGCCATACACAGCACCTAATTGGAAATCAGGGGAATAACTCTTTTTTGCCAAACCCAGACGAGCACGGGCGGCATCAATTTTGCTTTGACTGGCAGCCAGCACGGGGCGGGTTTTTGCCGCCTGCGCCAACAATCCTTTTTCATCCGTAATTTCCGCAAGCGTTTCTGTTATCCGCTGAGGTAATTGCAAAAGAGTGTCTGTAGGCTGGTCCAGCAAGGCATTCAATTGCACTCTCTGATTGCCTCGTAAACCATGCAAATTAATGGTCTGGTCATGCAATTTGGACAACTCCAACTGCGCAAGCAAAACATCCTGCTGCAAACCCTTGCCCACCTTATATTTGGTTTGTGCAACATCGACAAACTGGCGCAACAACTCCACATTGCGCGCCACTATTTCCAATGCACGGTCTGTGAAATACAAATTCCACCACACCGTTTTCACATCGCGCACTAATTTCAAGCGTACCTCTTCCACCTGCCAACGAGCTGCCACGCTTTCATGTTCGGCAACGGCTTCACTCAACGCGAGTTTGCCAGGAAATGGCAGCATCTGACTAAAACCGACTTGCAACTGAGTCATAGGTTCTTGATTAAAATCAAAACTGTCGATAGGCAAATTCATCATATTCAACGACAGCCGGGGGTCAGGTAACGCACCTTGTTGCGAAGGAATCAGCGCTAAAACCTCAGCACGGGTTTTTATCGCAGCAAGCCCCGGGTTATCCGCCAAGCTTATGGCCACAGCGTCCTCAAGCAACAACAGTTTTTCACCATCCGATGCTGCAAGCACACGACTGGCATTACCAGCAAACAATAAACCCGTCAGCAGCAACAGGGAAACTAATTGCTTAGATTGCATACACTCCTCCTTCCATGAAGTGGATCGCATCAGCAGCATAGTGAAACGCTGTGATCGATCCTGAAAATAATGCAACGTCCGTCCCTTTCCGACGGGTAACGTTCAAATGAGACAGAATCATCAGATTCTCCTGAAATATTCACAACACGAGCGCACAAGCGCAGCTATGCGGGAAAACCCCGCCGGTTGAACAAATCAGGAGTAGCGTGGAGGCCGGTAATCCGGCAAAAGATCGGTGCTACGAAGCGAGACACCCGGGACAGTGAGTTGAACTAACGTGCTCAGTTCAATACGTTTCGACGTAACCTGGGGAATTCCCAAAGACAAAGGACAGCTGGTGCAATGATGATTAGCAGCCTGACAATTACTGCACTTTCCCTGTTTATTGCAATCATCATCCAGCATTTTTGATGCATCATTTTGGGTAATATCACCAATGGTCGTCGCTGCCATCGCACTCATCGAGAGCGCCATCGAATCGTCAGCCTGCATAGCAAACAGTGGCTGTACAGGAGACAGCACAATTGCGATGATCAGCAACAAACGGAGATGTTGTGTAAAAATAGCCATAACTGACGCAAAGTGTAGGTGCCAATAAGTGATTTTGTCAACAATTACCCATCATTGAGTATTGCCCGATTCGACCTGATAACAAGGTGCAAGTTCCTCTCAACTCATGTTTACAATCCATTCTTGCCAAATACACTACACGAATCATTTTGGCTATATAATGCCACAATAATTCCCATTTTTTTTAACATTACAAAAAGGTAATGCTGATGAAATTTCATTTTTTGTTTTTGAACCTGCTAACACTATCTATTTTATTACTAGCACCACTATCAAATGTTACTGCTGGAAAATATACTATCGATAACCCTCCGAAAGTATCTGAAAAATATACACAGGGCATGGAAAAGTTCAGGGAATTGTGTTCCAGCTGTCACGGAAAATGGGGCAATGGCACACCCCAGGGACCACCACTGATGCACGGATTTTACAAACCTTCACACCATGCGGACTCCACATTTTACCGTGCTGTACTCAACGGAGTACAAGCGCACCACTGGCACTTTGGAGACATGCCACCAGTACCGGGAGCAACACAAAAAGACGTCGATGTTATTTTACCTTTTATTCGCTGGTTGCAGCGTGAAAATGGCATCTATTAACTTCATGGCACAAGAGAATACCAAACATGTTTATTAAAATAACTCTGCACCCTGTCTACATAATATTATTTTTCACGGTATTGATTACGCCAATTGCAGCCTGTGCCACAGATGATCAACTAAAACGTGGTGAGCTTGTCTACAAACGCTTTTGTTCATTGTGCCACGGAGCCAACCTTGAAGGGCAAAAAGACTGGCGAATTCGAAAACCCGATGGCAGGTTACCTGCCCCGCCTCATGATGAAACCGGTCATACCTGGCATCATGCGGACGAACTTCTGTTTGGCATCACCAAGCTGGGAATGATCCCCCCCTACGCACCTGCTGGCTATAAAAGTGACATGCCCGCGTGGGGAGACACCCTCAACGACGATGACATTTGGGCCGTTATTGCCTACATAAAAAGTCGCTGGCCTGAAAAAACACGTAAAATTCAGGCTGATATCAACAATGAAGCACTGAAGCGAAAATAACAGTCAATATGGTGTCTTGTGCGAGACATCACTGTAATGCTGTTCCATTTCATGTTTACTATGCTCGTGGCACTTAGGATTTAGATGTCAATATGTGCCATATATATTTCATGGCACCAAAAGTAGGTGTCTTTAAGCGAGACAAAATGACAAGTAATCGTCGTTCTATTACGAGGACAACAACACCGCCATGAGATAAAGAGAGCATACAGTGGTACCTCAATCGCCACGAGTATATATAACCTTTCAAATATCCCTTATCACTCTATATAGCATTGGCGACAGCACTCATAGAAAACATGAGGTGCCGCCACCGATGCCCTAGTCATTACAGCTCTTAATCAGCAAGCGGCAAACCACTTGGCACTCTCTTTGGCACATCACGTCGAATATCGACACTGTCTGAGTCTGTCAGTGCATGCAAGAAATCCATCAAATACGCAATTTTCTTTTCACTAAGATTTATTTCATCAAGTTCATTTGCATTTCTGATATTCGCCACCAGTGCAGGATCATTCATAACCAAACAATCGACTGCATCCAAATCTGCCCGCGAAGGCAATCGAGGCTCGGTACTGCAATCATAATCATCCAGTGATGTTTCCGGGTCGAGGTGATGACGCACAACGCCCTCCAGTGTATCAAAAGCACCAGAATGACCCCACGGCCCTGTCAAGGCAACGTTTCTCAACGGAGGTGTACGGAATTCATACCCATCACTGGGATCGCCTGTTACCCCGGCACGCCCCATATCTTCCTGCCCACCCACACCATGCCCTTTACCCTGGCCGACTTGTGGCATCGCTATTGCGTGAAAATCCATATCGGTCAAATACGTGCCACTATGACAACTTGAACACCCGGCATCGCCATAAAACAGCTTCATGCCTTTTTTAGCCGATTTACTCATGGCTTTTTTATTACCACGAAGAAAGCGATCAAAAGGGCTGTTATCAGCACGCCAAGCTACTCGTTCAAATGCCGATATTGCATTCGCTGCATGCGCATAGGTAATTTGATTGGCTGTAATACCAAATGCCTCATTAAACAGTGAAACATATTCGGGTATGTTACGTAAGCGATCCGCAAGCTGTGCCCAAACCCCATCAATGCCAGCAAGATTCCCCGCAACCGCAGCATCAGCAATCGGATTTTCGCCTGCCTGACCTGCCATTTCAGTCGGTGATGTCACAGGGAACATGGCTTGTGCTGCCAGAACATTTTCAAGATTCAATGGTAAATCAACACCTGCCGGCGTACTAAAACCACTCGGTTGTGTTGCATCAATCTGAACACGCCCATCATAAAACAGCGTATCGATTTCAATTGCACCCAGCGTGAATAGTGGAGGCGCATTACGTGGAACACGTTCATGTATAGCATCAGGCCCCGACCCTGTATCACGAGCCACACCCAGGCCACGCGCACCTTCACCCACCGGCAAAGACAGGCCATCACCCGTATCGGTCAGACCATGATGACACGTTCCACAAGAAATATTTTGGTTGCCACTGAGAATCTTATCAAAAAAAAGTACTTTTCCCAGTGCAACTTTAGCCTCAACCGGGCTACCATTATCATAAAAATTACCATCAATAGATGGGGGCGGCAATGGATCCTGAGTATGGTAATTTCCTGCGATTGTATTTTCAGCCAATAAAACCAAACTTGTTGCTGGAACAATAAATGACATAATTAATTTTTTTACATTCATTCTATATCCTCCCACTATTTCATTATCTGTTTTCACTAAAATTTATGGGCCTGCACAACCCATCATTTAAACCAAACAATTTAATAAAATCCATTTTATCACAACAACCATTACCCAAGACAAGACAAGGTAAGCAATCCACATAATCCTGAGAAATGAATTACACAACTTTATAAAGCGGCTTGTGTCATTTTATCTCCTAAAAGCATAGGCACAAACATGTCACCAAGAATAAATATACCTTATCCTAAAACTATTGATATAACCCAATATAGCCCTCTTAAACATAAATGAATTCTGTGTCTCCATATTTAGATGACTATATATAGACGACACTATAATATATTACCAGTCGTTTATAATGCGTCAACTTGTCGCACCACCCAATAATGTCACTCATCATTACACTTGACAAATATAAATATATTTTTAAAGACATGCTAAACTTTAAATTTTTATCTCATTTGAAGTTGACAGTATTATTGTGTACTTTTACTTTGACCTTCACTGAGTTACATGCTACTTACAGTTCAAAAATAAATAATCGACAACACTTATCCATTCTTGCTTTTTTTTGAACGACAACCAAACAATACCATACTTGCTGCCCAGCAATATGTTCACCTAAATAAAGGAAGCCTTACAACAGCCTCCTTTATTTTTCCCGCGCTCAAATATACCTATGATATTTGAGGTAAAGTATTAAGTATGAGTCCTATTCTTGAATAGACAAAAAATAACATGCGATAAGTAAGCTGTTTTATTGCCTAGAGCCACATAAATGACGAGTTATCGCCTCATGTATTCGTGGCGCTGGGAATTTAGATGTCAATGTGCATCATATTTATTTCATGACACCAAAAGTAGACACTCTTAGGCGAGGTGAAATGGCAAGTAATCGTCGTTCTATTGCGAGGACAACAATGCAGCCAAAGAAGTCGTGAAGTGGCACCTAAATATTAGTCGCCACAAATATAGATAGAGAATATTTTCCAATACCACAGCGGATTCAGCATCACAACGCGCCCACAAAAACTCAGAATAAACTTTTCCGGGGATTTAAATACCGGCGATGCGCTGCTGTTGGCGAATATAAGCAATAATATGCCCGACATCTTCCGGCGAAACATTTTTGATGGGGGGCATATCCCCAAATGCCCAGTGATGTTGCTTAACACCATTTCTTACTGCCCAGTAAAAAGTAATATCAGCATGGTGCGCAGCACGATATATTTTATTTATCAATGGTGGCCCTTGTCGGGTTCCCAAACCTGCCTGGCCATGACACTGTGAACAGTTCGCTGCAAATAATATCTTGCCCTGCTGCGCATTCGCGACAAAATCCTCTCCAGGAAACTGTTGGCGCTTACGTATTTCCTCCGGATTCAGACTATCACAGCCTGTCAAAAAAAGACTTGCCACAAGAGATGTCATAATAAATTTTAAAACAAGCATAAATCTCATTTCCAAACCGTTTAATGTGAGTTAAAAACGCTTCATTCCAGAAAAATCAATGAACAAAAATGTAGAGAAAATGTAAAGTTTTACCCGGTTACATTATAAAGTACGAACATGATGCTGACCACGATATGAACAATGAGTACAAAATCATTCTGGCCCTTAGCATCAGGATGGGCGCTCAACTAAGGAGTCTAGAATTATCCCTCACTCGAAGGGGTGTTAATACCCTCTAATGCCATGCGGTATTTTAAAAACCAAATCTGGTATAAAGAAATTCCCATCTGGGCTGCCCAGGCCAAACCTAGAAAGAAACCTGCGATAACAACAATATAAGCATAATGTGGGTCCCACTTGGTAAAAAACCAGGCCAGAATATCAGTGAAAATAGCAATAAAAGGTACTAATGTCAGCGTGTGTTGAAACCATGCAGGCAACAGAGCAAAGCGAAAAACAAGACCAATACCCAAAGCCACCAGTCCGATGCCAAATAAATGAATATGTGAAACTTTCATTAAACTATGCAGTGAAACACCGGTATCCACATTTGCAACAGGCTTGATTCCGGCATAACTGGTAAAATCAGGGACGGATAATCCTGAAGCTGCGCTATGACAACCAAAACAACGTTCGGCGAGGATAGGGCGAATCGTGCTGTCATAACCGCTTTCCAGCGCACCTGACTTTAACCATTCAACCACATGGTGACGTTGTTCAATATCAATATAACTGGCCATGGGCCCACGTAGTGCTGATTCCAACCGCGTGCCACTGCGGTTACCATAATAATTTTCAGCAATATCCTCCACCGATAGACCTGGCTTGCCATCAATACCTTCAAAACTAGAATAAAGATAACCCAAAGCCATAAGGTAAGCTAACCCTGCCAACAGCAAAAATGAAGTATAAAGCAACTTTTCATTAAGCGTGCAATCATAAAATCGGCGTGGCCGGGTGGCTGGACACGCTTCCATTTTTTTCTGTTCGCTCATTGTTGATCTCCTATCTGCCACTTTTATTGCAGTTGCATTTTTATACTCTTTCAATCAAAGCTTTCGCCATGTGTAGTGTTCATATACACCGGCCCAGTACATTCCAAAAGTAATGGCAAAAAGCAGTTCTTCCAGAGGCATAAAGGCAATGTTGATACCACTCAATGCTGACAAATTCCAAACACGATCAATATAACCAGGTGCAGTCCATTCCAAGCCGATAAGAAACAGTGCGTAATAAACCAAAAATAGCACTCCACCTATCCATGTCTTCCATTTTAAATCCGGGCGACAAAGAATATTGGCCACTGCACCAACAGCCATAGCAACAATCGAGGGATAAATGGGGTTCCACGGCAGAAAATACAAAGGTACAAATATAATAAAAGGTGCGGCCAATGCCTTGTAATGGTGACGATGCACGATCCGCTCACGTTCGCTTACCGATACAGCAACGGGAACCCGTTGCGTCAGAAGGTTATACATCACTGCGGCTATACCGCCAATGCCAAAACAAAAAATCAGGCTTTCAATATCAAAACCTGTGTGCAAAGCTAGGTCAAACAGGCTTGGTGGGCTCCAGTATTCCGGCACAAACAATGGCTCGCTCAAGCCAAACGGGGTGGTGAACAGGCTGGCCCATAACATGGTTCGCCGGTGTGCCGGAAAACTGATATAGATGATGGCCCACGGAATCAAAAAAGCACTCGACCATAAAAGCCATACATATTGATCATTCATTTCCAGAAAAACCTCTCAATAACATGCATGCAATAATTTCCCAGTTTGACACTTGAGTTTGGTACGTATTCGTTCTAATTGAATAAAGGCGTAGAAATAGTCAGTCTATTTCGAGCATTTGTGATTGAAAAATGGGCGAAGATAGGCTGAAGCTGGAATGCCATCCAAGAAATCATTACATGCCTTAACGGTTTAAACATATCCCTCGCGGATCTATTTGCAAAGCAGTTTGAAACAGTGCTGATAAATATGTAGCCTGCTGCTGCACTACACTTAATGCATGAATACCACTGTTGGTCGTCGGCCAAATCAAGTCAGGCTCTATGACAATGATGATCGCGCCACAGCGGCAACGTTGTGATACATGGCACATAATAACCGCATCCAAAATATGTAAATAACAAATTGAACCTATGAATGCAAAATCTACCAACGCTCCATTTCGGGAGAGCTTTGGAGGGATAGGGTCATGATTTCTACTCATACTATTTTTTATGTACCATCCCTATTATCTACTTCAAACACACATACTCGGTAAAACCTGGAAAAACAGTGAAATTCATCGACTTTCCTAAGTGTTTTATTGTACTTCTTTGCGTGATTGCTCAACACGGAAAAAAGATTCTGGTGCCAGAAATCATCTAAAAAGGGTTCCAAGTGCAATAATAATATGCGCATTAGTCGCCACCTGCATAAAAAATGCTGTCGAGAATATTGACCATACTCAGTTATCACCAGACGCCCTCCAGGTTGCAACACACGCAGAGCTTCACCAAGCGTGTGCTCTCGCGCAGCAGGTGGCAGCTCATGCAATAGGAAGAACATCAGAATCGTGGAGAATGCATCATTGCAATAAGCAAGATGTTCCGCATTCATGCGCGCTGATAGCAATCGGGTTTTTTCTTTATCGTTGAGTTTTTGGCGTGTCGCATCCAGCTGTACATCAGCAACATCCATCAAATAAAGATCATCGCCTTTCATTGATTTGATCAACGAAGGAGTCAGGCTGCCATATACACAGGTAAGCTGTAATAATCGACCCTTTGGGCGGTCTACCATACAGGCACGCAGCGCTTGCGTTTTAAGCACCTGATACTGCCCAAAAAGAATGGCATTAATAATGGGTTGGTGATCAAAAAACCATACACCAAATCGCCATAAATAAGCCCACCAATAATGTCGCGCCAAATACTCCGGGTGCGCATCAAGAAAGTGACGCCAAACACTTATAAATGTTTTTTTTCGTACTCTGTTATTTTTATGGTGTCGCGTTGACATTTTATTCCTCTGTCACCTAGGTGTTACTTACTCTACCTATCTTTCTTTCAATCCTCGTAACGTAACAAAGTTATAGACTGGCACCCAGATTAATGCAAAAAACCAACCATAACCATAGGCTTCAATCAGCCCCAGAAAAAAACTTTTCCAGCTCAGCCATTCAAAACCCGGCAATAGTTGTTGCCAAGTTTCATACATGGCATGTTCAGGAAAAAGCAGATCAAACCCGACACACAGTGTAAAGCTTATCACCAGAAGAAAACTGGTGGCATGGCCAACACCCAGCAATGAAATCCCCTGGCTTTGATAATGAGTTGTTATCGTATTAGCGGGCATGGTATTTCTCCTCAATTATTGTTGGTTATTTATTGAGATAACGAGGGCGCGCAGTGACACTTAAATATTAATCACCACGAGTATAACATTCAGGTTCATCGTCGAATTTATCCAGACAGCTCCGGGAACAAAACCGATAAAGTGTACCCTGATACATCTTTCCGTAGCCTTTCTCGGTCTCGACTTTCATGCCACAAACAGGATCAATATATTTGTTTACTCCCTCGTTATGATCAGAAGCATTATCTTTGGAATGATCATTATTACCATGTCCATGTGTCATGTGTGAACCACAACCAAAGCGCATCATGAAATAAAAAAGCGCGGCAAACAGTAAAAATGAACCCAGGCCTTCCATACATCACCTCCTGTTCTGATATCCGTTACGACATTGCTTCATCCGGAGAACAAAGGAAAAATCTAGCATTAAACACAGTCACTATCCACATACATAAGCGTATCCCCGCTTTTACTTGTTGCTGACTTATGATGTATGAGACCTGACTTTATAAACGTGCTTTCTTCAATCGCAAAGCATTCATGATTACTGATACAGAACTAAAGCTCATCGCCGCTGCGGCAATAATGGGTGATAACAGAATCCCAAAGAAAGGATAAAGCAACCCCGCCGCGACTGGCACACCTAACGAATTATAGATGAAAGCAAAAAACAGGTTCTGACGAATATTGGTCATGGTAGCCTGAGACAAGCGCCGTGCTCGTACAATGCCACGTAAATCACCTTTCACCAGTGTCACTCCAGCGCTTTCCATAGCGACATCAGTACCCGTCCCCATCGCCACACCAACGTGAGCCTGCGCCAAAGCTGGAGCATCATTAATGCCATCACCGGCCATGGCAACAATGCGACCTTCATCCTGAAGTTGCTTGACGACAGCGGCTTTCTGATCGGGTAATACCTCAGCCTGTATTTGATCAATATCCAGTTTGGCGGCCACTGCTTCGGCAGTTTTGCGACTATCACCCGTGAGCATGACCACTTTGATACCAGCAGCATGCAAGTCACGAATCGCTTCGGGAGTGGTTTCCTTGATAGGGTCGGCGACACCCACCAACCCGGCGGCCTTGCCATCAATGGCAAAGAACATCACGGTCTGGCCTTCGGCACGCTGCATGTCTGCCTGCTGCGGCAGGCTACCTGCGTCAATACCCAAATCTTGTAACAACTTGAGGTTGCCCATGGCCACGCTGTGTCCATCTACGTCACCTGTCACCCCTTTGCCGGTGAATGACTGGAAATTATCGGCTGTTACCAATGCCAGCTTGCGCTCTTCCGCCCCCTGTACAATGGCTTCGGCCAGAGGGTGTTCGCTGGCACGTTCCAGACTGGCAATAAGCCGCAGCACTTCGTCTTCGGCAAAATCACCAACAGAAGTAACAGCCACCAATTTTGGTTTGCCTTCAGTAAGTGTACCGGTCTTATCTACTACCAGGGTATCCACCTTCCTTAATACTTCCAGGGCTTCGGCATTTTTGAACAACACACCCATCATCGCACCTTTACCCGTGCCCACCATAATAGACATAGGAGTTGCCAAACCCAGCGCACAAGGACAGGCGATAATCAGCACCGCCACCGCGTTAATCACAGCATAGGCAATTGCTGGTTCCGGCCCCCATAAACTCCAGACGATGAAGGTAGCAATAGCGACCACCACCACCACGGGCACAAAGTAACCCGCCACAAGATCCACCAGTCGTTGAATGGGGGCCCGTGAACGCTGAGCATCCGCAACCATTTGTACAATTTGTGACAGCAATGTATCAGCTCCCACTTTTTCAGCCCGCATCAACAGTCCGCCAGTACCATTGACGGTGGCCCCAATAAGACGTTCACCTTTGCTTTTACCTACTGGTAACGGTTCCCCGGTGACCATAGATTCATCAACATTGCTCTCACCCTCGATCACTGCGCCATCCACTGGCACCTTTTCACCCGGACGTATGCGCAGAATATCGCCAACCTGCACATGTTCCATGGGAATATCTTCTTCCGTACCATCTTCACGCACGATACGTGCGGTTTTGGGTGCGAGACCTAACAATAATTTGATAGCGGCATTAGTTTGACTGCGTGCTCGTAATTCCAACACCTGCCCCAACAATATCAACGCAGTAATAACCGCCGCCGCCTCAAAATAGACCGGTACAACACCAACAGCATTAAATACCGCCTCCGGAAAAATACCGGGAGCGACGGTGGCAATAACACTATAGGTAAAGGCAACTGAAACACCGAGCCCAATAAGGGTAAACATGTTCAGGTTACGTGTAACCACAGACTGAATAGCACGCACATAAAATATCCAGCCACCCCAGATGATCACTGGCGCTGATACAATCATTTCCAACCACTGCCGCAAACTAGGATCAATCAATTTCGCCATACCTTCCGGCCAAAACTCAGCAGCCATGGCACTAAATAACACCGGAATGGCCAACGCGGCACTGAGCCGGAAGCGTTTGCTCATGTACTCCAGCTCACTGGTGTCTTCTTCCGCTTCGACAGTAACCGCCTCCAACGCCATGCCACATTTGGGGCAACTACCGGGCTCATCCTGTATTATTTCCGGATGCATGGGGCAGGTATATTGGGTTTTGGTGCTGGCCAGCGGTATGTTCTTCGGTTCCAATGCCATGCCACATTTAGGGCAGGCACCCGGCCCCTGCTGCTCAACGTCAGGATGCATGGGACAGGTATAGATTGCTGACTCATCCACTGGCGCTTCCGTGGTCGCAGCTTGGGCCGCATGAGAATGTCCCCGGTGTGAATCATGATGCAGATACTGACAGGGATCTTTTTCGAATTTGTGTTGGCAACCTTCACTACAAAAATAATAGTCCTGGCCGTCATGTGCAATGTGGCGACCTGAGTCAATACTGACAACCATTCCACACACTGGATCCTTAATCATTGTCTAACTCCTGCTGCCTGCTTTTATTGTTGTAAGTAGAAAAACATCACTATAAAAAAATGAGAAAAATTACTTTTCTGCGCCCAGCATCATGGACTGCTGTTTTAGCATTTGCTCCATCATACCCTGCATCATATCCATACGTTTAGACATCATTTTCTGGTGTTTTTCCATACCCATGCCGCTTGGCATGTTATCACTCATCATACCGTTCATATCACCCATTATTTCTTGCATTTTTTGCATGTGTTGACGCATTAATTCATGACGCTTGTTCATGTTTTTTGTAGAATGAGCCTCTTTCATCATTTCTGACATGCCACGCATTTTTCCTTGCATGCTTTCCATATCCATAATTTGATCATTATGATGTCCGGGCATAGCATCCATATTTTTAGCATGCAACTCCCCTGAATGTGCTAGAGGTATCGCTAGCAATACAGTCAATAAAATGGATACGCCTGTTAAAACTGGTAGCCTTGTTAATTTCATAACCTATACCCCTGTATTTCTATCTGTATTTATCCTGAAAACATCCGATGCATTATTCATTCTCTGCCATTGAGTGTAGAACCTATGGGGTAGACACAAGTCAAGTATTTGAATTCAATAAAGTCACCGACTCGATAAGATGGCAAACTGAATCCCCATCAGGCTGGCCGTTAGGCATGTTTTCCCAGAGAGACAAAGCATCCTCCATACGTTTTTGTAAATCGTTCAACGCTTCCAGTTTTATTTTATTTTCAACAACCCGACGTTGCATCATCTCGCGTACCTGGGGGCAAGGAGAATCACCTGTCATAGAATGGTTCAGAATTTCACCAATTTCCATCAGTGTAAACCCCAGGGTTTGTGCCTGGCGAATAAAACGTAATGTCGTCACATCCTTATCAACAAATAACTTATAACCATTATGAGGATTTCGTTCAGGTTTTAGCATGCCAATATGCACGTAATGACGCACCGTATCGGGCGTGACACTTGCTCGCTTCGCTAACTCACTTACTGTAAACATAAATAACTCCTGTTTTTGAATGAATAATTATTTGACATTTCCCTTGTTACTTGGATACATTTTATTTTTAATAAGCAAGTTCGCTGGTTGACCACCTGATTTTTTTGGTATTTTTTGAGTGAAGCCCTAGCGCTTATTCAGATTTCTGATATGTGTTTATTTTTATAATACTACCCATGTCACCTAAGCAAGACACTCGTTAACATTTGAGTATTTGTGATTATTATAGTATCTGTGATATTTGACGCTCAGGGTTTCAATGCTCGTGATTATTATCATGGGCATCATGGCTATGGCTTTCGGCAGATTTTTCAATTACAGCTTTATCACTGTGCAAATGATCATTGTCATGACGTTTTTTCATTTCTTTCAACCCATCTTTATTTACTGTATTTTTTTTCGTCTCTGTATGTTCATGCTCACTACCATCAGCGTGTTTATGTGCATGACCTTCCCCATCTGATTTAGGTAATGACATCACCCCTAAGCCATAACGATAAACAAGTTCACCACCATGCCATGCGGTCGATGCCAACAAACCACCCCCTACCAACATCAACATAACAAATACAACACCTAGCGCTTGCTGTCCACGTATACGAATAAAAGACCAGATAGCTAATGCAAAGAATAGAAGCATAGTAGCAATAGCCCAATTACGATGCTCAGTCATAGCCTCATGTGAGGGTGTATCATGAGCAACCGTATTATATGCATCAAACCCAGCCAAACCGGTAAAAACAGTAAAGCCTGCACCGAACCATAATGACCAATGTGCCACAATTTTCCATTGGCTTTTTAATTGTGGCGACTTTATGAATAAAGTAACTACAAATAGAATTACCGATAAAGACAATAATGCTACGGTAAAATGCACAAAAATAGGATGCCAATTAGGAATAATGTCAAACATATTTTCTCCTTTTCAAGGTGCTTTTAACAGCGCAAGTCAGCACCTTTCAATCTCAATATTAGCTTTCACAAATTATTGATAATTTTTTATTTTTAGAACCAAAAACGCAAACCCGCCACCATGCGCGTTTCACGAACATTCAATCCTGCCACACGAGCATAATCAGCCGTACCACCATGTGTACCGGCCCATTCAACACCGATATAAGGTGCAAACTCCCGCCTGATTTCATAACGCAAACGAAGCCCTGTAGAAAGCTCCGACAATCCGGAACCTATGCCACGTCCAGCATCGTCTTTGCCATAAAAATTCATCTCGATGCGTGGTGTCAGAATCAGCTTTTGCGTCAACAGTATTTCGTATTCAGTTTCCAGGGCTAATGCTGTGTGACCCTCTTCACTCACATAACCGGTAATATCCAACTCAAACCAATAAGGTGCCAACCCTTGCAGACCAAAAGCCAGCCAAGTACGACCAGAATCTTCACCACTATCGTAGCGAAGCCCTAGCTGTCCATCCCAATAAGTGGCAACGGCATGGCTCCACAACACTTCGGTACTCGCTTCGTCCACTTTGCCATTGTCAACATTGCCTTCAGCCTTAAGTACCAAACGATCATAATCACGCCCGTACCAGGCTTGCAGGCCGTAAGTTATCGAACTGTTATCCGAAGCGCGTACCGTCTCCAGTCGATCCACCAACAATGATGCAAAATTATATTCATCGGCCAGTTTCAATATTCGCGGCCCAGGCAGCGCATATTTACCGGATTCGATAGAATAACCCCCTGAATAGGCATGAGGGTCGCGGGCATTCGCCGGTGCCGATCCACCCTGTGCCCTACCTTGCATCACCTCCGGTTTTTCACTGGTGTTTTGTTTATTGTCATGATTCATACCCGGCATTGAGCTGTGATCCATATCTTCCATGGATATGCTATTAATAGTGCCTCCCTGGCCTGCGCCCCCGCTGTCTGCCCAGGCAGGGAAAACACTACCGCCCAGCAAAAGCATGCAACCTAATGTCAGTCGTTTGTGCATTATCGTCACCTTCTCCATTATCACCCGTCTCATGACACGATCACTTCACGGAACATGCCCGCATCCATGTGGTACAACAGATGGCAATGCCAGGCCCAGCGCCCGAGAGCATCAGCGGTCACCCGGAAACTGATACGCTGCGCCGGTTGCACACTGATAGTATGTCGCCGCGCCAAAAATTCTCCGTTGGCATCTTCCATATCACTCCACATCCCGTGTAAATGCATGGGATGAGTCATCATTGTGTCGTTGTGTAGAATCACCCTTAAACGCTCACCGTAGCGGAAATGTATTGGCGTAGACTTGCCAAATTCCAGCCCATCAAATGACCAAGTGTAACGCTCCATATTTCCAGTTAGATGCAGCTCAATATCCCGGCCGGGATCACGCGGATCAACGGGTTCGCCAGGGGTCTTTATATCTGCATAAGTAAGCACCCGCCGACCATTGTTACGCAAGCCAATACCGGGATCATCCAGATTGGTTCGCGGCATATCCACACGCATATCAACACTGGGGCCGTATTCAGTTTTGGCGTGACGTACCGGTGTTGTATTTTTATTCATGCCACCTGACATGCCATGATCCCTATGCTTCATGCCACTCATTCCAGCCATCGCACCACCCTGAGCCATGGCACCCATCATGTCAGTCATGGTCAGCCATTCCGGTTCATCCAGCTCCGGCACTGGTGCCGTAATGCCAGCATGGGTTGATAGCGTGCCACGCGCATAGCCGGTACGATCCATGGATTGTGCGAAAATAGTGTAAGCATCGTCCTGGGGAGTCACCAGCACGTCATAGGTTTCACCCGGCCCACAACGGAATTCATCCACGGTAACCGGTTCAATATCCTGACCATCGACATGTACCACGGTCATTTTCAAACCGGGAATACGCACATCAAAGAAACTCTGGGTACCACTGCTAATGAAACGCAAACGCACCCGCTCACCAGGATTAAACAACCCAGTCCAGTTACCTGCCGGTGTCGTACCGTTCATCAGATAAGTATAAGTATGGGCAGAAATATCGGCCAGATCTGTGGGACTCATGCGCATCCGATTCCACATACGGCGTCTGCTTATGGCCTTGCCGAGGCCGCGTTCAGAAGCGTCACGAAAAAAGTCCATCGCCGTCGGCGCATTAAAGTTATAGTAGGCGCTTTGTTTTTTTAATTTTTCAAAGACCTTCATGGGGTCTTCGTCAGTCCAGTCAGACAACTGCACAACATAATCACGATCAGCACGAATATGTTCACCACCTCTTGGCTCAACAATAATTGTGCCGTACATACCGGTTTGCTCCTGAAAACCACTATGAGAGTGATACCAGTAGGTGCCCGCCTGCTCTACCGTGAAACGGTAAGTGAAGGTTTCACCTGGGGGAATCCCCGCAAAACTGATCCCGGGAACGCCGTCCATTTGATACGGTAGAATAATGCCATGCCAATGAATAGAGGTTGAGGTGTTCAAACGATTAGTGACACGAATGGTTACCGTGTCACCCTCACTCCAACGCAGAACAGGAGATGGAATGGAACCGTTGATCGTCGTTGCCATACGTGGACTGCCCGTATAATTAACCATCGTCTCTGCAACAACGAGATCGAATTCCGTACCGCTGAGTATAGGCGCCTTGCCTGTCGCCGTGGTGACCACCTGGCCTGCCCAGCCTGGCTTGACCCAGGGTGATAACCCCATCAACACACCACCAGCGGCAAGTCCCTGTAGGAATCGACGACGTGAAGGATTAGGGACAGTACGGGTATGCGAAGAAGTTTTTTTCATGCTGCCTTATCCTTTTGCAAGTATGTGTTCAACCAGGTTCAAACTTTGTACGTAAACTATAATCAACTCCTCCTGTCCTCAAGCTGACAGGAACATGACAATTTTGTAATGAAACAGCCATGTTGTCGGCAGCCAGCTGCGAGTAAAGTACACGGCGTAAAATACAAAAAACCACTTATGGTTCAAGAATGAAAATACTGATTGTCGAAGATGAAACCAAAATTGGGGACTATCTTAAACAGGGCCTGAACGAAGCCGGTTTTGTGACCGACCTTGCCCGCAACGGAATGGATGGTCATCACTTTGCTATGACCGAACCCTACGACCTGATTATTCTCGATGTGATGCTTCCAGATGTCGATGGCTGGCGCATCCTGCAATCTTTACGCGAGTCGGGTAAAACGGTACCAGTATTGTTTCTCACTGCACGAGATAGCGTGGAAGATCGCGTCAAAGGTCTGGAGCTGGGGGCTGATGACTACCTAGTTAAACCTTTTGCCTTTGCAGAGTTACTGGCACGAGTGCGTACATTGCTGCGGCGTGGATCCTCAATGACCACAGAAACCACACTCAAAATTGCTGACCTGGAGTTAGATCTTCTGCGCCGCCGGGTCACTCGTGGCAACCAACGCATCACACTCACGGCCAAAGAATTTGCCTTGCTGGAGCTACTGCTTCGTCGCCAGGGTGAAGTGCTGCCACGTTCCTTGATCGCCTCTCAGGTATGGGACATGAATTTCGACAGCGACACCAATGTCATTGATGTTGCTATTCGCAGAGTACGCGCCAAAATTGATGATGGTTTTGATACTCGGCTAATCCACACCGTGCGTGGCATGGGTTATATGCTGGACGTATCGGACACCGATTAAACCTGTCTTCAAAAACACATCAAACCTATGGATTCACCCCATCATCTTTGGGGTGAACCAACATGACCTGTATAGTGTGTCCAATTACGAATATCAGGTTAAAAAAACAGATGCGCCAACCACCTTCACTAACGCTACGCTTAACCTTGCTGTTTGCTGTTGCTTCGGCCATTGTTTTTACCGGTTTCGGTTGGATTATCGAACGTTCCATTGAACGCCATTTTACTATTGAAGATGTCGATGAACTTGAAAGCGTCGCTCATGCAGTATCGCAAACGCTTATCAGCTACGATGCGGCAGACAATCCTCTAGCGCTGAAACAACGATTTAATGACGTACTCGTGGGGCATCATGGCACCGTTTTATACATCACCAAACCAGACGGACAACCCCTGTTCGCCAGCTCTCACGGACCAGACCTTTCCTCTCTGAATCAAACTGCTTTTGACGATAATACAAATGACCCCGTACGCCTTTGGAGCGATGCCAAACACACTTACCGTGTACTAACCCAACGTTCTGCTGAAAATACAGCCACTCGGCACTTTTACACAATATCGGTAGCCGTCGCTATCGACGGCCATCTGCGCTTCCTTAACCAATTTCGCCTCACCCTGTGGCTGATGGTCATCAGCGGCACTGTGCTCACGGGACTGATGGGCTGGGTCGCAGTACGTCAGGGACATGCGCCACTGCGTAACATTGTCGCACAAATCCACCGCATCAGCGCCAATGAACTAAACACCCGTCTATCTCCACAAACCGTCCCCCAGGAACTTACAGACCTTGCAAATTCGTTTAACGATATGTTGGCGCGCATGGAAGAATCATTTCAACGGTTATCGAATTTTTCTGCCGACATCGCTCACGAATTACGTACACCGATAACCAGTCTGCTAACTCAAACCCAGGTAGCATTATCCCGATCACGCAATATTGATGAATACCGGGAAATCCTCTATTCCAACATCGAAGAATATGAACGTATGGCACAGATGGTCAGTGATATGCTGTTTCTTGCCAAAGCAGATAATGGACAGTATCAACTCAATCGCGTTGATGTTGACCTTGCCAAGGAAGTACAGGGTCTTTTTGACTATTACGAAGCATGGGCGGAAGAACGTGGTGTCACGCTGACGTTGTGCGGCAACGTAATAATACCCGCAGACCAGCTCATGTTACGGCGCGTACTGGGCAACCTGCTATCCAATGCCATACGTCACACTCCATCAGGCAACACCGTGCATGTGCAACTTAAGCAGTTACCGGGACACACGATATCCATCAGTGTCGAAAACCCCGGCCCGATTATTCCGGCTGAACATATCCCGCGACTGTTTGACCGTTTTCACCGTGTCGATGCCTCACGACACCGTAATGACGAAGGTGCCGGACTGGGGCTGTCCATCGTCAAATCCATTGTCGATATTCACGGTGGTGTAATCGAAGTTGATTCCACTGAAGAACGTACTTTGTTTCGAGTTATATTAAATAACTTTGATTTTTATTGAAGTTACGAATTATCATGCGGCAATCAAGTGTCGATAACGGGGGTATTTTACTAAATGGGAACCGGTTATCCATGAAAAGTTTTACCTGATTACGCATGAAACTCAGCCATTACCGAGGCGGATCCAAACAAACCTGACAAAGCTAGGCATAAGCTCCCAGGAAAGAGGATGTAAACAAGCCAAAAGTACATCCCTGCACTGATATCAGCACATCAACTGTACAGCGGATAGCCCGGCTATACATTACGAGATTTTTCCAGAATAAATCACGGCCGTCCCATTAATTTGATAGGTATCATTGCTGAACAAGTAAAGCACTTAGGAAATAAACTACCCCGCAGAAAGCTATCTCGCTAACGCTTAACTTTCGCTACGCAAAAGCGGGGTATCAATACCATTACGTCACTCCGGCAAAGGCCAGAGTCCAGGGGCTCACCAAAAGCAGGCGCTTTTAGACGATCTATGGATTCCAACTAAAAATAGGCTGGAATGACGGCATTCACAGCAAACTGTGGGGAATTAAACCCCAAGCGATTAAAAACACTACTATAATTCAAAATGTTACCACCATAACCACACTATAAACCCAAGTCCTAATTTCTAAATGGGGACTTCGGGTCAACAGAGCCAGTGAAGAGTAATTAGCACAATGCTATACTCAACCACTAAACCGAAACACATTAAATAATATTTTTCCGGGAAGCCATCACATGCGATATCCCTTTTTCAGTATCCTGTTACTCATTTCAACCCTGACACTCTTTTCGTCAGCCTCTTTCTCCACCCCTCAAAAAGGTGAATTTTTTGGCGGAATCGAAACAGAGTATCCCGACTGGTTCAAAGACAGTTTTCTCGATTTCCCAGAAGACCTCATAGAAGCAACAGATGAAGGAAAGCGGCTGGTCATTTTTTTCCACCAGGATGGCTGCCCCTACTGCAATGCGTTGGTGCAACGTAATTTTTCGCAAAAAAACATCGTAGAAAAAGCCCGGAAAAATTTTGACATTATCGCAATCAATATGTGGGGAGATCGCCCTGTCACGGACTTTGACGGCCAACAATACACAGAAAAAACCTTCGCAAAAAAACTCAGGGTACAGTTTACACCCACTGTCATTTTTTTTGATGAACAAGGAAAAACAGCGCTACGTATTAACGGTTACCGCTCACCGCAGCGCTTCAGCCTGGATTTAGACTACGTTGCACAACACAAGGAAAAAAATACCCATTACCGAGATTTTATACAAGCCAACCTTCCCGCTGGAAAAGCAAGAAAAACCCTCAACACCGCATCTTTTTTCAAAGAACCGCCTTTTGATTTATCAACAAAAACAAGAAAAAATAAACGGCCTTTCGCGGTGCTCTTCGAACAAAAAGATTGTCCAAATTGCGATTTCCTGCATAGCAAAATTTTACCCGATGCTGATCTGTTAAATATCATCAAACAATTTGATGTTATCCAGCTGGATATGTGGTCAGAAACACCTGTTATTACCCCCGAGGGTGAGAAAATGAGCGCGCGAGATTGGGCTAAAAAGCTCAACGTGGAATACGCGCCTTCTATCCTGGTTTTCAACCCACAAGGTAAAGAAATTATTCGCACCGAAGCCTCTTTCAAAGTCTTCCACACTCAGGCCATATTGGGATATGTTCTCAGTGAAAGCTACAAGAAACAGCCCAGCTTTCAGCGTTACCTAACGGATTACGTAGATCATCTCAGAGAACAGGGACAAGATGTGGATATTTGGCGTTATGCCAACGAAAAAGCCGGGGGAAAGAATCCCTAATAGTGAATCACCAGACCGACAAGACTGACTGGGTAACCTTTACGCACCCAGCTACACAGTGCCAACAAAAGTGCTGGCAAAAATGTTAATCGACGGATTGTAGAACTGTTTTTTTCAGCTGTGCAGATTTAGCCTGCGCCTTGCGTAAATCCTTAGCCGTTAATGCAACCTTGATCACATCACGCTTTTGTTGTGCTGACTCAAAACCCTGAGCCGCCGCAACATCAAACCACGCATAAGCCGTCACCAAATCCCGCTCAACTCCCTGACCATTTTCATACAACCAAGCCAAATTGTTTTGCGCTTGAACATGCCCCTGTCTGGCGGCTTTTTGATACCAATTGGCGGCTTTTTGAAAGCTTTTGTCAACACCTCGCCCCTGCTCGATCATCACCCCAAGATCATATTGTGCAGCGCTGACACCCTGATCTGCCGCACGCCGAAACCAACGAACAGCCTCTCGGTAATTTAGCGGAACCCCGGTACCTGAATCAAAAGAAACAGCCAGATTATATTGTGCGTGCGGATCACCTTGTTTTGCCCCTTCACGGTAATAACTCACTGATTTGGCCAAGTCCTGCGGCACCCCCTTACCCAACTCATACATCATACCCAACAGATTTTTTGCAGCAGGATTATCCTGATTAACTAAAGGTAATGTAAAATTATAAGCTGCCTTGTAATCACCCGCGTTATACGCAGCCAGACCTTTGTCATACAGATCCGTGCCCTGCGCATTGAGTGGCCCAGCCAGGCTACAGCTTAGAATTAAAACCGGAATAGCCGACAGCGCGGCCCTAACCATTGGATGCATTTCTCTTTCTCCCCCCTGGACAAAAGACGCAATCCGTTGAGTGTAGCGAATAAAATACCGTTTTGAAATCTGTAATTCTGCCGAACATCACACACTAAATCAGGGATAATGATATATTTTTCCATCCCTATTTCCCCGCTTGCCAAGGAGAATCACGTAAAATATACCGAATGAACCTGATCGACACCCATGCACATATTGATATTGCCGAATTCGATGCCGACCGCAGCACGGTGCTTAAATATTGTCGGCAAGCAGGGGTTTCACGCATTGTGGTGCCTGGTATTAAAGCAGACAGCTGGGATAAACTGCGAGAAATTTGCGCAGCAACCCCTGCCCTATATGCTTGTTTTGGCCTGCACCCGGTCTACCTAGAACAACATGATCTCGTAAGAGATATCGATAAGTTAGCTGACTATATCGGAAAATACCGCCCCATTGCCGTGGGTGAAATCGGCCTGGATTTTTATTGCCAAAACCTGAATCGACAACACCAGCAAACATTATTTGAAGCGCAACTCACCGTGGCCGCCAATGCGGCTCTCCCAGTATTGTTGCATGTACGGAAAGCACATGATGCAACGCTCACCTGTTTGCGCAAAACATCCGTCAATGGTGGCATCTGCCATGCTTTTAATGGCAGCCTTCAACAAGCACACCACTATCTTGATTTAGGCTTCAAGCTAGGGTTCGGTGGCATGCTAACTTTTGAACGCTCACACAAACTACATCGACTTGCCCAACAATTACCGTTAGAAGCTATCGTACTCGAAACCGATGCACCGGATATGACCGTTGCCAGCCACCACGGGCAACGCAACAGCCCCGAATATTTACCCGAATGTCTTCAAGCATTAGTAAAATTGCGCACTGAAAACATGACAGCTATAGCCGCACAAACAACGGCCAATGCCGAAACCGTGTTGAATTTTTCCCGGATAAACACATGACACAAAATCAAGATTTCACCGAACGTTTTTCTGGCATTCAGCGCCTGTATGGACAAACCGCTGCGGATATCATTCAGCGTATGCATGTCTGTGTTATCGGGCTCGGTGGTGTGGGTTCCTGGGCAGTGGAAACACTGGCCCGCACAGGTGTCGGCCAGCTTACACTCATTGACTATGACACCGTGAGCAAGGGCAACATCAACCGGCAACTACCCGCACTGGATACCACCCTTGACGAAAAAAAATCAATAGTGTTGCAACAACGTATCGCCAATATCAATCCTCATTGTCATTGCAGGATCATTGATGACTTTCTGACGACAAAAAACATCCGGGATTACCTCTCACCCGAACGTCAGTATAACTATGTGATCGATGCCATCGACAGTATCAAATTTAAATCTGCCATCATTTATCACTGCCGACGCAACAAAATTCCAGTCATCACCACCGGTGGTGCAGGTGGGCTCACCGATCCTCTGGCGATCCAGGTCAAGGATTTATCACGCACCTATAACGACCCTCTCGCCGCCAAAGTCCGATCTCAATTACGCAGTGAATATAACTTTCCGCGTAACAGCAAACGCAGTTTTCGCATCGAATGTGTATTTTCCAGCCAACAACCCGTATACCCACAGCCGGATGGCAGCATCAGCCACGCCAAACCCGGCATTCATGGTATTTCGCTAGACTGCTCACTGGGATATGGCTCAACCACTGCCGTCACTGCAACGTTTGGTAATGTAGCAGCATCACGGGCCATCAATAAAACGCTGGCTAAATTAACGTCACTGCCAGTGTGAGCCAAAGAAACAATACGATATAGTACACTTCCTTCAACCAATACAATTTCACAAATAACCGGGGTAAGCCGTGGAACTCAGCCCACAACAATTTCTCACCGCAGAATACAAACGCATCACCTTGTTGGGCATGTCCGGCGTAGGCAAAACACGTTTGGCCACTATTCTCAGAAAGAGTGACTGGTTTCATTATTCCGGTGATTACCGTATTGGCACGCATTATCTGGATGAAGCCATTCTCGACAATATTAAAATACAGGCCATGCAGGTACCGTTTTTACGGGACCTTTTACAATCGGACTCCATTTACATCTGCAATAACATCACCGCAGACCATTTAAAACCGGTCGCCAGTTTCATGGGCAAGCTGGGCAACCCGGAACTGGACGGCCTGGATCTGGATGAGTTCAAGCGTCGCCAGCATTTACACCGGGAGGCCGAAATTGCTGCAATGAATGATGTGCCTGCGTTCATTCAAAAAGCCCAGGATATTTATGGTTACAAACACTTCATTAATGATGCTGGTGGCAGCGCCTGTGAGCTTGATGACCCCGCCGTCATTAAAACCCTGGCCAGACACACGCTTATTATTTATATCCAGGCAAGCAAGCGGGATGAAAAAAACCTGATTCAACGTGCCGAAAACGACCCCAAGCCGCTTTATTATCGCGAGGCTTTTCTTGATGAGCAGCTTGAAATATACATGTCAGAAAATAATTTGCCATATATTGCGCTGATCAACCCGGACGAATTTGTGCGCTGGATTTTCCCCCGTTTATTTCATGCCCGTATTCCACGCTATGAAGCCATTGCCAAAAAATACGGCTACACCATCAGCACGGATGAGCTGGCAAACGTCCGCACAGA
>Ga0256839_1001091_pt1 | contig 33717 bp, 51 predicted proteins | sample 354166metaG_FD_185968 | JGI IMG/M metagenome (GOLD analysis project Ga0256839, IMG submission 185968) | Hydrothermal vent microbial communities from Mid Atlantic Ridge, Atlantic Ocean - 354-166 | ecosystem: Environmental > Aquatic > Marine > Hydrothermal vents | place: Atlantic Ocean: Mid...
CTAATAGTTAATGTAAGAATCCACTAAAAACTAGAACAATTAACGGTAAGAATGTGAACAGCGTTCATGTTTATAGTGTTAATTGTTCTTAAACTTATCTTTTAAGTATTTGGTAAGTGAGAGAAAATTTTCAAAGTTATACCGTGTTGTTTTAACTCTATAGCTTCTATTGAAGTTAGTATGATACTGTCTGTGGCATGTTTTGCACAGGCATACACCATTCTGTACTACAAATCGTAGTTCAGGGAAATATGAGGCACTATCTATGTGGTGAGCATGCCTGTTCTTTCTACTTGTGCATACGGCACACACCTTATCTCGTCGGATGACTTGCACTCGCCATCGTCTGTATGCTCTACTTTGCCTCCAGTTCTTGGACATTATTGAGCCCTGAGGCTATTTGATATAAAGATTTGAGCATTCAACGCCACATTTGCAATGCGGAGCTGTTCTCTCTCTTTAAGGCATGTATCTAACTTGTTCGTGATGCACTTTGCGTCATTAAGCGGCAAAGTGACGGTTTCGTTTTCGTCTATGCTGTACGTTACGTTACAGTCGCTTAGCTCACTTAGCTCAACATAGATAGGGTTCAACTGTGGGGACGCACCTGAAGGTCTTGTACATGCATTAAAAAGTGTAGCTATGCACGCCAAAGCTAGTATCTGCTTCATGGGTTTTCTCCTTATTTATTTGCTCTATCTTGCCTTTTGCTTTTTCAGCGATACTTGTAAGTTGCATCTCTGTTTTTTGCGTCTCTATGATGGTCTCTTTTTCGACGATAGTCTTCTTCGCTGCAGCCCTGTCATGAAAGACATAAGCGACGTAAGAGAGAATAGCCACTACTAATAGCACGATGCCTGCATAAAGATAAGCTTGTACGTTCTTAAACATTGTCTGAGTCCTTTAGTATTTTGTTGAGCGTGTTTCTGATGAGTTTGAGTATTTTTGACAAGACATCAAACTCTTCTACATGCTTCTTCGTGTTGATGGTATAGATGTTCCCTAAGATGCTGTAGACTTCTGAGAGTATCAAGGCATCTACGACAACATAAAACAGCCATGTAATATCGACATGCACTGCTTTTGCACCTAACGCCATGACTAAAGGAATAGTGATTAACACAACTTTACTTATGATGCCATTCGCTAATCTCCAGCTTCGTGGCTTCATGCCCAAAGATATCACTTTGAACCAACCAGTAATAATGTCTATGATAAGTAATCCTGAAAAGATAGCTAAAACCTCTGTATCAAGTTTCAAGTACTGCATAAGTGCAATAAAAGGAAGATAAAGAAGATTCATATACATCATCTTTAGTGTTAAACTCTGTTCCATCTACTACCTCCTAGTATTTTATAAAGTTTTGATGGGCTATATTTGCACCCATCTTTTAACCATCCATATTTATGTGTATGATTTAACACATTCACCGTAACCTCTGAACAAAATATCTTATTGCTTTGTTGTATACAGAATGGGGTAATGCTAAAAATTGCCCCCAAATAGTCATACTTGAAACCGACATAATTATTGACCTGTATCATGACGATGTCTTTATCGACACCGCTTAGATGCAACTCTACAAAATCCCACCTAGCACATTTTGGGTTTATTTTTCTCTTTTGTGCTTTACCTGTGCGAGGTGATATGCTGAACCACTCATCACCGACCACAAGTTCCACATGAGAGTACTTCCCAAAAGAGGCACAGGCAATCAGCCAGTCGAGCCAAAGACGTTTGATATACTTTGTGTACGTCTCGTCTTTTGATTTAGGCTGAAAAGCTTTATAGAAAGCTAATTTCATCAGTCACACTTTCCAACCCATTCAGGGTTGGTCGGCAAGTCAGTACCTCCACTAAAAACTGTGCCAGTGAGAGTGACAGGCTCAATTCTCTCAACATGACCCTCTACATAATAGATAGTGCCATTTGTGCCTGGTGTTGTGCTTCTATTGTCTATTACTACTGTACCATTGTCTACAGTTACATCTACTCTCGTATCTGTCTTTAAACAGTTATAAGCCATGATGAAGTAGGCGATATCCTCTTCACACTGTAGTACAATTTTACCCATGCTGTTAGCAGGGAAAGTAGGTACTTCTAGCGTACTGTTACTATCTACGATGCTAGATGTATTGCTGTCTGTACTGGCTGTAGTTGTCATTGTTGTTGTGCTGTTATCAGAGCTGTTACTGTTATCTATAGAAGCAAGCAAGTTGTCTCCGCATGCAGTAAATGCCATCAGCGCTGTTGCTATTACGAGTAGTGTTTGTAATCTTTTCATTTTTTTGTCCTTTATTGTATTGTTTGAGGTGGGTTGGGTACAAACGTAATGTTCGCACCATCTTTGGCTATGATAGTCGTACCGCCAAAGGCAAGCGATAAAGAGCCTTTAAAGACCTCTATCTCGTTTCCACTGAGTGTACTGGCTTTACTTTGTGAGCCGTTCCCCATACCGGGTGTGGGTTGAGGCGCACAGCCTACAAAGGCTAGCATCATCGCGAGTAGTAGCATTATTTTTTTCATTTTTCATCCTTTAATTTTTGTAGCCAAAATTTGGCTTCGGTTGAGTCCTTTTTGACCACTTGTGTCTCACCATTGGCAAGGCATATCATGAGTTGTGAGTCATTTATGTGTGTGATAATGCAACCCATCTACACACCTACACTTTGTGATAAGATAGCATCTATGTCTGCCATCGTTGTACCGGCACCAAATTTTTTACCCGCATCTAGTGCGACTCTTGCTCTGCTAAGTTCACCTGCTACTATCATGTCATCTACGGCTCCTCTAAATTTTTCTATCAAATCTATAAAGCCCCTGATAACTCCCCGCATCGCTTCGTATTTTGCTATGATTACTTCATTTGTAGCTGTATCAAACTCACCACTCTTTGCTCTTTCATACTTGTCTATATATCGCTCTATTTGTTTTGGTGTAGCTTTGTATCCCAATATTAGTTTTTCAACATCATTCTGTTTAGTGTCACAAAGTGTCATTAGCTCATCTTGGTAACTTAATGTAAGTCTAGCTACACGCTGTTCATCTGTTTCACTCTCTACAACTTTTCCTTTTACGACTGTTGGTATCATAAAATCTTCTGTATAAAAGTAGGGGAGATTATCATCACCAAAAATCATCTTTTCCCCCTGTTGAAGAGGGAGAAAAAAATTAGATACTCTCGCATCTGTGCTAGGTATTGTAGTGTCACTGCTTACGTGTGTTTCAGTTCTTGTTTTTGTGTCGAAATATCTCATTATTTCCATCTCCCTATTGCCGTATAAGATAACTGGAAATTGTCTGTGGTTGGGTTCAGCAGTGAGCTAGAGTTTTTAACTATTATAAAACTGTCGTTAGTTAATCCCAACTTGCTTACTCCTGTTGTATAATATATCCTGTTGTCATCAGTTCCTAGTGGTTGTGAGTATCTTGACTGAGTTGTAATAACTGGTGTATCAATAAATGCCATAGGAAAAAATAATGTTTCTGTGGGTACAGTGCCAATGGATCCTGTCCAGTAACATATTAGCGTTCCATCTGAGAGCTTAACCCAATCCCCGTTTGCGTTAGACCCCCTTTCTGTAGCCATGCTTGCGACACTGGATGCAATATCATTTATTTGACTTTGGATCAATGATACCCCCATATCTTCAAATCTCCAGTATGAAGTATTGGTCAATTCAATGCCCGCAGGCACATCAAATCTATATGCCAGATATCTAGCCCCCGTGGTCGGATGACTCACTCTAGCTAATCTCTGATATGCTTTTGTAGATACATGAACCCCTTGGTCATGTATCGCAATGGGACCTAAATTAATAATTGCCATATTTTTTCCTTTCTATGTTGTGACAACAATTAAGTTGCCCTCTGAATCTATGTACATATTGGCTATCGTAGTACATGACGAGTAGTCCCCTATCACGTTACCATCAGCATCTAATGTTGTTGTCATCTTGATAAGTGAGAGGAGCTGTTGTTGTGTAGACGCATCTATGAGGTCTTGATTGACATACTCAATCAGCAAAGCATTGTTTATATCTTGAACATTCGTGGCAAAGGCTAGTTCACTTTGCCAGTTTATGATTGTTATGCTGGCAGTAGCAGTAGCACTTGCACCGAGTTCATCAGTGGCTTGCACAGTAAATGCATCTACACCGCTAACACCTACTGTAGGGCTATAATAATACCCTCCATCTCCACTTTCTACCACCGTTCCCAATGTTGGTTGTGTCACAATGTTATAGGTGAGTACATCATCGACATCAGTCGCTTGAAACAGTAAGAAGTTGTGCTTCGTATCCATATCAAAGGTAAATGTTTTATTTTCAAACACAGGCACAATGTTTTCATCCAGCGTACGATTACGATAGAGAATAAACTTCCCAGATACCCATCGTAACGTGTCATGTTGATGCTGAAGTTCCCCGTCAAGTAACACAAGATAGTGTTTGACAACGCCATAAAATGGCAATTTTGCATAAAATGGTTTCGCACCATGCAGCGTTTTTTCTTTAAAGAACACAAAAAAATCTTGCAAATCTTCAGCAGTTTTAAATTTAATCTTCAAAGATACTGACACGGCAGATGGCAATGTTCTGTTGCGACCAAGATATACTTTACGTGGTGCATACGAAAGTTGCACATCTCTTTTGTTCAGCACACACTCGCCAATGTTCAATACACCGATTTCAAATGCTTCCATATTACACCCTCTCTTCTATTTCAAAAGTATAAGTCGAGGTTTCATCTTGTTTATTTGACTTAGCAGCCGTTTGAAGTCTCAATGTTTTAAATCTCCCAATCATCATAGTTGCCTGAAAAATATTGATGCTGTTTGACGGTGTATTGCTCAGACTATCAGAACCGTTTATAATCACTTCTTTACCTCCAATAAATCCAGCCTGTCGAACCATCATGTCATACATAGGTGTAGGAAGATCTACAGTACCGCTATGCCGCTTGACACGTACACCATCGATATAGACGATGTTGCCCCACTGGTCTTGCTCGTATGGGCTAAAATCTTTAAAATCATTTTTAAATGCCAAATTTGTAAAACCCATGTCAAGCTTGTCGCCAACTACAATGTCCCCTAGTTGTAGATTCACGCCATGTAGTGTCACTTTAATGAGCGATTCTTCCGTGATTTTTTGTGATGTGTACACTATGTGGGTGACGCCGATTTGGAATCTATCATTACTCAAATCATTTTTAACAGGGTGCTTGTATAGATTAAAAAGTTCATGACCATCTTTATCGGTAATGACAATGCTCACGCCTTCGGCAATAATGTTACCAAACGCGATTGTGTCTATTTGTTGTGTATTGTAGAAGTACCACTCTTCTAGCTCTATTGGCGGCGATGTCTCGACTGTCGTATAGTCTTTACCATCAAAAACAGACAGTGCGTTGATGTTGCGTTTGTAGGTAAAGCCATCGATATCAGTTGGGTGTTGTACTTCGGAAAGTGTGTATTTAATAGTACCATCGATAGGTATCTCGTGATATTGCATCGGTGCCTGCGCATCACTCAAATGCGTTCTTGCATAGATATAGTCTCCTCGAATGACAATACTTTTTAAATTAAGTGTAGGTACTTTGTCACCAGTATAGATCGTGCCACCACCACATGTGCTACGTTGTGGACACCCAGCCGTTGCTGTATCTGAAGTGCCACACCACTCTGTCGTCGTCGCTGCTACATCTTTAGCACTGTTGTATGCATAGGCAGTCGTAGGTGCTAAACATGTCGATAGATAACAGGTATATCCACAGCCAAGCAACCTTAAATCCTTTGCGGAGAACTTGTAACCACAACTATCTTTGAAAAAATAATACCACCGTCCCTGGTAATATCCAATATGCCCAAGACACTCATTCGATGCTATTTTATTGGCAAAGCGTACATATCTGTGTGACCATGTATTAAAAGCTATCCCGCTATCCCATCCGTCATACTCTTCTGGCTCTTTGGGTATATATTGTATGTAGGACTTATTTCCTTGCTTTCCACTAATCTTATACAATTTACATGCATGCAGAACGATATCTCCCACATTATAATTCTCATTGTTCTCATCATAAGGTTCTGGTGTAAAATCCTCTCCCTCATATGAAAATATCTGTGTACCGTCTCGAACCTCCATACCCTTCGTGATTCTAAGAGACTGACAGTTGATGACTAAGTCACCTACCGTACGAGTGATATCTGATATCGTGCTACCTGCGTAGATTGTAGGAGACGGTATACTTACTGTCATGCTGAAGCCTTTTGATACGAGGATTGCTCAACTATATATTTAATATCTTCAAGGTCATCGCGCAACTTGCTCAATTCCTCCACCACATCTGTAGTTGTAGCCTCTGGTTCTTGTTCTTGTAACTTCTCAACATATAAGTCAAATTTTGAAGCATACGCCTCTTTGGTAACAGAGAGACGCTTATCGTACTCAAGCTGTGTTTGTAGCGTTTTGATGTAGTTTGCACTATCACCTTCGTCCTGATACACGGACGCGATACGTTCTAAATACGAAGCTTTTTCAACACTGTTTAAATAGGAAAGATTACCGCTGTAGGTATCTCGTATGGTTTGGAGCAAGTTAGTATAAAAGTCAATATCCGTTTTAACAGCGCTCTTCTCCTCTTCTGTTTTTTGTTCAAGAGCATCCTGATAGTTACGAAGTGCTGTTGACATATCTTGCCATGCTTTGAGGGTATCATCTTCCATGCCTAAGCCATTTGCGGTAGCAGCTTCAAAGCGTTCCAAAAAGTTGTCATATGTCAAGTCTGTCATGCCTGTAGCACGTTTTGTTGCATCAAGTATGATCTTCTTAGCAGATATATCATCCTCTCCCCACACGGCTTTCAAATTAGCAATAGCCACAAGTGATTTTTCTAAGTCGTTGAGTGCTTCCGTTGCTGTTTCTGCAGCACTCTCTACCCCACCATAATAGTCGGCGAATGTACCCATATTTGACATAAGAGTGCCGTATAGACCTTCCAAGTTAGACAATTCTGCCTCCGCTGCAGCGATGGCAGGTGACGTGATGCTATCCCAGTCTACATCCACTCCATTGGCTGCAGTTTGTGCACCTTCTGTCACCGCTTCACCTGCACCTGTCACCATACTGTTAATGGCAGTATAAACAGACTTACCAAATCCAACAGCCGCCTTACCTGCTTCCTGTGAAGACTCTATAAGCATATTGTTTGAACTGACTTGACCTTTGATAACATCTGCTTGACCTTGAGCAATGCGACCTTTAGCTACAAGTTCTGATAGTGCGGCTTCTACACCTGCTTCTGACCCTGCTTTTTTCGCAATAATCTCAGCTTTCATGGCAGAAATATTCGCTTGTACACTCAGTATTTTCTGCTGTGTCTCAAGCACTAGAGCTTTAAATTGTGCCTTACTTGCAGGCAGTGCCACATTGTGTGTCTGAAGTGCCATTTCAAGTTGCAGGCGTTGCATCTCTTGTTGCTCTGGCCCAGAGAAAAAATTACTCGTAAAGATACTCATCGCAGATTGAAATGCTTCCAGACCACCTGCCGCATCAACCAAGACGTTCGAGCCCACAAAGTCCGTCGCCGTCTGTCCAAACAGTGCCAACTGTATACGCACTGTCTCATGTGAAGCAGCTGCACGTACAAGTGTTTCTGTGTAGCTTTCACCTGCATGAGACAAGCTGTTGAGTGCTGCCACATTTTCAGGGCTTGCGATGGACGATATCGCATCCTTAAACGCACCATCAAGCTGCTCACTCATGGCATTATTGAGTGCTTCTGCCTGTTCCGTTGCATCTAAGTCTTTAAAGTTCAATTTCCCTAAATCTAATACATACTGGTCTAGTTTTGCCTGTATGGCAGTCGTATCAAACCCTAACACATCCACAGCTTCCATCACTGCTTGTATACCATCTCCAAAGGCTTGTGAGATGTCATCTTTGAGAGACTGAGGTAAATCCTTAGCAGTCTCTTGGATTTTCTCAGATTTGACCAGGCCCCAAAAACTGGATGACGTCACTTTCACTGCCTCATAGCCTATGGCATCTACGCCTTCCAAAAATCCTGCAACCGTTTGCTTGCCAAAGGCGATACCTGCACCTAATAGTTCGGACTCTGAAGAGCTAAATCCTAGAAATCCATAACTGGCTGTACTTTGAAATTCTGAGCCATTCAAGTCTAGCCCATTCGTACTTGAACTGATTGCTGAGGCAATAGCATTAAAATGATTGTCCATAGAGCTAAGATGTGTGAGCATCTTGACGTTGAGTGGTAGAAGTGGATTCTTCTCGGCAAGTTCACGCATCGTTATTAACGACTTAGACTCAAACTCAGAACGTCCACGTGCACGTTCTATCTCTGCCTCACTAAGCGTATTTGAGAGCAATGCCCCTACAGCTTCTAGTCCATACCCTATTGCAGCCATTGTTGGATCACCAGACTGTTGTAGCATATTGGCAGCCTGTACACCTAAGTCCATCTCAGCTAAGGCACCATTGATGCCTTTGTCACTTTTGAGTACAGTCACAAACCCATCAAACATCCCTTGAAAGTCATCAAAGAGCTTTCCAAAGATAGAATCACTATCGATATCAAAAGCCTCTTTGAGCCATGTATGCACATTAAAAGAAGCCTCCTTGGCTTTACCCTCATAGTCCTCCCACATACCATCATAAATCTTGCTTAGCTGTTCTGCAGAGTATTCCCCAGAGTCGATGAACTTCTGCATCGTCTCCTCAACATCGAGTTGAAACAGTCCTGATTTGTCATGTGTAAGTCTAAGATACTCACGATTCAGTTGTTTCTGTGAGTTCAGGGCTTGTGTAGCTTCCTGAGCTTGTGCCTTAAGTGATTGTACATGAGATTTTGTTGCCGCAGTGCTTTTCTTGGTATTGTCGGCTACTTTGCCTATTTTATATGCCAGTTGTGTTGTTGGCGTCACCGCTTCAGAGATAGGATTCACAATACCCTTCTTGATGTGTATCTGCTTGACCGTAGACGCAATCCCCTGCATCTTGCTATCAAATGTTGCGATGTCTGCCAAATCTTTGTCCGCTTCTTTCCACATTTTGATACCAGCATCATACCCCTGCATATCTTTCTTGATAGCACGTATTTTGGCGCGCACCACACCATAGCTGCGCCCCAGTGATTTTAGTCTGTCCTGTTCGGCTTGCAAGGCTTGCAACTTCGCACTATTTTCAGCGTTGTCATTGTTCCACCATGCCCGTGCTGCACCTGCCAATTTCTTATACCCAGCATAGGCAATCCTAAAGCCAGACACCAGTTTAGATATCCACCCTATCAAAGTACCCACAGCCGAGATGGCACCATTGACCATACCCACCAAAGCATCAGAAAAGACCTGCATCGAATCAGGTCCATACGTATTCATCTGCTTGGTCACATATTTGATAGCCTCTTTCACGCCATCAAAGATAGGCTGTGTGACTTGCCCAGCCATATTGTCCCATGCCACTTGAAAGTTGGAGGTTGCCACAGCCCAGGTGTCTTGTGCCGCACCTGTCTCTTTCATCTTCTCTTTCAAGTATGCTACTTTATCTGCTGCAGCTTGGTACTCTTTTTTGCTCACGCCCAAGGACTTCATCATCTTACCAAAGCCAGAACTAGCTTCCCACGTTCCTGCTGCCAAATCATCTATCCCTGTACTCAGCTCTTCCGCGGTCATACCAAAGTTAGATGCCGTGTTTGAAGCCAACTTCACTATTGCTATCTGGTCTTTCACGGCCCAGTGGTATCTGTCCATACCAGGCTTGGCAAGAGCATAGATATCGACAAGTTCATTCATGCCCATGGCAGTCTCAGCATTGGTCTGTTTGAGTATCTGCATCATGTAAGCAGTCTCCTGAGAGATGAGCTTTTGTCTCTGCAAAGCAGTGACCTGCTCACCTGCTACAGTTGTATATCCTTTAGATGCACTTATCATCGCGGTTAACTTTGCAGTACTAGCGTCCATTTGCTTGTTATAGTCAAATCCACTACGCACTACAAAACTAAATGCTTTTGCTAGACCATAAATAGTTCCAGCCATACCAGCAATTGCCAGTAGTTTAGGCATCATTCCTGCTAAGCCCTTATTGGTATCGTTCACCTGTCTGTCAAGGTCTTCAAAAGAGTTACGCACAGCCGTGACTTCACCAGTCTTGGCATCAACAGTCAAAGTAATGGCTAATGATTTTTTCATGCCTGTGCTCCTCTTTCTATATGTTTGATACGCTCTAGCGTTTCGATCTCATCCATCTCAAACTTCGTGGCATAGCGAAATACCACGTCACTGTTGATACTCACACCAAAGCCATTGCTTTCGCGACTGTTTGCCCAGACACGAACATGCCACAAGCTCCAGCTATCCTCCACAAAGACAATCCCTTTATCTTCGTAGTACGCCCGTTGCATCTCCACACTATGTTCAGGGTGGTCAGGGTCTATGTTCGGCACATCACCTTTCAGAATCTGTGCAGCATAGGCTACGAGCGTTTCTTCTTTTTTTTCTTTGCCTCAGTGATCAGCTTGCTGATTTCAGAGACGAGCATGCTATACTTGATGTTATGGGTCTCCATAGCTTTTACAAGTGCTTCTTTCTTCTCATCATCCTCGATGTTCAAATCAAAACTCTCTTTAGCCACAGCCTCCATCAAATCAGTCATCGACTTTTGGTACGATGTAATGTCATGCTCTGCATTGTGTGCCTCTAAAGCATCTTCAGCTTTACGGTAGGCTTTACGTAACTTTTTACGCTTAGATTGCAGTTCACGTTTAAGCACTTTGTCCTCTGCATCTTCTATCTCATCGTTCAAATCATCGATGTCTTCACCTAGACGTACGACCTGTTTCGAGAGCTGTTTACCTACCTCGATGGCTTTTTCCATTGCTGCATTTTTTTCTTCTTGCTCGCTCTTAAATGCCTCAAAAGCTTGCTCTTTCTCTGGGGAGAGTACCAAATATGCTAGTACATTGTAGACGCTCACTGTATCTTTTAGTTTGATTTTTATATCGATCTTTTCTGTTAGTTCTATAGCCATATTTTTTCCTTTCGTTGTCTGTTTCCTTTGTCAAGTGGCGGGAAGGAAATCAGAAAAAAACCCGCCCGCGTTAAAACGCTACGAGTTCCCAGTTATCATCGCCATTTACCTTGCGACACTCATAGGTACGCTCGATAGCGATAAGACCTTCACTTTTGGGTGTCTTATGATCTATCGCCACACATTTTGGGCTTCTAAACTCCCACTTTTTGTTACCATTAATGTCAAAAAATGGGATTACAAAGCTAAACTGCGTACCATTTTTGAGGTCATTAAAACTTTGAGCGTTGTCGATATCATCCATCATGCTTACCATCAGTTCAGGTTTGACATCTTTCGTCCAGCTCGCACCCGCACAGGTGTCTTTAGGTGTGCCGATGTCCGCACCCTGCTTGAACTCTACTTTCGTAAAGTGTGCCTGTGTACCGTTGACGAGGTACGCTGCACAGTTTTTAGTCATATAGACCGCATCAAAGCTAGGTGTATCAGGGATGGTATTGTCTGCGTCTGCAGCACCAAGCTTCACCTGCTCTTTAAACATGCCTTTAAAGCCTATGCTCATCTCGACAGCTTTACCGACCTCTGCAGAAAAACCAAAGTCACCACGCTCACCATAGGCACGTGTGGTGACTCTCTGCCCTACTTGCATAAGAGAGCAGGTGCCCTGTGTATTGGTATCATAGGTATAGCTGATGGTTGTGCCCACCGCGGTACTAACAATCCCACATGCCAACAGTGCCACTGTAATCATTGTATGATCACTCGGCATCTTGAGCTTCATCTCCACAGGCATCGTTGCAAAGTCCGTGATGATGATAGTCTCTTTTGATCCATGATGTCCAGACTCAGGGTCAAAGTCATCTTTGTCAAATTCAGGACTCCACATATCACCTCCACGCTCTAGTGGTACAACCACCGTAGGTTCTTCATAGGTACCTGGTGCCGCTTCTGTTTTGAGGAGTACAGCACTCTTGTCAGCAATATATTTACCCATGACTCACTCCTTGTGGCGTATCTTTTTTAGGTGGCTTTTTGCTCCATCCTGTTTTGAGATACGCTTCTGCAAAAGATGCACGTATCTCCATCTCGTTCCCATTCTTATCGTAAATTGTCACGGTTTTAATGGTTGCCATTTTAGACCTCACTTTCTATCTCTAATAAAAAAAGATCCACCAGCTTCGTCTCTTTGAAGTTGATGTCACTCTGTAGTACTTTGATGCACACGTCACTTCGTGCGTGTAACTTCAAAAACGCTTCAAACATCTGTGTATTCACAGACACATCTGGCTTAACCACCACGCCCACCTGAACCTTGTACACCAAGCCTTCAGTAGCAACTCTATGTGCTACAAAGATTTTGTAGTCATTCGGGTGGTACGTCTCGCAGATATCGGCTATGATCTGCTTGGATGCTTCAAAGCCTACACAGCACGACACTGTATGCCTCCTGTATCGACTTTGCCATCACTGGCCCTGCTCACTGGTATAGACTCGGCACGCTCCAGCCAATAGTTCTGAAACACTTCCAAATCCCCAAATGTCTGCAAGGTCTCTTCAAACTCATTGGCACGTTGCTGTACCTTTTGCCATAGCATAGGTGCCAGATAGTAAATAGCTTTACACGCCACCGCTTCTACCTCGTCATATCCATCGTCATCTGCTTCAAAAACTAACCCTCTAAAGTCACGCTTGGCACGTGCCAAGCATGACTCCATCACTGACGCAGAGAAGTCTGCCAGTGGTAGTCTCTCTCGAATGTCGTCCAAGGTCACCATCATGTCTCCTATGGTACTACTGTAACCAGTGTCACATATTTCTTGATGTCAAACTCATAGTCAGGATATACTACAAACTTGTAGCAGAGGGCATCAATGTCATCTTCGTACCAGCGTTTTCGCTTTATGTGTTTCGGTAGTCCAAGCACCATGTTCTTTTCAGGTGTACCAAGGTACGTGCCTGCAGGGATACCTTTCTGTGGTGAGAGCGGAATGCCTTCAATGGTCAAGAACTTACCATCCTCAATCAGCTTGAGTGCTAGCATCTCTTTACCTAGCATACGTACATACGCTCTATAATCTGTAGGATTTAAGAAGATAGTCATCTCTTCCACAATATCCTCATTCGCAGAGTCGATGACCTTGTACAGTGCAGCTTCTACCTCTTTGCCTTTGTTGGCATTGACTGGCGAAGTCGCTTTGATAGACTCAGTTGCTTCAGCAGCTACAGTGAGCCATCCTTTGGCAAGTTCATTAAATGGTGCAGCAGGTGCACCATTGTCAGCAGTTCCTACCCACCCTAGATAGACAATGTCATTTGAAAAGGCAGTGGTAAACACATCGTATTGTTCTGTATCAAAGTTTGCATTATCTTGATTGTCTAAGAGCGTATCATCGTTGATATGTGCTCTAAGTTCGACACCATTTTGCATGTCAAGTTTCGCACCAATCGTAGAGAGTTTTGCCAGCTGTGCTTCAGTCAGTGCTTTACCTGGTGTATGGCGTTGCAACAGTCCTTTGCTCACTGAGAGACCAGAACGTTTTTTGGTTAACGCACCTGCGATATCGACCGTCACCATCCCTAAGAGGGCATGATTTGCTATGACATCATTGACAAACGTACGACCTATTTTAGCATCTAACACTCCATCTAGTCTTACGTCCTGAGGCTTAATCGCCCCACCTTTCATAATGTCTTGTAAGTTGAGTACATCGTCCGAAATTGTGTTTGGCATTACATTACCACCTTTGCATTTTTATTGATTTGTGTTTCGATCTTTTTAAAATCACCAGACTGTTTTGACGCCTTGACTACTTCAGATAGGTCTTGGTACCCAGTTTGTACTTTCTCAATCACGCCTTGCATTTTTTTCAGTTCAGCGTGAGCTGCCTTGACCTCGTCAGCTGCATCTTGTTTAGCTTTTGCAACATCCTCAGCTAAAGTATCATTGGTAGACTGCAATGTTTGATTTGCTTTTTCAAGCTCTTTCATCTTTTCGGCGGTCTCTTTAGCATTATCTTGCAGAGTTTCCACCTGCTTTTGCAATGTCTGCATCTCTTTTGCTTGTGCATCTGCAGTTTTCTGCATCTCTGCAGCCGCACCTTTGGCTTCATCTAATGAAACATCAATCTTCTCTTTGACAATTTTTGCAAATTTATCCATGTCTAGTTCACCTTTGTGTTTGCTTTTTGCGATGTAGGCACCGAAGTCAACCCACACGCCTGTTGTTGCATTGGCAAGTGCTGCGAAAAATTTACTAAATGCTTTTTCGCCCACGCCTTGCTCCCCTTTTTCCACTTCTGTCTTTTGTGCCTGCCCTGCCATACTAAGCCCTTGAAGACTCCCTGCTTTGGCAAGATCTTGTAGATCTTTGCTCTCAAGCTTGATCCCCACTGCCCATGATCCTACTGGTTCATCGGGGAAGATGGCATCCTCTCCTTTGAGTATCCATGTTTCTGCCACAAAGGCATCTTCATTGTTAAAGCTATGATCTACATCTACATTCGTAGTGTTACGTGCTTTCATGAAGCCATAGGCTGCTTTTTCTATCTCGTTTGCCGTGGCAAAATCGCCCTGAGAATCCACCTGATCAGGTGCATAGACGATACCGTACACCATCCCCTTCTCTTCATCTGTTTTGGTAATAGCGACCGTATGCTTATACTCACCCTCATCTACAGCAGACTTATAGATGAACGTTTTACCGTTGGCACCCTGCTTGACTAATGAGATATGCGTAATAGCAATATCGCTCAGCATGTTTGGCATGGACACTCCTTATTTTTTTAAGATGTCGCAGTATAAAACAAAAGCCGCACGATTGAAAACCGACATAAGTACCGTTGGCACGAGCCATGCAAGGCTATGTCGCTTGATTAAGAGATGCTTATTTGTCACACTAGCATTTAAAATTCCAAGGTACTCCTATGGCAAAACATAAGTCACTCGTTGTCAAATCTGCAGGCAAGTCACTACAGACGCAACACAGCCAAGACATGCTGCATGAAAATGAAAAGATGATTGAACCCTATCTCAACTACTATGCACTGCGTGGTCTCTATGCATACAATGTCTATCATAAGCGTTCACTCAAACTTAAGGCGATGTTGCTTTCTCAAATAGAGACGACAAATCTGGACAAATACCTCCCAGCAGGAATGACACCTAAGAAGTTCCTCTACAAATTCATCCTCAACGCCGAGACCTTTGGCTCTGCTTTCTTTGAGCGGGCATCCGCAAGTAAAGATGACTTTTATCTCTATAATCTCAACACCTTCACGGCACGTGTAGACAAACAACACAACATCTACCAAGTGCAAGGGACAGAGTATCAGCCACTTGATGGGGCACATTTTATGTACGACTCTATTCTCTCAGACCACTACGGTGAACCTGATTACCTCGAGGTGATTTCGCAAATCATGACCCTGCACAAAGCAGACCAGTACAATGATAAGTTTTTTGAGAACGGTGCCAAACCAGAACTGGCTATTGTCTTTGAAGATGCAGACCCATCAGATTCACAGATAGACGCTATTACGGAGTTTATGCGTAAAGATATGCGTGGTTATAAGAACAGCCATAAAACCCTCATTCTTACCACGGGTGAAGGTAACGGAGACACCAAACCTAAGATACGTATCGATGAACTTGGCAAAGTAGAAGACATGAGTCATGAAAAGCTCAAGAAAATAGGACGAGATGAAATTATCGCAGCACATGGCGTACCTCCTCGCTTAGTGGGTGTAGTAGAGGCTTCTAGCCTAGGTGGTGGGGGAGAGCTCACATCTCAACTGCACATGTTTAACCAAATTACAATCAAACCTAAAATGGAACTCTTTGAAGAGTTTTTTGCACATCAGGGCATAGAGCTCAAGCTCAAAGAGTTTGATGCCACTGCCTTCAAAGATGATGCCGATGTAGTCACCGGACTCGTCCAAGCAGGTATCCTTACCGCGCAAGAAGCCAAGACAGTCATGGGCTGGTCACATGGCGATTAGAAAAGAGAAAAAGAAACGCATACTACTTCTTGTTGAAGCAGGTATCCCTGTAGCAGAAGTAGCTGTAGATGAAGGGGTCAACAAAGGCACCATCCACGCATGGATGCGTCAACAAAAAGCAGAAGGCACTTCACCTGTAGAGACCATAGAGAACATCAAAAAACAACTCTCTATACTCTCTAAACGTAAAGCCACCGACGCAGTATCACGCAAGATAGCCATGCTCTCAAAGTCACTCTCAAGACTCGAACGTACCCAAGACAAACAAGCCAAAGCAGTAGTCTTGGCACAACATAAGCCCATCATCTCTGACATAGCCAACCACGAAGAAGCTGGAGAGTTACGCCGTAAAGCTTTAGCAGGTGAGTTTGGTGAACTCTATGGTTACCAACACGCGTTCATGAGCTGTCAAGACCAGTTTAGACTGGTAGTCAAGTCAAGACAGATAGGGTTTTCGTATGTAGCAGCACTAGATGCACTCATCGCTGCAGTCGCAGGACGTAATCAGCTCTTTTTATCTGCTTCAGAAGAGCAGTCACTCATCCTCATGCGGTATGTAGAACACTGGGCAGGAAAGATGGGTATCGTCTTTAGTACCGACAAAGACAACGAAAAACGCCTAGCCAATGGTGCCATCATCAAAGCCATGGCAAACAACTTTAGAACCGTACAAGGCTTCACAGGTGACATCTGGATGGATGAGTTCGCCTGGTACCAAAACCCAAAAAAGATTTGGCACGCCTTTGTACCGTCTATTGGTGCAGTCAAAGGTCGCTTTACCATCATGTCTACACCCTTTGAAGAGCATTCACTCTTTCATGATCTTATCATGGATGAGACAAAGTACTTTATGTTTACGCGTTTTAGAGTAGACATCTACAGAGCCATAGAAGATGGCTTAGTCTTTGACCTAGAGACCATGAGAGCCTTGTTTGATGCAGATACCTGGGCTTCAGCCTATGAGTGTCAGTTCATAGACGATGAGTCCTCACTCTTTAGTATCGCACTCATCAAGGAGTGTGTAGACAACCGCCTAAGCTACTTTACCCCTAGCTCTAAACGTACCATATTCTCAGGCTACGACATCGGACGTACTGCTCACCGTTCAGCACTTGCAGCTCTGGTACTACAAAGTACCAACATCTATGACCTAGCCTTCATGGACATCTTAGCCAAAGCCTCGTTCGATGAGCAACGCCTACACCTCAAACGCTTTATGGACACCTACCCACTCTCACAAATGGCGATAGACAGAACAGGTATAGGGATGGACATCGCAGAGACTATGGTAAAAACCTACAGGCAACGCGTCAGAGGAGTACACTTCACCGCCAGCCAAAAAGAGTCTATGGCTCTCAACCTAAAGAAGCTCTTTGAAGACAAGCTCATACGCATACCCAACGACCCACTGCTCATCGCAGATATTCATAGCATCAAACGTAAAGCTGGAGCTAGAGGGTTCCTCTATGACTCCAAACAAAACGAACACGGACACGCCGACAGGTTCTGGGCATTAGCCTTAGCAGCTTCACACATAGAAGCCATCGTTAGAAAACAAGGGAAAAAAGGGAGGGGATTATGCATACGTTAAATGATGATAGTGAAGAACACTGGAAAGAAGGCGGTGATGCTTAGGTGTCAAGTAGCAGTGGTGAGTTGCTACTTGACGTTGCTTAATGTGACAAAGCCAACACGATATACGCGAGGGCAATGACCATATAAGCGATAGCTTGGGTGTCTAAGGTCATAATACTGCTCCATAGTTTCTATCCCCAAAACCCAACCATCTAGCTTACTGTTAGGTAAAAATAGACCAAAAAAAAACCCCGTGACTCCGAAAAGTCACAGGGTTATAGAGCATATGACAGTCGACACCCAAGCCGTTGTCTTACAAACTCTCGTTAGGAGTAACCAGCTCCTACACCAAAAGTATAACCTACCCAAGCTTAATCGTTCTCATTCTTACCGTTAATATGTAGGGTTCTATGTAAGGTGGTGAAGTCAGTGAAACAGAAGTGTGTTTCACGCACAAGCCCTAAAACACGGACTTTAAGGGGGCATGAAACAGTGAAGCACGTGAAACAGGGTTTTACTGTTTCATGCTTTTTGCAGGGTTTGTAGCTCTTTTCGGATGCACTCTATCATGTAGAAGATGCCATCCTTTTCTGCCTCACCAAACTCTATGGCGTCCAGGTCCCATGCCAAGAGCATACCACCCATGAACTCTAGTTGTTTAGTACTTTGTTGTATAATGTCTCGTTGTGTTTGTGTCATCTCTTCCTCCCAGAAGTTGAGCAAGCCTACTGGCTTACCTTTTTATGTAGGTTCAGTATAGTCTTTCTGTACGGCTCAAATGCCATACCCACAGACGCAACAATGAACGCTCGGTTCTCCTGCATCGTCGTATGACGATGCAGGTACTCGCTACTTAGGTAGTAGCGTGGGTGTTTAGGGTTAGTCATCGTGCGGTATTTGGTCACCACCTAGCATCTCAATATACTCTTGACATCTGTTTTGTAACCCCGTGTTCATTTGTTTCAAACAAGCGTTTTCTTCCTTTAGCTTTGCCACCTCTTCCCTCAAACTGTTAGCGTTGTTGGATTCCATCTGTGCGTCATCTTCAAGTAGTTCAGCGTCCGTAACAAGCAGTTCTATTATGCGTTCATAAGTTGTTGCGTTCATCATCCCTACACCTCCTCATCATACAGTGGCAATACCTCTTCTTGCTCTTCATGGTACGCAAGCTCCGGTGCTTGTTCGCCATCCTCATACTCTGCTCTGTATCTGCCGACTGTTCTTGGGTCGCACCCAAGTACGCGAGAGAGATAGGCATTGGTTTGATCGGTTTGAAATCCCATCTCACAGATGGCTTTCTCTCTATCACTTAGCCGTGTACCTACCCTACGCTTATTGGTCTCTTGTGGCATGCCTAGGCTATGCTTTTTGATGGCATTCCGTATGACTTCCATTAGAGCGTAATGCTGTTTTTCTATTTCGATGAAGTAGTCTCTAACCTCAAAACCTTTATCAGTACCACTCATAAGTGCAATATGCTTTGCAGTATCCACTGTCAAAAGATAATCTTTCGCATTATGACCACCAGACCCCTGTTTTTGCTCACTGTTTTCAGTGAGCAAAACATAGTCTCTTGGCTCTACAAATCTACCTCTTCCTAGTTGAGCTTTTATCCATCCTGAAAAATCTTGTTTAATTTCTAAATATTTATACAAGTCTCTAGCATTTACACTATTGACCTCTTCTGTGCCTATAACCTCTTGTTGGTGAACTGTAATCAAATTCATTTGTACTCCATTGTATTAAGATGTGAATACCAATACGCGTAAAAAATATTCTAAGAACCTACTAGCTTTGTAGGCTCTATGAAATATTCATAATAATAAGGTTTGTGAGGTAAGTGTGTTAAGATAATCCTTTCAGAGTGTATTTTGACTCTGAAAGTATTACACATATAATCTTAAAAGATTATTAAGGGATTATTTTTGTAATCTTTTAAGATTACTTAGAGATTCTAGTATCAATATCTTTCGATACAGCATATATGATATATTGATTTAATGTCATGCCAAGCTGTGTGGCGATTGCTTCCATTTTTTTAATCATATCCGTATTAAAAGTAATCTGTAGTTTTTTACTTTTTTCTTCCATGTATTTTCCTTTCGATTAATTTGTATAATTTTACCACACCCTTCCACATCATCACATAGATGTAAATTGGATATCGGTTCTTTAGGTTATGCATTCTGCGTCATCCCTAGCTCTTTGGCTGTCTCTTTTACGATGTTCTGTTTTTCGCTCATGCTCCACCTCCCATAAGCATACCACCCAATGCCACACCTACAAGCTCAGACGCTTTATTGAGCATACCTTTTTTGACTGCATCGCTTATCTCTTCACCCAGACTCACACCTGTTTGGAGGCTTTGAGGTACTTGTTTGAGTACGGCTAAACCCTTGGCGGTTAGCACCACACAAGTAAACAGCTCGTCCATGCTCACATCATCACTGGTACTAAATGTTTTTTTACTTGGTGCATAAACAGATATAAGGTTGTTATCTCTTAGCCAGTGTAAAGCAGAACTACATATCTGTCTCTCTATCATAGGTATGTCTCCTATGGGTCTCTCTTTGTATTTTACCTCTATACGGTTCACTATTTCGTGTGGCTTGATGTCCTTACACACAGGGAAGTTTTCATACAGTATCTTAAATATCTCTGCCGTATAGGCGTCAAATAGTTTAATATTGCTCATTTTAATCCTTTGCATTTTAAGTCCTTTTTCTCCCTGCCAATACATTTTTCGTCATCCCCAGCTCTTTGGCTGTCTCTTTTACGATGTTACTCATCACTGTACCTCAATGCTTACAAGCGACACATCAAAATCATCACTTAGAAACTCAAGCTTTTTGAGGTTCTTGATGTACGACACCAAGGGTGTACCAAAGTGCTTGTCACATACACCACAAGTCTCTGTGTTGTACTCCCCATGCAGTTGTATACTCGTCTCAGACTGACACTTACTACATGTCACCGATATGTAGTTTGCCTTTTTAAATTCTATCTTGCATCTCTTCTCTATCATGTGATTCCTTGGCATTTTAATTCCTTTATTTTACCCTTATTGTTTTAAGTCCATCCACTATGGTGTTGAACATCTCTTCACTCATATCATCTGCGAACTTACCCAGTAGCCTGTGAAGGCGACCCGAACGTACGACTTGCTCTAAGGCATCATCTAAGTACGGATTGGCTTTGGTCCCGGGGTGATTGACCTTTTTAAATGTACCGTAAGGCGTCTTGAGAGCTTTTTTTCTTTTAGGCTCTATGACATGCGGCTTTGTACCATAGTAGACAAACACCGCGTAGTCTATGAGACTGGTGTTACCTATGCTTATCTCATGAGCCTTAGTCTGAGGAAAGACGGTAATGTCTCCTCTAAGCCGTCCCTCTTTCACAGGTGCAGTGTGCGTAGCCTGTGTTTGTACCATCAACGCACCTTGGCGTAAGAACTTGGCTATGGCTTCATCATACATCGTACTGCTCTCCTTCATTGGCCGCTATGAGTAGTGCATCATACAGCGTACCCTCAAAGTCATGAAGTTTGGTGACAAATGTACCGCCCACATCTTCCCACACTTCTAGCTTGACTTCCTCTTGAAACATAGGCTCATCTTTAAGAGATGCTACTAGATGAATGGCATCACAAGATTCAAACCATGTATGCACAAATGCACCATCTTTAGTCACATACATACCTGGTATGTGTTTGTGTACTTTGTTGTCCCAGTCATCAAACTTGACTGCATCTTCACTTTCTATGGTGAGCGTGACTAAACGCCCTAAACCTACTTTACATACTCGCATTATCTGCTCCTTTTTTTGTGTTTGCATCCAGTAACTCGACTGGTCCTACTTTTTGATCGTCAAAATAGTCCTTACGGTTTTGTTTAAACGCTGTCCACACCTCTGCACCTTTAAAAGAGAAAAAAACTTGTTTGTCTTTGTTAAGTCCTACAGTCCTGTCTGCAAAGCTTCCATGTGAAGCCAGTCTATCCATGCCGTTTATCGCTTTCAGTATCTTATTGTCTGTCATATCTGGGTGACCATTCCCACCATGGTTATTTGTTTTTTCTGTCACAACCCGTTCATATCCAAACCGGTCAACATGAGAAAAACGCACTTTTTTACCCCTGTATATTTCACCAGGCAACAAAGAACCGTTCGCATTCTTACCATTAATATCTGTTTCTTGTCTAAAGAATGCTACCACAATAGTCCTGCACCTGAAATGATAAGGAGGCAATGCCACCTTGTCTGGTAGCACCCTACTAAAAATAGGCTGTGACTGCCACTCAGACACGTTCTTTTTCTCAGCGATACTTTGTGCCTTCAGTATGCCGTCTGCTTGTTTTACGACTGTACGGATAGGGATTATACGCCCATCCATGCTCTTACATATTTGAGAGGTTTTTCCATCCATAACCGCCACAACTTTGACCTCCTTCACACCAGCCTTTTCAAACTGATACGCACGTGTCACAGACTGGCTTTGGCGTATGATATGGTCACTCACGCCCTCAAAGTACCTCGCACTCTCATCGACCACACCCTCAAAGCCTTGACGCAAGGTTTCACCCAGTTTAGCCATCGTTACTTCACCTTTCATGGCGTCAGCTATGATGGACTTGAGCTTGCCACTGCTGTTGGCAGCCGCATCGTCTTTCATCCATGTTAAGGCTCTATACATGGAGTCCAGCACTTCGGCATCTGTTTTGTCAAAACTAAACGTCGCACCCACACTAGAGGCTACTGCAGCAGCAGCTTTGGTGTGAATCTCTTCGAGTGCTGCTGTCTCTACACTGTAGCTAAGATGACTCAACTTACTCTCTACTACCGAGAGAAGTACTTCCTTGTTAAGATTCTCTACATTTTGCATGATGTACACCAGTAGCTCCGAGACAAAGGCTGCACTCTGTTGTTTGTTTGTCTTTGTCACATCCCTAAGGTACTTCTCTATCAGTACCTCTATCTCGTCAGTTTGTGCTGTTTTGGCTTTGAGTAAGCTCTTGAGCAATGTATTCTTCATACTCGTCTTTCTCCTCTTGAGTAAATAGTGTTAAGTTGGGTCTCTCGGTCGTCGTAAAAGAAAAATGACAGTGAGGACAATAGCGTAATCGCCACGTCACGGCACCTTTTTTCTTGGTATCAGGTACTTTCGTTTTGTCGTTGGCACATTTTGGGCAAACCATCTAGCTCTCCTTGAGTGTGTTTTTCAGGGCCACTATGCACTTGGTAGCATCTGCCTTGCTTAGCCTGTCTAAGTGTAAGTAGGTCTTTTTCGTTATCTTGTTTACAAAGGCACGCAAGGCAGAGTCACTGTGGTCTCTGGCATAGCTTTGCCACAAGGCGTGCATCAAGGCTATCTGCCGTTGTGTAGCCTCTTTACTGCGATCTTTAATGATGGGCATATCTGGCAACGCGTAGTTGAGCCACTTGACCAATACCACAAGTTGTGCAATGTTTAAATCTTTCGAACTACGTTCCCCAAAATGTCTCTCCAAAATGTCACGGTACTCATCTTTATGCTCATGATAGTAGGCACGGTACTTCTGTGACACATGCACCTGCTGGATGAGTGACTTCTTGTAAGCTGTTTGTTTTACTGTGGGTTGTTTACACATGCTTTCTCCTCTATATGATGATACAAATACTTATTATGTCCCAGTTCCTCTTTTCGCCAGTACTTACCTGTAAGCTCCTCAACGATGCGTTTCCCCTTGCGGTCAGTAGGGCCCAGCCCCATACCTTGTATCATCTGTCGTTGGCTCAACCCTTCTGGTGCATTACGCAAGACAAAGCGTGCCAGTTCTACCAGCTCTTTTTCTTGACTCGTAAGCCCTGAACTCACCGCATCATAGGCAAGAAGCTCTAGGGTCTTCGTATCGACTGACCACTTACAGTCTTTTACCAACCCACGTGCATGGGTGACTTTCAGCTGATAGTTTATAACAGACTCCAGCTTCCCTGTCTGCTTCATCTCATACACGTTGTCAGGCGTGTTGGTAAAGACTTGGTTTCCAGATATTTTTTTGTTGTTTTTCGTAGCATGATGCAAGATAATGACCGTCGCACCTGCATCACGTAAGCGTACACAGTACTTCATAAACTGTACAGACTGATTTTTATTGTCTGTGTCCACAAAGTCTTTTGTCGTGTCCAAAAAGAAACATACCCCATCATAGGCACCACGTGTAGCAGCATGTGCTATGAGAGCCAGTTGTTCCAACGGTTCACAGCCTATGGTACCACGTGTTAAGTAGTGTACGTTCTCATGTTGCAGAAGCGTGTTGTGCACGTTACGTTCCTTGAGCGTCGAGATGGAGTTGTCCATATCCAGGTAATACACATCTTCTATAGCCGCACATGCCGCCACACTCAGAGCCACAGCGTAGCCTAACCACGTTTTACCCTGCTTAGGCGGACTGTAGATAAGCGTCACCGACTCTGTAAACACAAAGTCTTCTATCAGCATCACTTTATCGTTAATCTCAAAATCATCTTGCGTCAGCGTCTTTCCATCAGCCCAAGCAAACCTGTTAGGTGACTGCTCTATGATGATCTCTTCCTCATCTGTTTGCATCGTGTCCTTCCTTTATGTTGTTTCGTATCCGTTCAAATATCTTGCTCAAGCCACTATCAGAACAATGTATCTCAAACTCTCCAGTGGCTTTGTCTTCATAGGGTACTGCGGTCTCTTGACGAGGCAATGCCTTAGGCTTCACCTTTGCCTCTATACGTTTAAAAAGCACCGTCTCTTTCTTGATGCCTTCGCGTTTCCATATGGCCTTCATCTCCTCTAAGATAACTTCCTTTTGGCTCTTAAACTCCATGAGTATCGCAGGGTGCGAAAAGTAAAACACTAACGCCTCACCTTCTACTGCTGCATACACATAAAAGTGCAACAGCTTACCTCCTAGTGCCTTGCTTAATTTGTCTATAGCCTGTGCCTCTTTAAGCTTAGGAGAGGTCAAGGCAGTTTGCTCTCCTAGGTTTTTGTCATATGCCTCACATACTGCATTGGCTATCGCCATGTCTCCTCCTTTGGTATTAAACTCAATAAAGCCACCCGTAGGTGACTCTATGAACTTAAAGCGTGTACTCAATCTGTATCCCATACTTCTTATACGCATCTTTTACACGCATATAGTACGCCTCTCTACCCATACTATTAAGTAGCTTGAGGTAGTTGCTGTAGGTTTCTATCTTCTTTTCATCTGCCTCAGACTCACCTTTAAGTGCTTTGCGATGGTTGTATTTAAAAATATTACATTCACACCAACCTATCACGCTGCACACTACTGTTTGCTCTTCTAGCATCTCTATGGCTGTCTTTTTCCCTGCATCATAGTGCTTGGCACTATCAGGGTTTAAAAGTGGATGTTTCATGCGAACCTCTTTGCATCGATGCGACGTATGTCATATTTTTGTCTATACCCAGTCATCTGCCAGTGTGGTTTATCCCACCCCCACTTCTCATAGCCCCACTCTATAGGCAAATTATATTCAGCTATCACCTCACCCATAGACTCAGCGATGAGCGTGAAGGCATCATCATCCGCCCAGGTGTACTTGCCATCTATATACGGTACTAAGTCTACAGCCAAGCCATAGAGATGGTAAGATCTAAAGGTCTTACTTTTACCCTGTGCCACCAAGGCACGTTGTCGTGCCATGGTGCGTACGCCATCTAGCACGCCAAAATCTACAGCACAACGCTTGATGGCTTCATGCACACAAAAGCCAAGCACTGGGTGCACACCTACCAAACGCTGCAAAGAGCGTCTACCTAATGTAAAACTCATCCTATCCTCCTACAACGCTGCAAAGTCAAGACTGACATTTTGCCAAGGTGCATCGACACTCTCACGCGTATAAAAACGTATGTAGGACTTGCTACCCACTATCTCTATAGCATCGTCTATGATACCCATAGCCTCCAGCCACATCGGATGCGTAATCTTGTATGACTTCAAGCTCAAAATTTGCTTGGCATTTACATTTCCCTTGCTATCGACATCAAACACCTTTGTGATCAGTGTCTTTATCTCAGGATCTGCTTTTTCTGTCTTGAGCGTGAAGTACTCGTCTAGCTTCTCTTTAGCCAAAGTCAGCTTCTCGTCAAAGTCGATATGCTTACTCACCTGCACCTGCACTTTCTTAAGCCCATCATAGCTCTGCAGTGTGATGTTGCCTTTAGTACCCTTCATAGGGTCTAGGTTGTACGTCTCACGCATCATCTCCATATAGCCATCTATCTGAGCGACAATGCTCTCTTTGAAGCTACTTAGTAGTGACACACCTTTCACCGCACGCCCTACAAGCTTCTCTACCAGCTCAGTCTTGAGCTTCTCCTCAAAAGGTACCATATCTGGGTGTACCTTCTCGCCTTGTTTGTTTGTCCACATCTCTACACTCATGATTTCGCCTTTGCTTTACGTCTATTGGCTCTCACTTTAAGAGAGCGTGCTTTTTTGCCTAGTGCAAGACCCTTTGTCATCTTCTCTTTTTTAAGTTTTTTGACGGTGTTATACTTCATGCCTTCGCCTTTGCTTTTGCTAATTTCTCAGGTCTCTTACGTTGAAAAGAGTCCATACTCTCATACACCGCAAGTTTTCCCATCTTGTATGCCATATCGGCAACCTCTTTCATGTCATGGGTGTTGTACTTTTTCACACACTTTTTACGGCCACCCACTGCCAAAGCACGTACCGCTTTATCCATATACTGAATACCAGGAAACAAATACTTCATCACATCATCGAGTGACATATCTGGGTCTAGTTTTACCCCAGCATCTTCAGACCCCACTTCATCTCCATCTTTTCCAACATCATCAGCGTCCTCATCTGTAGCTCCCTTCTTAGAAGTTTGCTCCTGAGGTTCTGCAGTCTCAGACCCTTTTGTCTGTTCTGCATCAGTTCCGCCTCTCTCTTGAGAGGCTTGAGACTCTTGTGGTGCTTCAACATGCACGCTATCGTCCGATTTTGATGTAGGTGTATGAGCCACTGCTTTTGTTTCGTTCTCATTTTTAGTGCTTTTTTTCGCTGCTTTTGTTTTAGCATCTACTGGTTTCACCTCTTTTTTATTTTGTTTACCCTCTGCTATGCCACTATAGGCATACACAGACTCTTTTTCCAAGTACAACGTGGAAGACTCTTTTTTACCTGTTAGCTTGCCTGCTTTCCACAAGGCTTCTACCTCTGCGACACTCTGTCCCAGTCTTTGTGCAGCACTCATAGCTGTTATCATCTCTTTACTCATACCAATCCTTTAGTTTATTTCTCATCTCTAAACGCTCATGCATCACAAAAGCACCTGCTACACATCCTACAATCACCCCTACCACAATACTTACGTAACACATATGTACTCAACTCTATCCATAGCCTCTGCAAACATACGAAGCATCTCAGGGTTGTCTGTATGTAGCACACGCTCTTTACCTTTTTTCCATCCTATCACAGTCATCGTCTCATCCTTTTCCATTTTTGTTCTTGTTTCCACCAGGTACGTATCTCATCTAACTCGCTTTTAAGAGCAAGATAGCAGATACCTACCACCAGCACACCTACACCTATTTCTATACTCATGCTTGCCACCATCCTTCCACTATGACTAACTTGTGCAAATACACGATCAGCTTCCTATACTTAATCCTCCCATCTCGTGACGTAGCACGACGTGGTGGCGAGAGTACTTTCATCTCTACAGGCATCTTCTCTTTCAACCTGTCATATATCTGTGCATCTCGTGGACGCATCTGTGTCACTGGGTCTATCTCAATCCCATAGTACATACCAACACACTCTATCTCACTCACCATCCCTGCACCTCCTATACAAAGGTACACCTTTCACATAGCCTATATGCTCAGCCACACCAGCATCTACCAACGCTTTCAATGCTGTAGCAAATTTGTTGCCACTCACCCCACTGCGCGTACTCAACTGTAAGATGCTTATACCTTCAGCTTCTATATTGAGTATCTGCTCTATGCGACCTTTGGCATAGTCTTCAGGCTTCACAGGGCGTTGTTCTATCTTCTTACTCACTTTTGGCGTATATACAGGGTCTTTTATCTGCACCTCCTGCGTGTTTCTGTCAAAAAGTCTCTTTTGTTTGGCTATCCACACAGGACACAACGCTCCCGTGTTTTTGACTAGCCCATAGCTTCTATGGACAAAGAGTTTCGGCTTTGTCTTTTTACCAGCAGGTATGCGTACCTTGATGTACCCTGCATGCTCTAGCTGCTTGAAAAACACTTTCATGCTAGCAAGACTCATCTCATCCACTATCACCATGACATCTTCCACTTTAAAGATGCGATTACGTCGCATATACTCCCAGATGTATTGACGGTCGTTTTTACGTCTTTTTGTACTTTTAAACGGTGTCATTTTTCTTCTTTTCAATACCTGAGAGTCTATAGGTTTTCAAGTCCACCTCATACACTGCGTTTGTCTCGCACCAAAGCTCCAGCAATTTCAGTATCACCTTCACAGAGCGTATACTCTTAAACTTGTTATTCAAATACGCTTTCAAATCATCTTTAATCACGATCGGCTCAAACTTGTCACCATCACCAATACCACACAGACCAATGAACTTATCTATGTCATCTTTGGGTGTGTCAGTAAAGTACGTCTTCTTAACGATACGATCATAAAAATGTTTATATCGTTGCAAGCGTGCATCACACTGACCCATGCCCACAAGCAGTAGCGGTATCTGTGCTTGGTCATGTATATCACGTAAATTCTCCAAGATGCCTATCTTGTCTGCACTCAATGCTCTGTCTATCTCATCCACAATCAGTGGGCGAGGATCATCGATCAGAGAATCAACGATGCGTCGCACCACCTCGGAAGTACTTCCTTTTGTGTGCACACCCAAGGCATCTGCAAGAGCTATCATGCTAGACGTCGGTGTCCACGATGCATTCACACGTACCAAAACACCATTAAACTCACGCGTCAGCTTCTCGAGTGCGGTCGTTTTCCCTACACCAGGGTTACCATAGCCAAGCCCTATACGCTCCAAATTGCCTTCCATATCTACCAGTGTTGACAAAAGCTCAAACATTGCTGTATAATTCTTTGTTTTCACAAATTCTCGTTTACTCATCATCTTTCCTTTTTTGTTGGGTATTAAGTCTTCCTCATAAAGACTTGAACGAGAGTTGCTAAGCAACCCTCTATCAAAGCTTCACAAATCCATTGTCACTAGCACGATAAACATCATCACCAGTGCCCACGCTATATCTTCCATCTATCCAGCCTTTCGTTGCTCATACTCTTCTAGTGCTATCTGCCACAGTCCTTCATGTTTGTCTGCAAGTCTCTGTGTGAGTGCATCACCATGATCCAATCCTTTGTTCTCAAGCATCCACGCAAAGCGTTCACTCACAGATGCAAAGACTGGCATACCATTGAGTACCACTGTCTCTACACGCTCATCTTGAAGTACTTCCTGCTCTTCTTGTGTATGTACGCTCTCATCTGCCACACTCTCACGTACATTCGTCACTACCTCAGACTTAAATTCAAGTCCTACTTGTACCTCTTCATCCACCGAAGTGGCTTCTAAAGCACGTTTATACAGTGCAGGTTCTGCATAACGAAGCTCTCTAAGCTCACGTATCTGCTTCTCTATCTTTTTAGAAAATTTCAACCCAGCCAAATAATCAGCCCGACTCTTACCAATACTCTCAGCATGTTCTGCCTTACACAAAAACTTCATCTCAAGGTCATAAATATACAAATACCCAAGCTCATCATCACTCAGCATCCATATACTCTCACCTACTTTGTCATACAGGGCATCATGCCAGTAGCTCAGCCCTTTCCAAGTGACACCTTTCTTGGTTACTTTTTTCTTTTCGCTAAGCCCCACAAGTACATCAAGTACCCGTGCATCACTGATGGTTCGTGTCGGTATCGCACACTCATTCCATCGCTCTAGTGGTGTCTGCTTGATACCTCTATGCATACGGTTCTCATATTTACGTATCCACTGCTCTATGTACCCTTCAAGCTCTTCACGACTCACAGGCATCTCTATGTCTATGCCTACATTCTCTTTTTTAATAGCAAAACGTTTAGCAAAGTCATCACCATCTCTATATTTCGCTTTCCATTTACGTATCGCTTCAAGTTTTTTATCATAACCTGCCCTATCAGCGATGATGACCCTATCAGCCACCGAGTGACCGATGTATCCTGGCAACTCTTCAAACAAGTCACGCGTCATCGTCCCGAAAAAACGCTCTATGTGTGGCTTTTGCCACCCAGAGTATGGCATCGTAAAGCGTTGCTCTATCTTCAAGCGTGAGCAGGTATATTCAAAGGTCTTCGAGCGATATTCTCGACCATTATCAAGCAACACCGCCTCAGGGATACCAAGCTTCTGTATCCCCACTTTAAACACCTTAGCAAGTGCAGTCGCATTGGCACTAGGTGTCACCACGACGACTGGACGACGGCTATACACATCAATAGCAGCACTCAGCTGATACCGCACACCATCACTACAGATGACATCCACAGGCGTACCATCCATCTCCCACACTGCATTGTTATACGGTGCATTCTCCGCTTTGTTGCCAGGTGCAGGTCGCAGTTTATTGTTTGCTTCACCTGGACTTACCGCTACAGTACTCAGTAGCACATTTTCACTTCTATACCGTTCTATCATACGCATCACAGTAGAGTAAGAGGGTGCCTCTTTGCCAAACTCCTCTTGCAAGTACTGGTGTATCTTGATCTTCGTACGACTAGGGTTGACCAAAAACAGTTCAGTCACATACTGATAGTGTGCCTCCGTGTAGCTTCTATTGTTTGCATGCTTGCCACGCTTATCAAGTAGCCACTCCAAAGGCACATCACCACGCTCTTCACACCCACGCACAATCTCCAGCCATCGAAACAACTTCGACTTCGTAGGCTTCACATCTCTATACTTGTACGCTATACGATCCAAAAACTTCTGCCAGCTCTCACCACTAGGACGGTTCCTATACAGCCGTACCACCGCCAACCTTTTACTAGCCAGTTCCTGCTGCGCATCACTAGCCCTACGCCACGCAGCACTTAAGTCTGTGTCACTCGTGTCCACCACCTCGGCAAATATCTCCTCATACACATAATGACCCTTCACCACTTCAAACTTAAAGAAACGCTCATTAAGCTTGATGCTTTGTTGGTTTTGTTCTTTGGCTTTTTGTGTCTTATCTTGTATCGTTCGCGGTGATATGTTGAGTATCGTGCCTAACTCATTGCTATTCATCGTTTCACCTCCCATGGTAAAGCACCCACATAGATGCCATCTTTCTTTAGCTGTGCATACACCTTACGCACCGCACCCACACGACTTCTGTTTGTACCCTTGACCTTTTCATCCAACACCTCACTAAGCCTTGGCTGACTCAGCTTATGAGCCTTGGCATACTTACACACACCATAGCCCTTAGCATCAAACCGCTCTCTCAAACTCTTCACCACTTACCTCCTATAAAATTACTCCACACTGGTAGCCCCTCTGTGTTATAATGTCCTGCCACAAAACAAAAAACAAAAGGAGCCACCACTATGGACATGATACGCGTACATTCCACAGCCATCCGTGCTATCGGATACGACCCAGAAACCTCTAAAATGAAAATAGCCTTTATCACTAGTGGTACATACACTTACTGTCGTGTACCACCTACACTATTTGAAGCCTTTTTAAAAGCTTCATCAAAAGGCATCTTCTACAAAAAACACATCGCTAAGAGATACCAATGTTTTTAAGATATTTCTCCAATTTCGTAACCCCCGCCAATTCTGACTGGGTATTCTGTCGCCACATCAACCCTTTATCTATCAGCTTTTTTACATGCTTATTGTCATCCCTATCAGTCATCAAACAACCATCACTAAAGCTAAGTGCCACCCCAATATCACGTAATATATTTTTGAGTTCAAGTATGTCTTTAGATGCACCTTGTGTTGGAGCAGACGCCATCTTATGCTTATAGGATGCAACATCTATGATAGGAAACCTAATCTCTCTAGACCCAACAATAATCCAACCAGGTATATTGCGTTTCTTTTTCTTACGCTCATAGATAGTTATTGGGTGCACACCTAGCTCATCGGCTAGTTCCTTGACACTCAATACGCTCTTTCCATACTTCTTTCGAAGTTCTTTTAGAATCTTTTTTTTACCCATCATCTTCCTTTTTATAAAGCAGTGAAACGTTTCACCCCTTTTTTATGTTTCACTACAAAGCCATAGTTTACGGCATTTGTAGCGTGTGAAGCACGTGAAACAAGTGAAACACATATTTTTGTTTCACGTACAAATCCACAGAAGAGCCCTCGCAACATAAATTCATGGGAGGAAGAGATCTAGGCTTTGGACACCGAGGGCTCATCTGTAGATTCAAACCATCTTGCTGCTCTCGACAACATGGTTTACTTATTAGTCTTACGCATAGTAGTTACCTACCATGTCATCTGCCGACGCAACAGATGAGAAATGTAAAAAAACACAGTGCATTCACACTGATAGCCCCTTTATGTTATGATGTTATGTATCTCAAATACAACAAAAACAAAAGGAGCCATCACTATGGACGAACTCAGCATCAGAAAACAACAACTCAGAGCTATGCACTCTGCCATCACCGAAGCAATGCAAAGCAACACGCCAACCAAAGAAACTATCTACGCGTTTTACGAGAAGAAACTATCTCAAGCTGTGGACTTTGGTCCTCTCCCTTCTGACTACTGGGAGAGGTGGCACGACTCTCTGTACGATGACCTGGCCAAGGCTGATACAACTCCTTAATCATCATATTGAGAGGATCAATCACTAAAGTCAAAGCACCCATGGCACCACGCACACGAGACTCTTTGGCTTTAAGCTCTCTCTTGAGTTGCTTCACCTCTTTTTTAAGTCTCCTAATCTCTAACTTCTTTTTCAAAATATTCCTTTATTCCCACTCTAAGTGGATTTTTCTCTCACTTTCTGCTACAATCGTATGAAGTGATACGAGAATTATAGGACATTTGTCTTTAAATGTCAAGACAAAAATGACATTTTGCAAAAAAATAGGATTATTACATGGATGTTAGAGAGTATTTAGATAGGAAAAAGTATGAATTTGGATTAAAAAGTGATGAGGAACTAGCCGTATACGTGGGTGTAAGCGTTGATGCAATGAACAAATGGATACAAAGAAGGACATTGCCAAAAAAATGGGAATTTATTATTGGAGAACTTACCAAAAGTCTTAATAAGTCAGGACAAAGTGAAGTCAGTGAAACAAAAAAAGACCAAAATGTTTCACTTTCTGTTTCACTACTCCAGGCAGGTGCTGGAGAAGGTGTCTATAACTTTGAAACCCAAGAAACCCTCCTCTCTCTCAACCCCACCATCTTCTCACGCCTCACAAACCAGCAACTCACCGCCGTAGAGGTCATGGGAGACTCCATGGAGCCAGAACTCCATTCAGGAGACTACATCATCATCACACCACCATCCACAGAACGTGCCACCGAAGACGGCATCTACGCCATACGCATAGACGGCATGGTCAAAGTCAAAGCCCTACAGTTCCTACTAGACGGACGCATAAAGATCATCTCCTACAACCGCAACTATCAAGAAGAGATCTACGACAGCACCCAAACCCAAATAGACTTTTCTATTATAGGCAAAATGCGTATGCACCTCACCTTCAAGTAAAACTGTTCTCATTCTTACCGTTTAAGTGACTTGCGTCTGCTATTGCGTCTGCTTCACGGCGTTTCACTCACTTTTGAGCCACAAAGCCCCACCACACCGAACAAAACACCACATCTAAGCCATTTTCAGTGAAACAGAGCAGTGTTTCATACCACCACCCAACATCAAAGCCCCACACATCCACACATAACCCCAAAAATCAACTAGTTCAAATAAGTTGCGTGAAACATGAACTAGCTTCACAGCTAAATAAAACCAAATAACCCCCACAAACAACGCTCTGCACGCAATTAAAGCGAAACACAACTCATTCCTTTTTTAACTGAACCCCCACACTTTCATTGGCTTGAAACATTGTTAA
>Ga0256839_1001092_pt1 | contig 33713 bp, 30 predicted proteins | sample 354166metaG_FD_185968 | JGI IMG/M metagenome (GOLD analysis project Ga0256839, IMG submission 185968) | Hydrothermal vent microbial communities from Mid Atlantic Ridge, Atlantic Ocean - 354-166 | ecosystem: Environmental > Aquatic > Marine > Hydrothermal vents | place: Atlantic Ocean: Mid...
ATTTAAAAGACCTTGGTCAAATGGTCGCGCGGGAAATTGAAAAACATGGCGGCATTGCCAAGGAATTCAATACGATTGCCGTGGATGACGGGATTGCCATGGGGCATGATGGCATGCTTTATTCCCTGCCCAGCCGCGAAATTATCGCCGATAGCGTAGAATATATGGTCCAGGCCCATTGCGCGGATGCAATGATCTGTATTTCCAACTGTGACAAAATCACCCCCGGCATGTTAATGGCGGCGCTCCGGTTGAATATCCCGGCAGTTTTTGTCTCCGGCGGGCCCATGGAAGCCGGCAAGACAAGCAGCGTAAATCATAAACTGGACCTTGTGGATGCCATTATCATGGGCGTTGACCCAACGGTAAGTGATGAGATTGTTGAAGAGGTCGAGCGCGAGGCCTGCCCCACTTGCGGATCATGTTCCGGCATGTTTACCGCCAACAGCATGAATTGCCTGACAGAGGTTTTGGGGCTGTCTTTGCCCGGCAATGGCACGTTGCTCGCCACCCACGCCGACAGAAAAGAGCTGTTTCTAAAGGCCGCAAGAACCATCACCAAAAATACCAAAGCCTATTATGAAGATAATGACAATTCTGTTCTGCCAAGGTCCATTGCAAGTTTCAAAGCCTTTGAAAATGCCATAACACTTGATATTGCTATGGGTGGGTCGACCAATACCGTGCTTCACTTACTCGCCGCAGCGCAGGAGGCGGAAGTTGACTTCACCATGAATGATATTGACCGATTATCGAAAACAGTGCCCAATATCTGCAAACTGGCCCCGGCCACTCAGGAATATCATATGGAAGATGCCCACCGGGCGGGCGGCATCATGAGCATTCTGGGGGAATTGGAAAAAGGCGGCCTTCTCCACCGCGACTGCGGCACTGTCAGTGGCAGCAGCATCGCGGAACTCATTCAGAAATATGATATTACCCGAACGAGCGATGATGACATATTGACCTATTTCAGGGCCGCGCCGGGCGGCGTTAGAACCACAGAGGCCTTCTCTCAAAACCGCCGGTATACGACCCTTGACCTTGACCGAAAAGCCGGCTGCATTCGTTCCGTGGAAAACGCCTATAGCCAAGACGGCGGGCTGGCCGTTCTTCAGGGTAATATCGCCCTTGATGGCTGCATTGTTAAAACCGCCGGCGTGGACGATGATAATTTAACCTTCACCGGCCCCGCCCGCCTGTACGAAAGTCAGGAGGATGCCGTTAAAGGCATCACAACCGGCCAAGTGCAGGCCGGAGACGTCGTCATCATTCGTTATGAAGGCCCCAAAGGCGGCCCCGGTATGCAGGAAATGCTCTATCCCACGTCATATTTAAAAGCCATGGGGCTGGGCAGCAAATGCGCGCTGGTCACGGACGGGCGTTTTTCCGGCGGCACATCTGGCTTAAGTATTGGTCATGTCTCACCCGAGGCGGCTTCCGGCGGGGCGATTGCACTGGTTGAAAACGGGGACGTGATTGACATTGATATTCCCCGCAGGGTCATCCGTATCGACATTTCCGATCAGGAACTGGCGACACGCCGAAAACTCATGAATGCCAAGGGAGAAAACGGCTGGAAACCAACGGCTCCCCGCCCCCGAAAAGTTTCAAAAGCCTTGCAGGCCTACGCCTTGATGGCAACATCCGCTGACAAGGGAGCGATCAGAGATATTTCCAATCTGAGGACCCCAACCTAGAGTATTTACCAATCAGAAACATTTAAGGCGCGGGAAAGATGTTTGGCTATCTGATGATTACTTTGGCCAGACTTCTTTAAGCTATACAGGCCTTTTTCATATTCTTCTTTGGCCTTATCAGGATCATTTTGCCTTTTATACATCGTGCCAAGCTTATAATGGGCATAAGCGACTGTAACCGAGGGCTTGGATGAGTTTATGATCTTCCGATATATTTTTTTGGCGTCTTCATATTGCTCAAGGACAACCATTTTATCGGCAATCACAATATGATCAGATTGCCCAAAAGCCAAAGCCTGTTGAGCCACCCCGAAGAAAAATGATGCCCCTAAAAATGCTATGCTAAAGTTACGCCATACTCTCATTTATTCATCTGCCTGTTTAATAGTTACTATTGGTTATTTTTACAATTTAAGCTTTTATAGTGCTTAATATTTTATGAGCAATTAAAAAATGGAAGATTTTAATTCAAAAAATGTTAAATTAAGTCTTAAATTCCATCAATCATTGAACTTTTGTAATAATTAACATAAGAATCTGAATATAAAATGAATGATAACTCATATCCTGAATCATATGGCAAGTCGCCTTCATTAATGCGTGCGGCCTATCTGTTGTTAACCCTATTGATTCTTATGTATCCTCCCCATGCCTTTGCCAAGGAAACCATAGAGAATGACCCCCCGAAGAAAAGCCTTAAGCCCAAAATAGGCCTTGTCTTAAGCGGCGGCGGCGCGCGGGGCGCTGCCCATATCGGGGTGTTAAAAATATTGGAAGAGATGGATATTGCCGTAGATATGATCGCAGGCACCAGTATGGGCGCCCTGGTGGGCGGTCTTTATGCCTCTGGTTACACCGCCGCTGAAATTGAGCAAATTGTCCATGACATTGACTGGCAAAATATATTTGACGACCGCACTGAGCGCAAGGATATGCAATTCCGCCATAAAAGGTCTGACGATGACCGGCTCATGGATTTCAAACTCGGGTTTAAAGGTGGAAAAATCGCTTTCCCAAAGGGATTGATTAAAGGTCAGAAACTTCTGCTACAGTTAAAACAACGCACTTATCCGGTTCAGAATATCAAAAATTTTGACGATCTGCCCATTCGTTTTCGGGCCGTCGCCACCGACATAGAAACGGGAAAGGCCGCCATATTAAAAAAAGGCGATCTGGGGCTTGCCCTGTTTGCCAGCATGTCAATACCGGCTCTCTTGCCGCCGGTAGAACTGGATGGCCGCCTGCTGATCGATGGCAGTGTGGCCAACAATGTGCCCATTGATATTGTTCGGAATATGGGAGCAGATTTTATCATTGTGGTTGATGTGGGCAGTCCTCTTCTGACAAAGAATGACATAACATCTGTCTTAAGCGTAACAGACCAGTTAATCCGCCTTCTGGGCCATAATAATTCTGTGCGCCAGATAGACGCTCTGAAAAAATCGAAGCTTGGTCATATCATTATCCGTCCGGATTTAGCCGATTTAACAAATGGCGACTTTATGAAGATAACCGAAGCCATTCCCAAAGGTGCCATCGCCGCCCGCAAATTTAAAACAGAATTGAGCCAATATGCCAATACGAACAATATACAATTGGTCACGAATAAATTACCCCCTGTCATAGAATTTGTCCGTATCGAAAATGATACTGATCTATCCGATCAAATGATATTACGGCATCTCGAGATTAAAACAGGCTTGCCTCTATCGCCTGAAGAACTTAATAAAAAAATAGCCAAAGTATATGGTCTGGAAGCATTTGAACGCATTTCCTATGACCTCATTACCGAGGATGGGAAAACAGGTGTCCTGATTAAAGCAAAGGCAAGCTCCATTGGTAAAAACCACATTCGTTTCGGACTATTATTATCCGATAATATAAAAGGCGACAGCAGCTATAGCCTGCTGTCCAGCCTGACAATGACTGAAGTGAATGACCTTGGCGCGGAACTGCGGTTTGATGTGGAAACCGGGGAAAATCTATTGCTCGCCGGAGAATATTATCAACCGCTTAACATCGTTTCCAATCTGTTCATTTCAGGGAAGGCTTCCATCGGTGCGAACAATAGTTCAGTCTTTGAAGATGGCATTATCACAGAGGAATTGCGCATTTCTGCAATCGATTTTAGTGGCTTTGGCGGTTTGTTACTGGGGACATGGGGAGAGGTTAAAGTCGGCATGAGCCGTCAATGGATCAAAATTCGTGAAAATGATGGAAGCTTTTCTTTCTTTAGCGGGGAAAAATTTATTTCTACGGCCATGATTGCCCAATTAAACGTTGACACATTTGACCGTATCAGCTTCCCCAAAGATGGGCTCAGGCTGTCCATAACCTATTACGGTGCCCGAAAAATTCTAGGCGGCAATAATGAATTTAATCTTTTTCAGGCGGGCGGACGGTATGTCAAAAGTTTCGGTAAAAACACCTTTGATTTTGCCCTTGCAGCAGGGGCAACTTTCAGCCGCGACGGCCAAGTGCCTTCTGCCTTTTCAATGGGGGGTTTTCAATTTATGTCTGGCCTCGCGAGGAGACAGCTTAGCGGGGCCTTCCTCGGTTACGGGGCAATCCGTTATCACAGGCAATTAACAAAAGAGCAGCTTAATGTTATAGATTTCCCCATTTATATCGGCGCGTCAGTCGAAACAGGGAATGTTTGGGATAATAAGAATGACGTGAATTTTCAGTCATTAATTTTTGCCGGCAGTATCTTTCTTGGCATAGATAGTCCCATTGGGCCCATATATTTCGGATTTGGTATGACAGACCGTAATGAGCAATCCCTGCATTTCTCACTAGGGCAATCTTTTTAATTCACAGAACTGTAGAATCAGCCTTTAGAGCAATGTCAGACCTGTTTAATCCGCGGTTTTTAAGAATAAGCTCCCTCACCATTTTCCCTTAACATCTTTAATAAGGCTCGTGTAATAATTGACTTACATCATACTTAAATCCTTGTGAATGCCTTATAGTTTATCAATTAAAATGCATCTCCATATTAATTTAATACATTAATTATATTCATTAAAACACTGCAGTTACTAAGTTTTTTTTATTTTATAGAAAATTTTTTATTGCTATAACATGCATTTTTTATTAACTTAACGAATGGTCGGTTAATTAATTTTACAGATCAAAATCAAGGATATTTAACGAAACAGCCCGCCCAAGGAGAAAGATATGTCGCCAATAGAAGCATGGGGAATGTTTTTTACCAGCAAAGGCAAACCGCTTGAAAAACGCCGCTTTCTCATTGATAATATTTCCGATGAGCATGTGGTGGTAAAAGTTGCCGGATGCGGTCTTTGCCATACGGATCTGGGATTTATATCCGGCGACGTCGCCACCAAACATGACCTGCCTTTGATTCTTGGCCATGAGATTAGCGGCACAGTGGAAGTTGCCGGAAAAAATTATCAAAATCTTCTGGGCAAAAAAGTCATCATTCCGGCGGTTCTGCCTTGCGGGGAATGCGCGCTGTGCGCAGCTGGGCGCGACAATATCTGCCAGCATCAATTAATGCCGGGCAATGACTTTGACGGCGGTTTTGCCAGCCATATCAAAGTCCCTGCCCGCTTCCTGTGTGAGCTGCCTGATGACCTTGGGGATTTCAAACTGCAGGATATGTCTGTCATCGCCGATGCCATCACGACGCCCTATCAATCCATGATCCGCAGCGGTTTAAAGAAGGGTGATCTGGCTATCGTCATTGGCACTGGCGGCGTTGGATTATATATGGCGCAGCATGCCCATAACAGGGGCGCGACCGTCATTGCCCTGGATATTGACGAGACAAAAATAAAAACCGCCAAACAACAGGGCGCTGATTTTGGCCTCTGCACCGCAGGCATGGACAGCCGCGATATTAAAAGCCATATCCGCGCGCTGGTCAAGGAACATAAGCTGCCCAAATATCAATGGAAGATATATGAAACAAGCGGATCAGCAGCGGGGCAGAATGTGGCTTTTTCTTTGTTAAATTTTGCCGGAACTCTGGGCGTCATTGGCTTCACCATGGCCAAGCTGGAATTACGCCTGAGCAATATCATGGCCTTTGACGCTGATATATTTGGCAATTGGGGCTGTAGTCCAAAATATTACCCGGCGGTCGTCGATGGAGTTTTGGACGGCAGCATCAACCTGCTGGATAATATAGTTGAATATCCATTATCCCAATTAAACGATGTTATCACACTGGCCAACGCCCATAAATTGAGCCGCCGCGCCATTATGGTTCCAGATCAGGAATAATGAAAATGACCTATCAAACTCTTGAAATAATTGAAAAATATGACCGTCAGGTTATTGAAATAGCCCTCATTGAGCCGCCGGCGAATATCCTGACCAAAGCCATGATGGCGGAAATCAGAAATTTCCTGAAGGATGACCTGAATAACCCGAACCGGAAAATTATAATTTTTACCGGGGCCGGAAATCATTTCAGTTTTGGGGCAAGCGTTGAAGAACATACCGCCGAAATGGTGGATGACATGCTGCCCGGCTTTCATTTGATGATCGGCGATATTCTGTCCCACCCCGTTCCGACCCTGGCGAAAGTATCCGGCCTGTGTCTTGGCGGCGGTTTTGAGCTGGCCATTGCCTGCGGCATGATATTTGCGGATGAGAAATCAAAATATGCGGTGCCGGAAATCCAGCTTGGGGTCTTCCCGCCGGTTGCGGCGGCCCTGCTTCCTTTTCTCGGCAATGGCGTCATGGCGGTGCATATGCTGCTGTCGGGTGCCAAAGTTACCGCGCGGGAAATGCAGGACGCCGGCCTCATTAACCACATCACCAAGGGCGGCGAATTAGATCAGTTTGTTGATGAATATCTCGAGCAGAATATCCTTCCCCATAGCGCCAGCAGTTTGCGATTTGCCAATAGGGCCGTACGGATGAGCATAAACACCCACTACCGTCAACATATCTGCGACCTTGAACGGTTATATCTGAATGAATTGATGAACAGCCATGATGCCGCCGAAGGCATTAATGCTTTTCTCGCGAAAAAGCCGCCCCTGTGGAAAAATATTTAAACCCCAAAGACCAAATAAGAGCCAAATAAGAGCCAAATAAGAGAAAGAAAAACAGAGATAGAAAGTATTGGTCATGAATATTTTAAAATCTGATATTGAGCTCGGAGAATTCACGCCCAATGTCGGGGTTATGTTTCTCAACAACAGGGATATCTATACATCAGCACCAGCTTTCGCAGAACGCCGTTCTGGTGACTATAAATATTGGTCATGGTCTGAATTAACCCGGGATATAATTTCTCTTTCCGCCCATTTGCTCCGCAGCGGCCTTGACCCCGAAGATGACAAGCTGAGCCGGGTTATATTCATTGCGGGCAATACATACCGCAGACTGGTGACTGAAATGGCTGTCATGAGCTGCGGACTGGTGAGCGTGCCAATTTTCGCCAAATATCCGGCGGGCTTAATGGAAGAGCTGATCAAATTTTCCGAAGGTGCCATGCTGGTCAGTGACGACCCGCAAAAAATAGCATCCTTAAAGGCGGACTGCCTGCCTGAAAGATTGCTTCTGTTATCTCCAAAGACAGAAGGCGGCAATAGCGTCATCAAAGAGCTTACCTTCTTTGATGACGCCGTTGCCCATGAAACAACCCCGCAAACAGTTGATAATATAGAGAAAATTTTCCAGAATGTCGCCCCGTCCCAATTGGCGATGATCATGTATACATCTGGCACCAGCGGCTTTCCCAAGGGTGTCCAGCTTCATCATAATAATATCATGAGCCAGCAAAAGGCATTGGAATTATTATGGCAGCCCGAGCCCAAAATGCGGTTTCTATGCTATCTGCCATGGCACCATAGTTTTGGCGGCCTGTTTGAACGGTTTTTTGCGCTTCATTCTGGCGGTTGCCTTGCCATTGATGACAGCTTTGGCAAGGATATCGACCGATTGCTTGAAAATTTCGCCGAGATCAAACCCCATGTCTATTTCAGTGTTCCTGTGATCTATCAGGCTATTATCGGCAAGATTCTCACATCTGAAAAAGCCGAAAAAGATTTCTTCCATGACGATCTGAAATTTATTTTTACCGCTGCGGCCCCCTTGCCGCTCAGCACCTCTGACGTTTTTCGCAAAAAAAATATCCCTGTCCTCGAGGCATGGGGACTGACTGAAACATCGCCCTGCTGCACATTAACCGATTTCAGCATGGACCGGATTCCGGGTATTGTCGGCTTTCCCATTCCGGGCGTTGAGCTTACCCTTGGCGCAGATAACGAGCTTCTTGTGCGCGGCGCAAATGTCATGAGCGGTTATTTCCATAACGAGACGGCCACCCAAAAAGCCCTCACCAAAGACGGCTGGTTCCATACCGGCGACATTGGCGACATTACGCCGGACGGGGTTAAAATAATCTCCCGCAAGGAAAGAATGTTTAAGCTGAGCAACGGCGAGAAATTATTTCCCTCCAATATTGAGGAAAATGTCTGCCGGCGCTGTAAATTTGTTAAATATGCCTATGTTTTTGGCTCCGGGCAGAAAAATCCCTTCATGCTCATATTCCCGAATTCAGAATTGATGGCGGCCAGCCTGCGCAACCAGATGGATGATCCGGTGTGCAAATTCCCCGGCGATTGTCAAAGCCTGTCACACTGCTTGTCCAGCTGCGTGGAAGAGATCAATAACTATCAATTAACCGGTTTTGAGCGTATCGGCAAAGCATTGGTCCTGCAGCGGGAATTAACATTGGAAGAGAATGAATTAACCCCGTCCTTTAAACTTATTCCCCGGCGGATAGAAGAAAAATACAAGCCTTATATCGATGCCATGCAAGCGGAAGATTATGACAATCTTCCGCCAGATGCCTTTGTAATTGAATTGGAGTAGCCTATGAAAACCCATTATGGCATCATTGGATTTGGTCCCGTTGGCCGCGTTTTCGCCGCCCATCTTCTGCAGGCCGGGCACCGGGTCTCTGTTTTATACCGCAACCCGAATGTTGCCATTGCCCTGCGCGGGCACCCCTTGGGTATCGAAGGTGAACTTACGGCCACAGCGCAGGTAACAGATCTTTATTCCGATCTGCAGGATTTTCTTGATACGGGTATGAAAGTAATCCTGATCTGCACGAAAAGCGCGGATTCATTAGCCCTGTTAAAAAAAATCAAAACAATGAACTACCGGGAAGATATCATCTTCTTATCCTGCCAGAATGGTCTGGATACCGAACATCAAATCAGCGACATCTTTGGTCCCGGGCATACCCTTCGCATGTCAGTAAATATGGGCTGCGGGAAATCATCTGAAAATATGGTACGGGTCAGCTTTTCCATGCGGCATTATTTATCTTTAATGCCGGATATTGACGCGGCCCTCATCCATCAAATCGCCGCTGATTTCACCAACAGCGGGCTGGATCTTGAAGTGCGCGCGGATTACCGGACTGAGGTCTTTAAAAAAGCTCTGCTCAATTCGTCCCTTGGCAGCCTGTGCGCCCTCACCCGCAAAACCATGAGCAATGTCATGCGCCGCGCGTATATGCGAAAAATGGTGGCCCAGATTGTTGGCGAAGGCATCCGCATCGCACAGGCCATGAATATCCAGATCACGGATGATTTTCTGGAGGATGCCCTCAGCTATCTTGAGAAAGGCGGTAATCACAAGCCATCCATATTAATTGACATCGAGAATAACAAGGTCACCGAAAATGAATATATGTGCGGAAAATTAAACCATTATGCCGAACAATACGGGGTCGAGGTAACCCTGATCCCGATCATCTATAATCTCATCAAAACCACTGAAAGTCCAAAATGAATAGAATTAAAGCCATAGGCGTGGTTGGCGCCGGAACTATGGGGGCGGCCATTGCCCAGCATTTTCTGATGAAAAACCTGTCCGTAACCCTTTTGGATCAATCGGAAGACAGCATAAAACGCGGCCAGAAAACCATCTCGGACTCTTTGAAAGAGGCCATGAAACGCCGGATCATCAGCGAACAGGAGTTTGATAAAATCATGTCAAACCTGACCTGCACCACCGATCAATCGGCGCTCAAGGGTGCGGATCTGGTGGTCGAGGCCATTTTCGAGGATTTGGCCGTTAAGCAGGCCCTGTTCAGCGCCCTTGAAGCCATCCTGCGCCCTGACTGCATCCTTGCGTCCAATACGTCATCTTTTCTGATCAAAGATATTGCAAAGGGCGCAGCGCACCCTGAACGTATTATCGGGGTTCATTATTTTTATCATGCGGCAAAGAATAAACTGGTGGAAATAATTCCCGGCCCCAAAACCGACGAGGCACTTGTTACCGATCTGGTGAATTTTTATGGTTACTATGGCAAAATCCCCATCATCGTCAAGGACGCCCCGGGCTTTGCCATTAATCGCTTCTTTGTGCCCTGGCTCAATGAGGCGGCCCGCCTGCTCGAAGAAGGCTGCGGCAGCATTAAATTCATTGATGACGTCGCACGGAAAGTTTTTGGCATCGGCATGGGGCCTTTCGCCCTGATGAATGCCACAGGCGTTCCCATCGCCATGCATGCCGCCGATGGTCTGGCCTCAAAGCTTGGGGATTTTTATAAACCGGCCCAAATACTCATCTCACAAGTGGACTCTGGCAAGCTATGGGATGAAACGGACATTACGATCCTTAATAACGGCGCCAATGACGAAGAAAAAGTCACGTCTCGCCTGCTGGCCTCTGCCCTTGGCATTGCCGCCCAAATGGTCAGCGAAGGCGTGGTGGATGCCACATCCAGTGACCTTGGCACCCGCGCGGGACTACGCTGGCCTATGGGGCCATTTGAACTGATGAATAAAATTGGTGTTGATAAAGTCGGCACAATGGTGAAGAATTTATTTTCAGTATGGGACATGCCACTACCTGAATTTGCATTTGACGGAACAGATGCGGTTACCCTCGAATGGGTGCGCGCGGAAACCCGGGGCGACACAGGGTTTATTATCTTTAATCTGCCCGACCGAATGAATGCCCTTGGCGAAATTGTGGTCAGCCAATTAGATGAATGTTTTTCCAGACTCGATCAAGACCCAGCCCTCAAACGCCTATTTATTTTGGGGCAAGGCAAGGCCTTTGTCGCCGGCGCGGACATTAAATTCTTCCTGGATGGCATCGCATCAAATGACTTGGATCGCATACAGACATTCACCGAATTTGGTCAGAGGGTTTTGACTAAAATTCAAAATTCCCAAAAAGACACCTGCGCCTTTGTTGATGGTTTGACATTGGGCGGCGGATTGGAACTGGCCCTCGCCTGTGATTATCGCATTGGGACAAAAAACACCGTCATGGCCTTTCCGGAAACCGGCATTGGCATATATCCCGGCCTTGGCGGCACCCAGCGTACAAGCCGGCTGATCGGCAAAGGCATGGCAAAATTTCTGATAGCCACAGGGCAGTTTCTAGATACTGAAAAAGCCAGCCAATATGGCTTGCTTGATCAGGTCATTGATCCCCTTTATGATTTTCATGATTTGGCCGATATCTCCCTTGATAAAAAACAGGCCGGTAAAATTGACCAAAGCGAGATTGAGGCTCTCTTTGCCGATTTTGACGGCAGCTTCACCGCCGATCACCCTTTTTCTAAAGTCTTGTCTCGCAAGGCCCCCATCGCCCTTGCCACCGCCATGAAGCTTATAGATGACGGCGCAGAAATGAGCCTTGAGGATGGCCTCAAACTCGAACTTGGCGGACTGAAAGAAATCTTCTCCACCCGCGATGCCGCCCATGGCCTGAGCAGTGTGATCGAAGGTTTCAAACCAGAATTTACGGGGGAATAGACCATGTCAAACCGCCTTCAGAATAAAGTTGCCATCATCACCGGAGCCGGGCAAGGCATCGGCGCGGCCATCAGCAGGCGGCTCGCCCGGGAGGGGGCAAACATTGTCCTCGTGGATATTAATGCGGATTGCGTCAAAAGCCTTGCCCATGAACTTGGCACTGAATCATTGGCAATCGCAGCGGATATCTCCAAAAAAGACCATGTTCTAGCTATGGTAGAACAAGCCAGAGAGGCTTTTGGCAGCATAGATATTCTGGTCAATAACGCGGGGATTATTCGCGATGGTTTTCTGAGCCGCCTCAGTGAAGATGACTGGGACAAGGTCATGGATGTGAATTTGAAAGGGCCGTTCCTATGCTGTCAGGCAGTCTTTGATATCATGAAGGCCCAAAATAGCGGCAAGATCGTCAATATTGTTTCCCGCTCGTGGCTTGGTAATATCGGACAGGCCAATTATTCCGCCAGCAAAGGGGGGCTGGTCAGCCTGACCCGTACTTTGGCTCTGGAGCTGGCCAGATTCCAGATTAATGTCAATGCGGTTGCTCCCGGCCTGATCGAAACACCCATGACAAAAAACATGCCTGAAGAGGCCCTTGCCCGGCTGCTGCGCATGCAGCCGACGGGAAAAATGGGTTCGGTTGATGATATTGCCGCCGCCGTTGCTTTTCTGTCCTCTGGTGACAGTGCCTTTATCAACGGGCAGATTTTACATGTGGACGGCGGGAAAAGCTGTGGACTTTTATCTTTGTAAAGAATGAGAATGGTGATGAAGCTACTGAATTTAACCATCAATGGACGGGATATTACCAAGGCGGTTTCGCCCGGCATGACATTGCTGGATTTCCTGCGGGACGAGCTGAATTTAACCGGCACAAAGAACGGTTGCGATAAAGGCGCCTGCGGCTGTTGCAGCGTTATGATTGACGGCAAACCCATGCTGTCCTGCCTTATGCCGGCCCTGGAAGCCGAAGGGGCCGTCATCACCACCATCGAAGGCATCGCAAAGGGTAACAACCTTCATCCCGTGCAAGAAGCGATGATAGAAATGGGCGCAATCCAATGCGGTTTCTGCACGCCTGCCATGGTGATTAACGGCGTTCATATGCTGGCGGAAAACAACAATCCCGGCAATGATGAGGTCAAGGAATGCATATCCGCCACCGTCTGCCGCTGCACGGGCTATAACAGCATCGAAAAAGCCATGCATCTTGCCGCTTCAAAAATGAGAGAGGCGGCCCGTGATGGATCATAAAATGACAGATGGAACCAACGGTTATCCGGGTAAAGGCTACAAAGTCATTGGCAAACCGGTTCCGCTCATTGATTCCCGCGCAAAAGTAATGGGACAGGCACTTTATACCGATGATATTCGCCTGCATAATCCCCTGATCATAAAAATTCTGCGCTCGCCCTGCGCCAGTGCGAATATTCTGTCTGTGGACAGCTCGGCGGCATTGGCCCTAAGCGGCGTTAAGGGCGTTTTAACGGGCGCTGATTTCAAGAATAGCTTTGGGGTATTAAGCATCAGCAAGGACGAACCCGCCATTGCCCGTGACAGGGTGCGTTATATGGGCGAGCCTGTGGCGGCCGTGGCGGCTGAAACTTCTGAAATCGCCGCACGCGCCCTGCGGCTGATCAAGGTTGACTATGAAATAACCGACGGCGTCTTTAACAGTAAAGAGGCCTTGAAACCCACAGACCAGCCCCTGCACCCCGAATTAAACAAGAAAAACAACCTGCATAAAGAAATATTGCAGGAGTTTGGCGATCTGGATCAAGGCTTTGCAGATGCCGATGTGGTGGTTAAAAAACGCTTTCGTTTTGCCTCGATCAATCATGGCTTTACCGAACCCCATGCCACGCAGGTTAGCATAGATAACAACGGCAATATTACGGTATATTCCGCAACGCAGGTGCCCCATTATCTGCATATGGCCATGGCCGAAGTCCTGGAGATACCAGAGCATAATATCCGTGTGATAAAGCCCCATCTGGGCGGCGGGTTTGGCGGCAAGAGTGATCCCTTCCCCCATGAAATGATCGCCGCGAAATTCGCCCTTGATTCCGGGCGCAATGTAAAGATTAAATTCGATCGCGAAGAAGTCTTCTTCAGCCACCACGGACGACATCAAACCGACCTGACCATGACGCTGGGCTATAGCCGCGAAAAAGGCATCACGGCCATTGACCTTGATACCCTGATCGATGGCGGCGCCTATGGCAGCTTTGGTATTGTCACCACTTATTACAACGGCGTACTGTTGCAGGGGCCGTATAAACTGCCCAATTTCCGCTTTCATGTGCAGCGTTTATATACCAACAAGCCCATGTGCGGTGCCATGCGCGGCCACGGCGGCGTTAATCCGCGCTTTGCCAGTGAAGTCTTGCTGGATATGGCCTGCGCAGAACTCGGCCTTGATCCGGCAGAGAGCCGCCTTAACATGATTCATAAGGAAAATACCCTCACCACCAATGAATTCCGTGTCACATCTGTTGGTTTGCATAATGGATTAACAGAATCCATTAAACGCACCAGATGGAAAGAAAAACATGGCAAACTGCCGTTTGGCAAGGGCATTGGTGTGGCGTGTGGTTTTTTTATATCCGGCAGCGCCTTGCCCATTCACTGGAACAAGCTTCCCGCCTCTACCGTGCGTATGACCATAGATTATGACGGCGGCGTGACGGTCTATTCCGGCGCGGCAGACATTGGACAAGGCAGCGATACCATGCTGGCCCAGATGGCCGCCGAAGTCCTGGGGCAGCCTTTGGAAAATATCAAGATCATCAGCGCCGATACCAGAACCACCCCGGTCGATCTTGGCAGTTACAGTTCCCGCGTGACCTTCATGGCGGGCAATGCCAGCCGCAATGCGGCCATTCGAATGCGGCGCATTCTCATTGAGGCGGCCTGTGAATTGCTCGAAATGATTCCACCAAAATATGACAGGCCGGACGCCCCCGATAATTTTTTCCGTCAGGGCGGGCGCAAGCCCGATTTTGAGCAAGGGTTTCTCGGGCCAAACCCGGATTATACCGATGGTTTTATCATTGAGGACGGCCTGATCCGGTCAAAGCAGCATAACGCCAGCGTGACCTATCTTGACGCCGTGGCAAAGGCCCTTGAATTTGGCGGCATTCTGCAAACCAGCGGCACATACCGCGCGCCGAAACTGGGCGGCAAGTTTAAAGGGGCCGGCGCGGGTCTCAGCCCAAGCTACAGCTTTACCGCCTTCATTGTCGAAGTAACTGTGGATCCTGAAACCGGCTTTATCAAAGTGGATAAAGCGACCTGCGCCCATGATTGTGGTTTTCCCTTAAACCCGCTTACGGTCAGGGGCCAGATCGAAGGCTGCATTCATATGGGGCTGGGTCAGGCCCTGATGGAGGAAATGGTCTATGATAATGGCGCGACGCAAAATCCCTCATTTCTGGACTATAAAATCCCCTCCGCGTTTGAACAGCCCGAGGTGGATATTGTCCCCGCCTATAGTGATGACAGTGAGGGGCCGTTCGGGGCAAAAGAGGCCGGTGAAGGCATTCTGGCCCCCGTCATTCCGGCCATTGCCAATGCGGTTTATGATGCGGTTGGTATCCGCCTTACCCAATTGCCCATGCGCCCTGACCGCGTGCTGGCCGCCCTTGCCAAAGCAAAAGATAAAGAGGCCGCAAAATGACCGCTCTTGATAAAGAATTTGATTTTGCCCGGCCCAAAACCATTGAGCAGCTCTGTAATCTGGTTCGGGAATGCCAGCATGAGGATCGCCATTTTATTTTTTCTGCGGGCGCGACTGACATTATGCCCCATCTGAAATCTGAAATATTATCGCCAGATATTGTGATCAGCCTGACAGCTCTGCACGCATTAAATACTATAGAAAAGCGCGGTAATCATATTATTATCGGGACCCTGACATCGCTCAGTGACCTCAGCAAAAATAATCATATTCAGCAACATCTGCCCGCATTGGGCGGGGCCGCCCATAAAGTGGCCAGCCCGCAAATTCGCAACCGGGCCACCATCGGCGGCAATATCATGGTCGAGAATCGCTGCATTTATATCAATCAGAGCCGCCTTAACCGGCAAAGCCACAGCCCTTGCTTCAAAGCCGATGGTAATATCTGTCATCTTGTCAAGAGCATAAAGCGCGGCGATGATATTCTGTGTCAGGCCCGTTTTGTATCAGATACCGCGCCCCTATTATTATTACAGGGCTCAACCCTTGATATCATCGGCCCGGCGGGGCCACGAGAGATCAAACTGGCAGATCTTTACTTAAATGACGGCATGGAAAGTAAAAGCCTTATGCGCGGCGAAATTATCACCCATATTAAAGTGAAAATTCCTGAAAATTCTGCCAGTCATTATGAAAAACTGACCATCCGAAATGCCTTGGATTTTCCCGCATTGGGCGTTGCTGTGCTGCGGCGCGGCAATGGGGACATTTCGGTGGCCCTGACCGGCCTGAACACACGGCCCGGCGTTTTTCATGCAACGCGCGAAAATTATGAAACATTTGATGACATGATTGTGGATATTTGCCAAAAAGCAAGTGACTTCACAGTGACCTATCAGCAGGATTTTTTCCCGCGCGGTTACCGGAAAAATATGATCCCTGTGTTTATTCGGCGCGGCATCAACAAAATACTGGAAGGCGCAAAATCATGAGCAATGTGATGAAAGAATATTTTCTGGATCTGGACAGAGCCGCAAAAGACCCCGCGCGCAAAGTGGCCTGGTGCACATCTGTCGGCCCCGCCGAAATACTTCGGGCCATGGGGTTTGAGGTATTTTTTCCCGAGAATCACGGGGCCATGCTGGGCGCAACACGGGTCTGTATGGAGACAATCCCCGTGGCCAATGCCCATGGCTATTCACCGGAAATATGCAGCTATCTGACCTCTGATATCGGGGCCTATATAAAGGGGATCACGCCGCTGACCAAAGCCTTTGGCATCGAAGAAATTCCCCGCCCCGATGTGCTGGTCTATAATACCAACCAATGCAAAGATGTGATGCATTGGTTCGAATATTATGCCTCAGAATTTAGCGCGCCCATCTTTGGTATTCACCCGCCCACTAACCTGCCAGAGATAAAGCCGGAATATATTGATGATGTGGCCCGGCAGTTTGAAGCGTTAATTCATTTCCTGGAACCCGTCATTGGTCATCCAATGAATAGAGAAAGTTTAAAGACCACCGTTGCCCTGTCTCTGGAGGCGACAAATCTTTGGTCTGAGGTTTTAAATCTGGCGCAGGCCGTGCCCAGCCCGATGACTTTTTTCGACAGCACAATTTATATGGGCCCGATCGTGGTCTTGCGCGGCACCGAAATCGCTGTGAAATATTACAAGGACTTGCTCGGCGAACTAAAAGAAAAAATACAGGAGAATCATGCCGCCGTACCAGAGGAGAATAAACGCATCTATTGGGACGGCATGCCCGTTTGGGGGCGGCTGCGGGATCAATCCAATATCTTCAAGGAAAACAAGGCCTGCGTCGTTGCCTCAACCTATTGCAACAGCTGGATATTTTCTGATTTTGATCCAGAAGACCCTCTGCCCAGCATGGCCAGGGCCTATATCAAGATTTTCATCAACCGCAATGATCAATATAAAGAGGATTATATTGAAAGGATGGTCAGGGATTTCAAGATTGACGGTGTTATTTTCATGGCCGCCCGAACCTGCCCCAACAACAGCAATTCCTCTTACAATCTGCCGCGAAAACTAAAGGATAAAGGCATTCCCACCATCATCATTGACGGCGATTTATGTGATCTGCGCTGTTATTCAGATGAACAATCAACCACCCTGATCGAAGCTTTTCTGGAGACCATATAATGGACGGAACTGAGGAAATTTATTGGGGAGTGGATTGCGGCAGTTCGGAAATCAAGGTTGTCGCCTTGGACGGACAAGGTAATATCCTGCTTAAACGCAAAAAAAAGACCCTCTTTCCCTTGCAGGATCATGTGCGCCAGGCGCTCACCGGAGAGGATCTCACACCCTTCTCATCCGATGTCAGCGGGGACATTAAAGCTGGCCATAAAATAATCGCCACCGGCTATGGCCGCAAATATATCAGTTTCGCTCATGACGCCCTGACCGAAATCAAAGCTCATTTCATCGGCGTTCAAAAACAATGTGACCTGAAAGATGCCTATAGCATCATTGATATTGGCGGGCAGGATTCCAAAGTCATTGCCGCCCGCAACAATAAAGTCGATCAATTTGTCATCAACCGCAAATGCGCGGCGGGCACCGGCGCTTATATCGAGGAGCTGGGTCATCGGCTCGAAGTTCCGCTAAAGGATATGACAGAGCTGGCGCGAAACAATGACAAGGCGTTATCTCTTAACAGCTTTTGCACGGTATTTTCCGGTCAGGAAGTCATCAAAACATTGATGAATGGCGAGCGGATCGAAAATATCATTTATGCGCTTTATAGTTCCGTCGTCAAAAGAGTGATGGAAATGACCGCCATTACCACGGATATAGTTGTTTTTTCCGGCGGCGTTCTTGAATTTCATCCGGAACTGGTCAATATGTTCGCCAGAAAACTAGAAGAGAATAATGCCAATATAACCTGCATCCTCTCCCCCAATGCCCAATATTGCGGCGCGATTGGCGCGGCAGAATATGGGTTTAAGTCATCAGAATAAATTCAAGATTCTTGTTCTTTGTTAATTTATCTGTAAAACTTGTCCCTTAAGTATAAGGACAGGAAGATAAAAACGGAATATTCATGAAAATATTGGTCACAGGCGGTTCAGGATATATTGGCAGTCATACCGTGCTTGAGCTTTTACAGGCTGGGCATGATGTGACCGTCATTGATAACCTATCCAATTCCTGCACCGAACCCCTGCACCGGGTGAAGAATATTACCGGCAAAAACAATCTGGCCTTCCATGAAATGGACATTCTGGATCGCGGGGGACTGGAAAATATATTTTCCGCCGAAAAATTTGATGCCGTCATTCATTTCGCCGGATTAAAGGCCGTGGGCGAGTCTGTTGCGCAACCCCTGACCTATTATCAGAATAATGTGGTCGGCAGTGTGACGCTTTTTCAGGTGATGGGCAAATATGACGTACGCAATCTGGTTTTTAGTTCATCCGCCACAGTTTACGGCGACCCCGCAAGCCTGCCCATCCGCGAAGATTTTCCCACGGGCGGCACCACAAATCCTTACGGCACATCCAAACTCATGATCGAAAATATTCTGGCCGATATGGCCCTTGCGGACCCAAGGTGGAATATTGCGCGGCTGCGTTATTTTAACCCTGCCGGAGCCCATGACAGCGGTTTGATCGGCGAAGACCCGAATGATATTCCCAATAATCTGATGCCGTTCATTTCTCAGGTGGCCATTGGCAAGCTAAAAGAATTATCAATTTATGGCGATGACTATCCCACGAAGGACGGCACAGGCGTGCGGGATTATATCCATGTGGTTGATCTGGCCCTTGGTCATTTAAAGGCCCTGGAGAAGCTTGTCACCAATCCGGGGCTGGTGACCTATAACCTTGGGACTGGCGTGGGTTATAGTGTTCTTGAAATGATCAAGGCATTTGAAGAAGTCAATGATATTAAAATACCAATAAAAATCGCGCCGCGCCGCGCCGGCGATATCGCCGCCTGTTTCGCAGACCCCGCCCTTGCCAAACAAGAGCTTAACTGGACAGCCAGCCGGAATTTGCGCGATATGGTGCGTCATGCATGGAACTGGCAATCCCAAAATCCGGATGGCTATAAAGCCAAATAGGTCTGCTAGAGCACCCTGCGTTTATATACGGCCATTTGATGGAGTCAAAACAAGTCATCAGCCAGGCGCGTTGCGCCGGGAGATGTGGGTCATCTGTCAAGCAACGCAACGACGCTGATGACTTGTTCTGGCCCACCGAAGGCCGGGTTCTTTTGTCTTATGGCTACGTTGAGCTTTTTATCCGATGCCTCGCATCGCATTGCAAAGCTCGCCTTGCCATAAAACAAAATCATCCCGGTCAAATGGCCGTATATAAACGCAGGGTGCTCTAGACAACCGCCGTGGCTTCTATCTCAAGCTTTGCGCCATGCTCGATCAATCCGGCAACCTGAATCAATGACATCACCGGATAAACATGGCCCATGACGTCCCGGTAAACCGCGCCAATTTCTTTTTGCTTATCAAGATATTCCTGTTTATGGGTGACAAACCATGTCATGCGCACGATATGTTCCGGCCCCGCATTGCCTTCTTTCAATATGGCGAGAATATTTTTCAAGGCCTGTCTGATTTGATCTTCAATTGCATCCGACTCAAATTCTTCATTTTCGTTCCAGCCCACTTGTCCGGCAACAAAAATCATTTCACCTTTGATTTTAATGCCATTTGAATAGCCTTTCGGACGCGGCCAGTTTGGTGGTTGTAAAATTTCCATATTTCTATTCTCTCCATAATACAGGGGCCCCAAAGCACACTATACTCTGTGCTCAGACCTCAAATTGTTTTTGAATTTCCGCAATATCACCCTTTTCCGCGCCGCATGAAAAACCATATGGCTTACGATGTCCGCGATATAAAACGCCGGTATTAAAGCCATCATCAGACATCAGCCTGCGCGCGGCCCGTGCGGGATCATCTGTCTCGTCAACCACCGCCTTGTGAACCCGCTTTTTCCAGGCCTTCTGATCTGGCCGAAAAGTAACGCAGGGGCTTAATATCTGTATGAAGGAAAAACCGGGATGCTCTATGGCATCTGCGATAATGCTGGCCGTTCCCCTGACATCGCCGGAAAAAGTCCGCGCGATAAAATTGGCCCCGGACGCCAGGGCAATCACCAGCGGATGAAAGGGCGACAATCCCGTCCCCCCGGGCGATAAGGCACTATCCCAGCTTGGGTCTGTGGTTGGCGATGGCTGGCCTTTGGTCATGCCGTAAACTTCATTATCCATGACGATATAAGTCATATTGGCATTGCGCCGGCAGGCATGCAGGAAATGATTGCCGCCAATGGAAAAGCCGTCACCATCACCGCCCGCCGCGATCACCGTAAGGTCGGGCCGCGCCACTTTAACGCCGGTGGCCACCGCTAGGCCCCGCCCGTGAATGGTATGAAAACCATAAGTATTGGTATAGGCAGGTATGCGCGAAGAACAGCCAATCCCCGATATTACAGCAACATTTTCCGGGGCCAGTTTCAATTTGGCCAAAGCCTGCGTGACCGATAACAACACATGATAATCCCCGCAGCCTGAACACCATACCGGTTTCAAGTCGGATTTATAATCACTGGCTTTAAGCTTTGGGGGCGCACATTCATTCATTGAACTCTCCAATTTTTAATCATATCCACAATTTCTCCGGGTCTGATGATCAAAGGCCCCGCCCGGCGAAATGACCTGACCTCACCCGGCATGTCATAATTTGCCCTGAGAAGTTTCAGAAATTGGCCGGAATGGCTTTGTTCAACAACCAATATTCGTTTCGCGCCATCAAGCGCCGCATCAAATTGTGCCGGTACCGCAGGAGAAAGCAGACGCATCGCGACAAGCCTAACATTGATGCCCTGATCTTTCAGGCGCTCTATCCCCTCCCGAACCGCATTTGTGGTTGATCCCCAGGTGAGAATAACAAATGCGCTATCCTTTTCACCTTCCACATCAGCCCAATGATCACCGTAATTAAATTCTGCGATTTTACGGTCACGTTTATCCATCTGATCCCTGTGGTCCTCCATCAGGGTAGAGGGCAGCCCCTTTGGATTATGTTCCAACCCATCGGCGGTATATTGCCCGCGCGGGGTTCCCGGCAGGGTCATGGGCGAAACGCCGCTCGCGGTCACCGCATAACGCCTGAAATCCTCTGTCGGTTCTGTTTCCACAAGACGCTGGGCCATGAAGGCAATATTTGCCGGGGGATCAATCACCGCGCTGGCCTGCCCCATGAACTGATCGGACAGCATAATGACCGCCGTCTGCATGGCCTCGGCCAGATGTACGCTCCATTGAGTCGTGAAAATACAATCTTCAACCGACGTTGCCGCCGCGACAATATGGGGCGCATCCCCGTGAAGGCCATAAACCGCAATATTCAAATCCGTCTGTTCTGATTTAGTCGGGATACCCGTCGATGGGCCGCCGCGCATGACATTAACCACGACAACCGGCGTTTCCGATGCCACCGCAAGGCCGATGCCTTCCATCATCAAGGACAGGCCCGGGCCTGACGTTGCCGTCAAAGATGGCTTGCCGCCAAATGAGGCACCAATGATCATATTGATGGAAGCCAGTTCATCTTCCGCTTGCACCAATGTGCCGCCCATTTTTGGCAGATTGGGCGACATCCATTCCAGGACTTCTGTCGCAGGCGTTATGGGATAGGCCGCAACAAACCTGATCCCGCCGCGCAAGGCCCCAAAGCCTGCGGCCTGATTTCCGCTGATCAACCAGCGTGCCGCGTTATCACTTTCTATAAAAGACACTTTAACAGGGGAGGTAACATCTTTTGCCGCCAGATACCCTGCCTGAACCGCTTGCCAACTTGTCGCCGCTGCGGCCTCGCCCTTCTTCGCAAGTTTCTTGGTGATAATTTTATGGATGGGTTTTTCCGAAAGGCCAATTAACGCCGCGACAAACCCAAGAATCACCATATTGGGCCTGCCATCCTCAATGGTATCGGCGAGTGCCGCAATGGGCAATTCAACAACGCGTGCGCCCGAAGCCAGAAGTATTTCCGGAATATCACCTGCCGCAGGGTCTGTGATAATCAAGCTGTCCCGGCCAAGGGGAACTTCGGCGGCAAAACGCTCTGCCCCCTTCCAATCCACCGCCACAATGATATCAAATATATCATCTACGCAATGAACGGGCTTATTGCCCAGCCTGAGCAAAGCCGCCGCCTCACCGCCTCTGATCTGCGGCCCGACAGTGCGGGTCATCAGACCATAAAGACCGGCTTTTGTCGCGGCCTCAAGCAGCATGGAACCAGATGTCATGACCCCTGCACCACCGCTGCCAACCATAGCCAAAGAAACAAATCTATTTTTAGAATTGGGCGGCATCATTAATTCCTTCTTTTTTCAACTTCCACAGTTTTTTACCAATCAAATACCCACTGCCAAGAAATGAGATATTTATTCTTTTTGGATTACGCAGAGGCGCCGCTAGGGCTGCGCTCTTGTTTTTGGATTACGCTCAAGCGCCGCTAAAGGCTGCGCTCCCCCTTGGTCGCTAAGTCGTCGCGTATGCTCCTTCTGTTTTTTTGGATTACGCTCAAGCGCCGCTAAAGGCTGCGCTCCCCCTTGGTCGCTAAGTCGCGAGGGCTCCTGTTTTTTTGGATTACGCTCAGGCGCCGCTAAAGGCTGCGCTCCCGCTTGGTCGCTAAGTCGTCGCGTATGCTCCTTCTGTTTTTTTGGATTACGCTCAGGCGCCGCTAGGGGCTGCGCTCCCGCTTGGTCGCTAAGTCGCGAGGGCTCCTGTTTCTTTAGATTACGCCCAGGTGCCGCTGGGGGCTGCGTAAGCTCCTTCTGTTTCTCCTTCATTTTCTCTTCCCGGGGCGGGCCATCAAAAAACTATTGTTACTATTCTTGATTTCAGGCCTTGACCTTTAATTCGGTATTGTGGTACTTAATTACTACTTTAATGAGTCTTTGCCGCTTCGTCAACTCCTGAAAATAGATAATTTCAGTTATTCAACGAAAAAAGCGCAAAGAATAAATAGCGGTTATGAAATAGGAAAACCCTGGCTCATAACGATTTAATAAATCCAAAGGAGCTTAAGCTAATGCCATCTGCCGGTCTGGAAAATCATAATTTAGTAAGTGAAATTGACACCTCGGGCGTTATCCTTGAGAAACGCCCAGCCAAAACACCTGATGGGAATATTGTAGAAGGCCTTTATAATTACTGGATCACGCTGAATAATCCGGCCCAATATAATTCCTATACAACAGACATGGTCAAAGCCCTTATTTTAGCCTTCCGGGAAGCAAGCAACGCCCGTGATGTGGTGGCCGTGGTTTTCACCGGAGCCGGCGACAAAGCATTCTGCACGGGCGGAAACACCAAGGAATATGCGGAATATTACGCTGGAAACCCTCAGGAATACCGGCAATATATGCGTCTGTTCAATGATATGGTTTCCGCAATTTTAGGCTGTGACAAACCGGTTATTTGCCGGGTGAATGGCATGCGTATCGGCGGCGGCCAGGAAATCGGCATGGCGTGCGATTTTTCAATCACCCATGACCTTGCCAAATTTGGGCAAGCGGGCCCCAAACATGGTTCGGCCCCCATTGGCGGCGCAACGGACTTTCTGCCTGTCATGGTCGGCTGCGAGCAGGCCATGGTATCCGGAACCCTGTGTGAGCCCTGGTCAGCCCATAAGGCCTACCGTATGGGTATCGTGTGCGATATTGTCCCTGCCCTGAAAATAGAGGGTGAGTTCATTGCCAACCCGCTTGTGATTACCGATCAATATCTGGATCAATATGGCAAAATCATTATGGGCGAATCCAAAAGCGGGGAGGCTTTGGCCCGCGGCAAAGAAACGCTGAAGGCCGGCGATATTGATCTGTCACTACTGGATCAAAAGATTGATGACATATGCTCTAAATTCATCACCACCTTCCCAGATTGCATGACCAAAACATTGGAAGAATTGCGCAAGCCCAAAATTAATGTCTGGAATGCCAATAAAGAAAATTCACGGGCATGGCTTGCCCTGAACATGATGACAGAAGCCCGCGCGGGTTTCCGGGCCTTTAATGAACCTGTTGGCCGCGAGCGCGAGATCGATTTTATCGCTCTGAGGCAAGCATTGGCGGCGGGGCAGCCCTGGACACCCGAATTTACTGAAAGCCTGATGCCTGCCAACCGAAAGAAATAAGGGCGAAAAAAGTAACGACGAAAAAAGTAAGGAGATTTGAGACATGGCTACGAGAGAAGAAATCACCAACCGCTGTCAGGCTCTTTATGATGATCTGGATTTTACAGCGGCCCGCACGTGGAAAGAAGCGAAGCCGGGACGGCATGTCATTGGCTATTTGCCCATGTATGTCCCGCGCGAAATCATCCATGCGGCCGGCATGATGCCCCTTGGCATATTGGGGGGCGGCGATCAGCTGGAAGTCATTCAGGGGGATGCTTATTATCAAAGCTATATCTGCCGCATCCCCCGCTCTACCATCGAACTTCTGCTTACGAACCGGCTTGATTTTGTCGATGGCATGCTGTTCCCGAGTATTTGTGATGTGATCCGTAATCTATCGGGCATGTGGAAATTATTGCGCCCGGATGTTTATGCCCATTATTTCGATGTGCCTCAAAATTATATGAAAGATGTGGGCGGTGAATTTTACATTCATGAACTGAACGTCTTAAAAGAGGATTTGGAAAAAATCAGCGGCAATAAAGTGACCAATGACGCCTTAAAAAATTCCATTGAACTCTATAATGAAAATCGCAGGTTAACCCGCGAGCTTTATAAATTCAGAGCAGACAAGCCCTGGCTTGCCCCGTCCTCAGAAGTTTACCTGATCAATCGGGCGGGTATGGTGATCCCTGTTGAAGATCATAATATCCTCATCAAAGACTATATTGAGGCCGCAAGACAGGAAGACCGGCCAAAGCGGGATAACAGCCGTGTTGTTATTTCCGGCTCTTTCTGTGAACAGCCCCCTATTAACCTGATCAAATCCATTGAAATGTCAGGCTGCTATGTGGTGGATGATGACTATATGCTGGTCAATCGCTGGTTTACCAAGCCCGTACCCACGGACGGCGACCCCATACAGGCGTTGTCTTATACCTTCCTCGAAGCATCGGTAAAAATGCCGTCCTGTTTTGAGCCAAACGAAGATATCAAAGGGCAGTTTCTGGTCGATCTTGTTCGGGAAAATAATGCAGAAGGCGTCATCTTTGCCGCCGCCAGCTTCTGCGATCCGGCGCTTTTGGAACGACCCATCCTGCAAGACGTCTTAAATCAGGTCGACATCCCCCATGTCAGCTTCAAATATGCTGAAAATACCGGACAGATGCAGCCAATTCGCGAACAGGCAGGAACATTTGCCGATTCGATCAAGCTATGGAGTTAAAAAAATGAACGCCCCCCAAAGAAAGCCATCCACCGACGTACAAAAAGATGCCTCTATGGCCAAACAAAAGGCCATGATCGACGGTAATTTTGACCGGCTTGGCAATGTGAAAAATACTGGCGAGAAAGTCTCTTATACTTTTGTGCCCGGAAATCTGAATGAACTGATCATGTGTTTCGACATGGTGGGTAATTATCCCGAGATCAACGCCATTCAAAACGGTCTGCGCAAGAAATCAGGCGGCATGATTATGGAGGCCGAGAAATGGGGCCATTCAGAAGATGTCTGCACCTATGTCAAAGCCGATATCGGCATGATGCGCAAAGGCAATATTGGCCCCACTGGCCAGCCTATTCCGGAACCGGATATCTTAATGCTCAGCTATACCGGCTGCTATACCTTCCTGAAATGGTTTGAGCTTCTGCGCCATGACTATAAATGCGAAACCGCCATGCTGCATGTGCCCTATACCGGCGACGGGGTTATTACCAAGGCCATGACCGACTATGTGGTCAAGCAGTTAAAAGAAGAAGTCATCCCCAAATATGAAAAAGTCAGCGGCGTAAAATTTGATATTGATCGCCTAAGGGAAAATCTGGCCCATTCCGCCAAGGCAGAAGATGATTTTGTCTGGGTTCTGGAATCCGCCAAGAACAAACCCTCCCCCATTGATGCCTATTTTGGCGGCATCTACTATATCGGGCCAATTTTTACGGCCTTCAGGGGAACAGATCTTGCGGTGGATTATTACAAAACCCTGCGGGAGGAGATCGAAGAACGGATTCGCAAAGGCCAGGGACCGATCACGCCTGAAGGTGAAATGAAGAATGAGAAATACCGCATCGTCACCGAAGGGCCGCCCAATTACACCAGTATGCGCGAATTCTGGAAAATGTTCTATGACGAAGGCGCGGTTGTCGTGGCCAGCACCTATACCAAGGTGGGCGGCACCTATGATTTTGGTTTCCGTCATGACCCCTCCCGTCCTTTGGAGAGCCTGGCTGAATATTGCATGCATTGTTACACCAATCGTAACCTGCCTGAGCGCACGCGGATGCTCGAAACTTACATCAATGATTATGAGGCAGACGGCCTTTTGATCAATTCCATCAAAAGCTGCAACAGCTTTGCCGCCGGAGAATTAATGATGATGCGCGAAGTGGAAAAACGCACCGGCAAGCCCGCCGCCTTTGTTGAAACCGATCTGGTTGATCCGCGCTATTTCTCGGCGGCCAATGTCAAGAACAGGCTGGAAAGCTATTTCCAGATGATTGATCAAAAACGTCGCGCAGGCGCGTAAAAAGACGCGTAGAGATGGCACGCAAGAAAAGGATAATAATATGAAATGTTTTATTGGAATTGATCTTGGCTCGACAACGACCAAGGCGGTTGTCATGAATGAGAATCAAGAGATCATTGGACGGGGCATTACCAATTCCCGCTCCAATTATGACACGGCCAGCGCCGTGTCCAAGCAGGAAGCGATGATTGACACCCGTTTTACCTTGCTGCGTAATAATCTGGATGACAACGAGAAATTGCGCGATAATCAGGATGTCTTTTTACATGATCTGGAACGCAATTTCCGCCGTGAGCAATTTGTTGAACAATTAGATGACCTGCAGAATACTTGCCTGAGCAATGCAGAAGGCGAGCGATTTGATGACGTGCGCTCTGTCCTCACTCAGGTATTATCAGATGTCTTTGACAAATTGCGTCACGAATCACTTGCGCTTTATGCCAAGGGGGCGACACGCAAATCTGACTTTTTTCGTGATATTGCCGGCGGGCGTTTTCTGAGCCTTTCAGAGGAAATCTCCAAAGAAGCCGGAATCAACTATGATTTTGCCCTGAATGTCTATGACAAATCCATCATACAAGTGGAAAACAGACCGCCCGCAGGGAATCTCGAAGGAAAATTTCTGAATGGCTTGAAAAACCTGACCAGAGAATCTCCGGAACTGGGCATTCGTTTCGAAGATGTGCAGGATCCTGTTAAAAAGGCGCTGGCTGTAGAACTGGAAGAAACATTTGTCGTCGGCACCGGTTATGGCCGTGTGCGCCTGCCCTTCCCGAAAGAACATATCCGTTCAGAAATTCTCTGTCATGGCCTCGGCGCTCATATGATGTATGCGGGCACCCGAACCGTGCTTGATATTGGCGGTCAGGACACCAAGGCCATTCAGGTTGACCCCAACGGCGTTGTCGATAATTTTCAGATGAATGACCGCTGCGCGGCGGGCTGTGGGCGCTACCTTGGTTATATTGCGGATGAGATGAATATGGGCCTGCATGAGCTTGGGCCCATTGCCATGAAATCAACCAAGGCGGTCAAGATCAACTCCACCTGCACAGTTTTTGCCGGCGCGGAATTGCGGGACAGGCTTGCTCTTGGCGAAAAGCGCGAAGATATTCTGGCCGGACTGCATCGGTCAATCATCCTGCGGGCCATGTCAATCATTGCCAGATCCGGCGGCATCAGTGATCAGTTCACCTTCACAGGCGGCGTGGCCAAAAACGAAGCCGCCGTTAAAGCCTTGAGGGAACTGGTCAAGGAAAACTATGGCGACGTAACCATCAATATTGACCCCGAATCAATTTATACCGGTGCGCTCGGGGGGGCTGAATTCGCCCGCCGCGCCGTAATGGAGGCTTAAAATGGCATTAACAGTAGGCATTGATGTAGGCACAGGCGCGGTTAAGACAGCCCTGTTTGAAATCAACGGCGATAAGATCACCTGGATTGACCGGCAAACAGACCGGATCAGAAATCGGCAGCCTTTTACCCTCGCGGAAAATGCCTTTGATTATCTTTTGGAGAAAAATGGCTATACCCGCGATGATATGGATTATATAGCAACAACCGGCGATGCGGAAAGCATCCCCTATTCAACCGGGCATTTCTATTCCATGACCACCCATGCCCGGGGGGCACTTTATCTTAATCCGGATGCCCGTTCCCTCCTGGATATAGGGGCCTTGAATGGCAAGGCCATCAGCATGAATGACAAGGGTAAAGTTCTGAAATATAAAATGACCAGCCAATGCGCGTCCGGCTCCGGCCAGTTCCTTGAGAATATCGCAAGATATCTTGGCATTGGTCAGGATGAGATTGGCGGGCTGAGCAAACAGGCCGATGATCCGGAGGTGGTATCCGGCATCTGCGCCGTTCTCGCCGAAACCGATGTGATTAACATGGTGTCCCGCAGTATTTCTGCGGCGAATATTCTGAAAGGCATTCATATTTCCATGGCAGGCCGTTTGGTCAAGCTTTTAAAATCATTGAAAGTTACCGAAGGCGTTGTCATGTGTACCGGCGGCCTTGCTCTTGATAGCGGCTTGGTGCTGGCCCTTAATGAAGCCATGGCAAGAAGCAAAATGGATATGCCTGTGGTATCCCACGAAGATTCCATTTATGCCGGCGCTATTGGTGCCGCCATATGGGGCGCATTCAGACATGAGAAACTTAGAGAACTTGAAAATATGGCTAAAGCCTCTTAATTGACCCATAGATTAAAAGCGAAAGGAAAATATCATGGCCTTAATGATCGTGGAAGCTTGCACCGCATGTGATGCCTGCGAACCCGTATGCCCAAACGAAGCCATTACAGAAGGTGATCCAATGTATAAAATTGATCCCTTCAAATGCACAGAATGTGTCGGCGCAGATGACGAGCCGCAGTGCGTTCTTGTCTGTCCGGAGGAATGTATCATCCCCAACCCGGACTTCAAGGAAAGCGAGGACGAGCTTCAGGCAAAATATGATGCCTTAAATTAATCCCTGAATTAATCCCTGAATTGATCTCCGAATTAATTCATGAACTAAATAGTATTTTCTTAAATCGTTACAATTTGTAAAGAATTTAAGTGAATACTAATATACATGTCTAAACTATAGGAGTATGTTCATTGGATTATATCATTCTGGAAGATTTTGAAATTAGCCGCCTTCAGCAAAAAGTGAATAATCAGATTCAAAAAGGCTACCAGCCTGTTGGCGGCATCGCGACTGCCGCTCAAAAAGATGGATTTATCGAATATATTCAAGGTATGATCAAATCTGATGCTTAATCAAATGATCATATGAATGAAAAATATTCTAAAATTTCGTAAGATTCGTAAGAACAGAAAATGGATAAGGGACGGCGTAATCACGGTCATCGTGTCTATTGCCGCCGGCCTGTCCCTGGCTTTATTCCCCCAATTCGGCCCCACCACAAAGGTAAAACAACCGACAGTTTCCAATATTGGTGACAGCAGCCAGAATATTAAGGGCAAGGCCATTGTCCTTGATGGTGATACCCTTAAAATAGAGGGAATATCTATTCGCCTTCATGGTATTGACGCCCCTGAAACGCGCCAGAATTGCTGGAAAAATGACAAGGAATACCCCTGCGGGCGTGTCTCGACAATTTTCTTGAAACGGCTTATCAATGGTCAAACCGTAACCTGTGAAATCATGGATACAGATGCCTATGGACGCAAGGTCGGCAAATGTTCTATCGCCGGAAATATCGATATAAATGCCGAAATGGTTCTAAGCGGAAATGCCATAGCCTACCTGTATTTTTCCTATGATTATGCGGATCAACAAGCACAAGCCAAAATTCAGAAAAGAGGAATATGGGCCGGACGCTTTATGGAACCCTATCTATTCAGACGGCTTTAGGGCGTTTTTTTTTGCAGAGCGATAAACTCTGGGCAGGCTCAAAGCCGTTGCTCTGCAAGAAACCCGTCAAAGCCAGTTGTGTTACGCCAACCTCTGTTCGAACCTCATCCGTTCTAAGAACAGCCAGATTAGCCATAAGCTGTGACATCAAGGCACTGCCCACATTATTATGAGCATACGCCGGGTCCACTCCTAAGCTATCAATAATCGCAGATGGCTCGGCCCGGCCAAATTCACCGAAATCCACCCGCACCATGATAAAGCCCACCACATGATCATCACATTCCGCGACTAGCGACACGCGAATACCAGATTCGGTCAATATTTCTTCCATCTTACGATCGTAATATGGCGTCCGGTCAAACCCCATGATTTTACGGTCTATTTTAATGATTGCCGCCAGATCTTCTTGCGTCAGGCTGCGGCAGGGAATTTTATCCCGAGATAAGGCAGCACTGGCATCACCTGATGGATCACTGAAGTCCATCTCCTGATTTTCATCTTCTTCGGCTATTTTGCGGTCTAAATAATTCACGTCACGCCGATAAATAACCCGGGGCGCAAGGTCAAAGCCAGAGGCCCCGAAAAAATTTAACACAGGCCTGTCAGGCCAATCCGCCTGACTGCGAATTTCATGTATATTCTTCTCACGGATTATTCTGGTCAATTCATCCATCAATTGATGACCAACGCCATTTCCCTGGGCATCCTGTCTGACCCCGATGTCATCCAATACAGCAACCGTATCGCTGTCGCCAAATTCACCCGTTTGCAGACGCGCAAGAAGATAACCCATAAGGCCCATTTCATTCTCATAGGCAATATAAATAAAATCCTTTGGATATTTTAGCGCCGCCTTGATGCGCTTTTCAAAGAAATCTTTTCGGGATCGGCCCGTATTTCTTTCATCAATTTCGATCACCTGCGCCAAATCTTCAGCGGTCAGCATTCTTATATTCTCAGTTACATTGGTCATTCTTCCTCCTCAGCGCATCTCGGAATATGTCATCATTAATTGGGCATCGGTATCCTCTTCCAGAATATCCTCCAGCATAGGCAGCAGAGCCATCTCCTCTTTTTGAATGTGGGAAATCATTCGTTCAATCAATTCGACGCCTCTCTCGCGAAATTGCCCCCATGAAGCATCGTTGAACCCGTCCGAGCGGGCCATTTTTGCCAGTTCGGACAGCAGATTCCCCAGCGGCAATATCACCCTGTGCTCACCCGTCAGGATTGAGCTGATCGGGCTATCCCCCATGGCCCCGAGCAAGGGAAAAAGTTTTTCTTCCTCAAAGCTGAAGTGGTTTGTCACATCACAGGCCACTAGGTTGATAATATCGCCCAATAATTCGGTAATTTCCGCGTTATCGTCCGGCGGCGCTTTCTTTGGGCCATATTTCCGGAATATCACCTCCAGCCGTTCAAGCGTGCTGATTGTGGCAAGATGTTCTTCGTGAAGGGTTCGGGTAATCTGTCGATCAAATGAAAACATAGGACTTGCTTCTCTTAAAATGGTATTTACGTACTGTAATACCTATTATATATTAAATCAATCTAAATCTCTATAATAAATATAGCTGCCCCAAGCTTATTCCCCTCGAAAAGATGCCAGATGACGGATAATATACAACAGATATATCAGCAATCCCATCGCCCCGGCAAAGCCCAGTACCGCCCCTGCCCTGATCACCATCTCCCAATCCAGCATAACCCCAAGCATCACAGCAAAAAGACCGCCCAAATGGCCAATGACATTCACCGTCAACAGACGCTCATCCGCCATGGCAGACGTCAGCATGGGCACGCCGCCATTTCCGGAACTATGCATGCTGGCCAAAAAGGGAATTATACGCTGCAAAACCCCCACCAGAAAGGTCAGCAACCAGCCAATGATCGCCCCGGCCGCAAATAATATATGGCCGGTTTCAGGCCAATATCCCGCCGCACCAACGCCCCCCCAAATGACCGAGGCCAGCAACATAACCCAGGAAATGCGGATCAGGATAAAAGGCAGGCCCAGACGTTTTCGCATTCGGGCCTTATAAACCCGGGCCATGGCAAAAACATAAAGGCCCGAGCCAAAAAGTATAAAGGCAATCCCGACCATGACAAGCCAATCAAGATATATATTTACGCCGATTAAAATCCCGATCAATCCCGTTATATTGCCGCCAACAGACCATCGCCCAAGCCCTTCCGGCGGGGCCGGTGACAAGGCGAACATGGGGATAAGAATATACGAAAATCCCATGGCAAGCAGACTCATAAAACCAAAGACAGCTAAAATAAAATGGCTCACCGCCAAGGCAAAATGATCCGCCATAAAGCCATGCGCGCCATTAACAATCAGGAGAATACCAAGAGCCAGCAACCCCACAAGACACAGCATGGCCGCCCAGCAATGGGCCATGATCGCCGTCATATCAGTGACCCCCCATATATTATGGATAATCAGCCCGCAAAATATCAAAAGACCGGCGCCCGTCAAACCTGCCCCCATTAACATGCCCAAATACCAGCTTGTATACATGGCGCAGATAAGCAGGAAAACCCCCGGAATATAAAACCATGATACGAGGCGGCATAGCCAAAACCCTTTGAAGGCCTTGCGCGTTGCCACAGAAAGAAGCTGTAATGACGCGCCGATGACGGTCATGGAAAGCACCCCTAATGTTGCCATATGAATAACGCTTAGAATAGGCCCGCCGCCGATCATATAGCTCGTCACATCCTGCGCGCTGACAAATAAAGCCGCCCAGAACAGCGCATAGAATATCACAGCAACCGTAAAAAACCGAAAAGGGATCGAAGGCGGCAAAAGGCGGCCTGCCGCCCCTGATAGAAAATTTGCACTCATTATACTGGCTCATCTTTCACTATTTTAACCAATAGCCCATCGCCATCCTTGCGGATTATTTCCGCATGCCACTGACGGCCCGCAAGCTCAGGGTAAAGATAGACGGGGTCACGGTTTAACCATACGGTAAAAGCCTCCCCTATTTCCCTGAAGCCCGCAGTTCCCTCAATCATTTTAAGCACGGCAATTATGGGATCAGGCGGCGTTAATTTGCGCAAATCCATTTCCAGGATGCCGCCGCGCCAAAGCACAGGAAAATCTGGCAAATCGGGAAAATCCGGCATTTTCTGCACATCATGCTTTTTGAAATATATTTGCCAATGCTGACCAGATCGTTGTAGCGCATAATTATCATACCCCTTACCGGCCAGCAACCGGCGCAGCGGCACGGGGTCGAACGGGGCCTCAATAGATAATATGGCTTCGGGCGACATTTTCTTAACCTGGGAGAGAATCTCTGCCAATGGATCAATGTCCGCCGCCAGGATCGGGCGCACATCAAGAGCAATTATTTGCTCTGGCAGTATGCCGCAAAGCCAGTCCGGCATGGTCGTTTGCTCTTTCCCGGGTTTCTCCACCAGTGTTAATTCCACTCATTAATCTTATCCTTAACAATAGCTTGAAGGTAACA
>Ga0256839_1001093_pt1 | contig 33711 bp, 29 predicted proteins | sample 354166metaG_FD_185968 | JGI IMG/M metagenome (GOLD analysis project Ga0256839, IMG submission 185968) | Hydrothermal vent microbial communities from Mid Atlantic Ridge, Atlantic Ocean - 354-166 | ecosystem: Environmental > Aquatic > Marine > Hydrothermal vents | place: Atlantic Ocean: Mid...
AATATAACAATTCGCATCATTTAGTTTATATGCAGGAAAGGCACTCCCATGAGCATGAAAGCATTTATCGAAGATCAGGTTAAAAACAACAATGTTGTCGTTTTCATGAAAGGCACACCGGCTTTTCCGCAGTGTGGTTTTTCTGGTCAGATGGCGCAGATATTTGATTATCTCGGCGTCGACTACAAGGGTATTAATGTGCTTGAGGATGACGACCTTCGCCAGGGCATTAAAGATTATACCAATTGGCCAACTGTGCCGCAGATTTACATTAAAGGTGAGTTTGTTGGCGGTTGTGACATCGTGCGCGAAATGTTCCAGCAGGGCGAATTGCAACAGCACCTTACTGAAAAAGGTATTGTGATGAACGGCAAAGCCGAAGCTTAGTTTCATATTCCGTGCAGCTACCCGGCTGCATGTCCGTTCGCGGGCTGGCGCATTGCTAACTGCAATGCTTGCCCTGCCCATCGTAACGCACCAATTGCTCCGATAGGCGAAGCGCAATGCGCGCCTCGCAGGCCCGTAACTTCAACTAAGTTTGGCCGTGAGAGATAAAACCCTCACTCCCTCAATCCCAAAGTTTCAAAATCAAACAGTTTCTTGTCAAGCAAATGGCTGGGGCGAATATTGGTCAGCGCACGGATCATTGAATCCTTGCGGCCCGGCATACGGGTCTCAATATCGAGAAGCATTTTTTTCAATTGATTGCGCTGCAGGCCATCCTGCGAACCGCAAAGATCACAGGGAATAATTGGAAACTGCATGGCCTGGGCAAACTTTTCCAGATCTTCCTCTGCGCAAAGGCTTAATGGCCGCATCACCATCACATCGCCCTCGTCATTCACCAGCTTTGGCGACATAGAGGCCATGCGCCCGCCATGCAGAAAATTGATGAAAAAGGTTTCCAGAATATCTTCCCGGTGGTGGCCCAATATAAGCGCTTCACAGCCCTCTTCGCGCGCCACGCGGTATAGATGTCCACGCCGGAGTCTCGAACATAACGAGCAATAGGTTGCCGTTTCCGGCAATTTATCAATTACCACGCTATAGGTATCCTGATATTCAATCCTATGGGTTATATTGTTGGCATTCAGCCAATTGGGCAGGATTTCCTTTGGGAAATTCGGTTGCCCCTGATCGAGATTGCAGGCAATCAGTTCAACCGGCAAAAGTCCGCGCCATTGTAAATCCAGCAAAAGCGCTATCAGGCCATAGGAATCCTTGCCACCGGAAAGACCCACCAACCATTTAGGCTTTTTGCTACCCTGTTTTTTCGGAAGCATGGAATAATCTTCAATCGCCTGCCGGGTCTGCCGCAACAGCCGCTTGCGAAGCTTATTGAACTCAACGCCAGAAGGCGCTGTTCGAAACATCGGGTGACAGGTGTCTGAATTTTCTTCAAGGACAGTGTTTTGCATGGTAGCTCCAACAAAAAAGGCCGCGCAATCCGGCGGCCTTTTCAAAAATAATATGCTCACAAAGTTTAGCGAGAATAAAACTCAACCACTAGATTTGGTTCCATCATTACCGGATAAGGCACATCAGCAAAAGCTGGAATAGAAACAAATGATGAAGTCATTTTGTTATGGTCAGCGGTGATATATTCCGGCACATCGCGCTCAGCCAGCTGTACAGCTTCCAGAACGAAGGCTAGTGTTTTTGATTTCTCACGCACTTCAATCTGGTCACCAGGCTTGCAACGGTAGCTAGGAATATCAACCTTTTGGCCATTGACCTTGATGTGGCCGTGATTGATGAACTGACGGGCTGCAAATACGGTTGCAACAAATTTGGAACGATAAACAATCGCGTCCAACCGGCATTCCAAAAGACCAATCAGATTTTCAGAAGTATCGCCTTTGATGCGGCTTGCTTCTGCATAAATCTTGCGGAACTGTTTTTCGGAAATGTTACCGTAGTAACCTTTCAATTTCTGTTTGGCGCGCAGCTGAATACCAAAATCGGAGATCTTGCTTTTACGGCGTTGGCCATGTTCACCTGGACCATATTCGCGGCGATTTACCGGGCTCTTTGGACGACCCCAGATATTTTCGCCCATGCGGCGGTCAATTTTGTATTTTGTGGTGAGACGCTTGCTCATCGTAATTCCTCATATAATCGCGCAGCCCCGGTTATTCGGCGCTGACAAGTTTGGAATACGCCCTCCTTTGTTAGCCTGAAATGATCCAAGAAAACTGACAGAAATCGCGCTGCAAAGCGGTTGATCTCACGGGACATATAAAAAGCGGGTTTTTCAGCCCGCTTATGAATGGGCTTTTAGGCGGAAACTCTATCCATGTCAAACAGAAATGAAAACCATCACTCTGTTTACAAACACCCCTTCCCCTTGCACTTAAACTCAACTCTTGCCACTTTAGGCCCATGCGTCCGACTATATTAAACCCTCTGTTTGCCCCCCTCATCTCGCTTGATGGCGTTGGCCCGAAACTGGAAAAAACCCTTGGCAAACTGCTCAAAGGTCCAGACGAGCAGGCATGGGTTGGTGATCTTTTGTTTCATTTGCCAAATTCCATCATTGATCGGCGCAATCAGCCGGGTATTGCCTTGGCTCCAGAAGGAGCAATCGTCACACTGAAAGTGCGGGTTGACCGGCATCAGGCCCCACCGCGCGGCAACAACCGCGTACCCTACAGGGTGTTTGTGCATGATGATACGGGTGAATTGGCGCTGGTATTTTTTCGTGCGCATGCCTCATGGCTAGAAAAATTGTTGCCTGAAGGTGAAACGCGTTTTGTTTCCGGCCGGGTTGAATGGTTTAATGGTCGCCCCAACATGGTGCACCCGGACCATGTTGTTTCCGAGTCTGAGTTTGATACAATGCCTTTGGTAGAGCCGGTCTATCCGCTGACGGCGGGTCTTTCCGGCAAAATTCTGCACAAGGCCATTCGTGCGGCGCTGGCTGCTCTGCCCGAACTTCCGGAATGGCAAAACCCGCAAGTGCTGGAAAAGCGCGGCTGGCAATCCTTCGGCGAAAGCCTCAACCGAATTCATGCGCCGCGCGATGAATTGGATATTGATCCGCTATCGCCCGCATGGCAACGGCTTGCCTATGATGAATTGCTGGCGGGTCAACTGGCTTTAGCGCTGGTGCGCAGCCAGATGAAAAAGGCGGCCGGTAAGGCTCGGCTTGCAACCGGCGAAAAAACCGGTGCTATTTTAGCAGCATTTCCCTATGAACTGACCCAAAGCCAAAAACAGTCTGTAGATGAGATTTTGAACGACCTGGCTGAGCCTGAACGTATGTTGCGACTGTTGCAAGGTGACGTGGGCGCAGGAAAAACCATCGTGGCCTTGCTTGCGATGGCTGCCTGCGTGGAAAGCGGTTCGCAAGCGGCAATGATGGCGCCGACTGAAATTCTGGCACGTCAACATTTGGCCACCCTCACCCCGCTTTGCGAAGCGGCCAATATGAGCATCGACATATTGACCGGCCGCGAAAAGGGCAAGGAACGCGCGGCTATTTACGCACGTCTTGCCAGCGGCGAAACTGATATTCTGGTCGGCACCCATGCGGTATTTCAATCGGGTGTCGAGTTTCATGATCTAGGGCTTGGCATTATCGATGAGCAGCATCGCTTTGGCGTACATCAGCGGTTGGCGCTTTCAGCCAAAGGTGCCGATACGGATATTCTGGTGATGACCGCGACCCCCATTCCACGTACTCTGGTGCTGACTTTCTTTGGTGATATGGACGTCTCCAAACTGACTGAAAAGCCAAGCGGGCGGCAAAAAATCCAAACCAATGCCATTGCACTCGATCGACTGGACCAGGTCGTTGAGCGCATTCGGGCCGCGATCGGCAATGGTAAAAAGATCTACTGGATTTGTCCGCTGGTTGAGGAAAGCGAAGAACTGCCGGTAACGGCCGCAGAAGATCGCCACAAAATGCTGCAACAAATCATCGGCGACAAAGTCGGGCTGGTGCATGGGCGGATGAAAAAAGACGAAAAAGACACAGCCATGCAGGATTTTAAATCCGGTAAAACTCGGTTGCTGGTCGCCACCACGGTAATCGAGGTTGGTGTTGATGTGCCCGATGCAACAATTATGGTGATTGAACATGCGGAACGTTTTGGCCTTGCCCAATTGCACCAACTGCGTGGACGCGTCGGGCGGGGGAGCGAGCAATCTACCTGCCTGCTGCTCTATAAAGCCCCACTTGGCGAGGTTGCCGAGGCGCGTATTCGCATCATGCGCGAAACAGAAGATGGTTTTTTAATTGCTGAGGAAGATTTGCGCCTGCGCGGTGAAGGTGAAATTCTTGGCACCAGACAATCCGGCACACCGGGATTTTCCGTCGCCCGGCTGGAGGTGCATGGCGAATTGCTGGAAATGGCCCGTGATGATGCCCGAATGGTTATTGACCAGGGTTTCGATACCGATCGCGGCCATGCATTGCGGGTGCTGCTCTATCTCTTTGGACAAGATGAAGCCGTAAAATTGTTGCGGGCTGGGTAAGGTAATAAATTATGAAAAACCCAACGGGATATGACCTCTACAAACCGAACCAAATAGCAGAAATGGTCGAAACTGCCGGAGTTGCAAAAGCAAAACTACCCGTAGTTCAACTTTTGACACTCGCAATTCTCGCAGGCGTATTTATTGGCCTCGGTGCGGTGGCCTATACAATGGTTATGACCGGCGTTGATGCATCATTCGGCCCATACCGGTTTTTAGGCGGCATCGTATTTTCACTAGGGCTGATACTCATCATCATCGGAGGTGCCGAACTTTTCACCGGCAATGCATTAATGATAATGGCCGCCGTGGATGGCTTGATCACGCCTGTTGAATTATTGCGAAACTGGGTGCTCGTCTATTTTGGCAACTTTATCGGAGCATTTGCGTTGGCCATTGCCGTATATCTATCCGGCATTTTGGACGGGCCTACAGAGGCGACAGCAATCGCGATTACAGATGCGAAAGCATCCCTTGACGTAATGGAGGCATTTATTCGAGGCATTCTGTGCAATATATTGGTTTGCTTGGCGGTGTGGCTAACAATTGCCGCGCGAACCGTCACTGGAAAAGTATTGGCAATAATCTGGCCAATTGCTAGTTTCGTTATGCTCGGGCTTGAGCACTCCATCGCCAATATGTATCTAATCCCACAAGGCATATTGGCGGGCTCAACCGCCAATTCAGGCGATTTCGCATCCAACCTATTGTTTGTAACATTGGGAAATATAGTCGGTGGCGCAGGTGGTGTAGCGCTTGCTTATCGTCTGGCTTATCGGCCAAACGATAATAAGTAAGGGCAGACACTGACCCAACATGTCCCTACTTACTCCGCAGCTCTTTTCAGCGCTAACGGAAAACACTCCTCAAACAGATCAAGATCATCTTTTGTACCGGCACTGACCCTGATGCAGCGGTCTTGTGGGGCAACGCCCGGCATACGCACAAAAATTCCCTGTTTGCTCAGTTCGGCGAGCACTACACGAGCGAAGTCACCATCACGGCCGCAGTCAATCGCCACAAAATTGGCGCCAGATGGCAACGAGGTTAACCCGTTATCAGCAGCAATTTTGGCAATGCGTTTGCGCGCATCATCCACTTTGGCAATGGTTTGGGCTAGCCATTGCTGATCGCGCATTGCGGCGTTTGCGCCTTCAATGCCAAAGCAATTCATACCAAAGTGGTTGCGGATTTTATCAAATGCCTGAATGAGTTCGGCATTTCCGATTGCATAGCCGACACGTGCACCGGCCAGCCCATAGGCCTTTGAGAATGTGCGGAACCGCAGCACTTGTTTATTTTCCAGATCAATGGCGGGCGATGTGCCCTGCGGGGCAAAATCCACATAGGCTTCATCGAGAAACAGAATTTTCTGATCTGGCAGTTTTGCAATCATCTGATCAAGCTCAGCACCGCTCCACCAGGTGCCCATCGGATTATCCGGGTTGGCAATATATATAACTCGGGCATTTTCCTTTATTGCGAGATCAAGCAGCGCATCCGGGTTTTCATGATCATCAATGAAGGGGGCCGTGACCAACCTGCCGCCAAGCCCGTTTACATGATAATTGAACGTCGGATAGGCTCCAAGCGAAGTGGCAACGGCGATGCCCGGCTCGACAAATAAACGTGCCGCAACACCGAGTAGGCCGTCAATCCCCTCACCTATGACAATATTTTCTTCCGGTACATCATGGTGCTGGCTGATCGCCTGTTTAAGTTTCACAAATCCCGGGTCGGTATATTTCCAGCAATGGGCAAGTTCTGCCTCAATTGCCGCATGGGCCTTGGGGGACGCGCCAAACACATTTTCATTGGCGCCAATACGGGCGCGAAACGGAAAGCCATTGGTGCGTTCCTGCAATTCCGGGCCGACAAAAGGCACGGTTGATGGCAATGAAGCAATCAGCTGGGTGAAGGGAAGTTTCATGGACAGATAAACCTTTGATATTCAGTCAATGGCGGATAAAACTACAGTTGTTTTTCCCAAATGAAAAACGGGGCTTTGTTTGGCCTTACATTCAGTTTAGCTCGAAGTTCATTGGTTATGCCATCCGGCACCAGAAAACCACCGGGCATCTGTCGTAAAAATTCAACAAAGTCAGCGCCAAACATCTTGTAATGGTCTTCTTGCAGGAACTTTTCCAACCGCTCGGCATCAGTTTTCAGGTGCTCGCCACCCTCTTCCGTCAAACGTTTCTTGTAAGGCCCCGGAACGGAAAAAATCATCCGCCCACCCGGTTTTAATAGACGGGCAAAGTCGATTAGATGATCGCCGAAATGACCGGGGATATGTTCCAGCACATGATTGTGCAGCACCGCATCAAAATAACTTTCCGGAAATATCTTGAAGTCTTTTGGAAAATACAATTTCAAACATTCGGCATGGGGGTAGCGCTCGGGAGATGCATCTGCACAAATATAGCCTGAACCAATCACCTCATCCAACGCCGGTTGCAGGCAAGGCTCCGGCGCCAAATGCAAAACACGCAGGGAATGTTCATCTTCCTCCAAGGTGAAAAGATGATGTTCATAGACAGCAAATGCAATGCGATGACGGGCAAGAGAGCCGCAATCCCGGCATAACTCTCCGGGCCGTCCGCGAAAGGCGTCAAAATCATCACTTCCACAAATATTACAGGTCAAACAGAAAACTCCCGTTTCTGGTAGGCATAATTCACTATCCAACATTTTGTATCGGAAAAGATGGATCCAATAAACATAAAACTGACTATATCTTTACATCGCTCAATAAAACATTTAGAACAAAATAAGAACGTATGATTATAATTTTTGCAGAAATCTTAGAATTTTGCACGAAAACCCTGTAATATCGTGATTCGGATTAATAGAGGTTTTGTGAATATATGAGCGACGTTAACGACCTATTTTCAATGGGAAATAATGCCAGGCCAGCGGCAAGCCCGCCTGCTTCGGTTGCGGTATCCAAAAAGTCGGTCACCTCCAAGAGCGCTGAAAAACGGGCTGCGGCAACGGGCAAGGATACGGACTATAACGCCTCTGATATTGAGGTGCTTGAAGGCCTTGAACCCGTACGTCGTCGACCCGGCATGTATATTGGCGGCACCGACCTTAAAGCCATGCATCACCTGTTTGCTGAAGTCATCGACAATTCAATGGATGAAGCGGTGGCTGGCCACGCCAGCTGGATTGAGGTTGATCTTGACGAGGAAGGCTATTTAAGCGTCACTGACAATGGACGCGGTATTCCAGTGGACCCTCACCCGAAATTCAAAAATGTTTCCGCGCTAGAGGTTATTATGACCACCCTGCACGCGGGCGGTAAATTTGATGGCGATGCCTATGAAACCTCAGGCGGCCTACACGGTGTTGGCGTTTCTGTGGTCAATGCGCTTTCCGATGATCTGGTAGTTGAGGTGGCGCGTAATCGTCAATTATTCAGTCAGCGCTATTCCAAAGGGCTGCCGCAATCCGGGCTTGAATCACTTGGCGAGGTTCACAATCGTCGTGGAACGAAAATTCGTTTTCATCCTGATCCGGAAATTTTTGGAAAGAATGCAAAATTTGATCCAGCCAGACTGTATAAAATGGCGCGGTCAAAAGCCTATCTCTTCGGCGGAGTAGAAATCCGCTGGTCATGCGCCCCTTCGCTGTTTGGCGAAAATGATGCCGTTGAAGAGAAAGCCGTATTCCACTTTCCCGGCGGTTTGCGCGACTATCTCGAGGCATCTTTGGGCAAGCAATATCAGGTTACCAAAGAGCCGTTTGCCGGAAAATCCGCCAAGTCCAGCGGTCATGGTGCCGTCGAGTGGGCAATTTCCTGGTATGGTGACGATGGTTTTGTGAATTCCTATTGTAACACAGTGCCGACACCGGAAGGGGGAACCCATGAGGCGGGCTTACGCATAGCATTAACACGTGGGTTGAAGTCTTATGCTGAAATGCTTGGAAACAAACGCGGTTCGGTCATCACAACCGACGACGTAATGACCTCAGCAGCGGCGATTATGTCGGTATTTATTCGTGAACCGGAGTTCGTTGGCCAGACCAAAGACAAGTTGGCGACGGTGGAAGCACAGCGAATTATTGAAAATGCCATTCGTGATCCATTTGATCATTGGTTAGCGGCATCGCCGCAAGAGGCCAGCAAGTTACTCGACTGGGTGGTTGACCGGGCAGAGGAACGACTTCGCCGACGCAAGGAAAAGGAAGTAAATCGCAAAACCGCATCACGCAAATTACGACTGCCAGGCAAACTGGCAGATTGTTCGCAAACGGCAGCCGGTGATACGGAAATTTTTATCGTCGAGGGGGACAGCGCGGGCGGCTCAGCCAAACAGGCGCGCAACCGCAAAAATCAGGCGATTTTACCACTGCGCGGCAAAATCCTCAACGTGGCCAGCGCCAGCCGCGATAAGATGACCCAAAGTCAGCAAATTTCTGATTTAATCCAGGCTCTGGGCAGCGGCACGAGATCAAAATATCGCGACGACGATCTGCGCTATGACCGGGTTATTATTATGACCGATGCAGATGTGGATGGCGCCCATATTGCCTCGTTGTTGATCACATTTTTCTATCAGGAAATGCCGGAACTTATTAGCAATGGCCATTTGTATTTGGCGATACCGCCGCTTTACCGAATTTCTCAAGGCGGAAAGACGCTCTATGCTCGCGATGATGCGCATAAGGATGAGTTATTAAAAAGCGAGTTTGGCGGCAACAAGAAAATTGATATTGGCCGGTTTAAAGGCCTGGGTGAAATGATGCCCAAACAACTAAAAGAAACAACGATGGACCCGGCCAAGCGCTCTATGCTGCGGGTACAAATTATCGAGCCTGATGAAACGAGGTTATCTGTTGATCAACTAATGGGCACTAAACCTGAAGCCCGCTTTCGGTTTATTCAGGAAAACGCCCAGTTTGCTGACAGCAGCCAGCTTGACGTTTGATGTATTCTACTCACTATTGTCACTATTTTACCAATGGTACTGGCAACATGATTGAGGCTTTGCTAGGCTTTCTGAATAAAACTAATAATCAGGGAGCCAACATGAAAACGATAATAAGCCTAGTCACTGGTTTTGGCATTGCAACAAGTATGATGTTTAGCAGTTTTGCTATTGCCCAGGAGAATGCGTTTTCTCTTGAACTCAACAGCGCAAAAGATAATGAGAACGGTTGTCGCCTCACCTATGTGGCAAAGAACAAGACCGGTACCAAACTTGATAAAACTTCTTACGAAGTTGTCGTTTTTGATAAGGATGGCGGTGTATCGCAATTTTTGATCCTTGAGTTTGGCAAGCTGCCAATAAACAAAACCAAAGTTGTACAGTTTGAGTTGAATGGTCAAAAATGTGCTGACATATCCAGATTGCTAATTAATGATGTTTCAGATTGCGAAGCCAACGGTAAAGCGGTTCAAATTTGCCTTGATGCCTTGAAAACAAAGTCTCGCACCAGCATCGACTTTGGTACTTGATCATCGAATGATGGTGGATCAGGATGTTTGAAGAAATAACAAAGCAGTTAACATCGATCGGCGGTCCTGTGCTTGCTGTGTTGTTTCTGATTTCCCTGATTGCAACCGCCACCTCAATCTTCAAAATCCTGCAATTTGTACGAATTGGGGTTGGTAGACACGCGGCTGCAAATGCGGCGCTAGTGAAATGGAATATCGGAGAAAAAAAGCTCGCATATGACATTGCAGCTGGAAATTTCGCCCCGCTTTCAAGAGTTGCTGCACAAACCATGCATTCCCTCGGCCTTGCGCCGGAACACCCAGAAATTGCCAAGGAACAGGCTGTTCATGTGGCAAAGGAAATTTTGAATAAGCTTGCCGGGTATATGCGTATTCTTGAATCAGTTGTTCAGGCAGCACCAATGCTTGGATTGCTGGGAACGGTTCTTGGAATGATTGATGCATTTGGCGAATTGGCCAAAGGCGACGGCGCCGTTGATCCGTCGCAACTTGCCGGCGGCATATTTGTGGCGTTAAGCACTACTGCTCTTGGGTTGATTATCGCCATTCCGTTTTACTTTATTGCCAATTGGCTTGAATCCCGAATTGATGCGGAACGGGTTGCTATGGAGGCGACAATTTCGGCCATATTGTTCCGAACGCAAACTGAGAAATATACCCCAACTCAAAAAACCGGGACATTAATCGGCCTTTAGAAATCATATCTGCGCAGGTGAGAAATGTCAGAATTATTGCCACAAAGACAATACCGCCGCAAAATTTCACTTACACCTTTGGTTGATGTGATCTTTCTTTTGCTGATATTTTTTATGCTGACCTCACAAATCGCTCCATTTTCAATCATTTCCCTTTCAACGGCAAAAATTGAAAAGGATATTGAGCAGATTAGTATTCCTCATGAGGCGGATGCCAGGTCGACAAGTTTTGGCGCGTTGATTAATGTGTTGAATGGCGGAGTGTCAATAAATGGCCAACGGGTTGCATATGAGAAAATTGATCAGGCATTAGCGCAGCTCCGTCAGGCTGGCACTACTGCTGCAATAATTTCGCCTAAATCAGCTTCATCTGTGCAAGATTTGATCACTGTCTTGGAAGCGGTGAAACGTGCGTCCTTTGAGACCATCAAAATTCGGAAGGCGAAAGATTGATGGCGGAAATTAGTGATCGAATTGGGCATATGGTATGATTGACAATATGCTTGCATCGAAAAAGACCACCCTCACGGCTGACTTTTCGCTGGCAATTATCAATGTAGTTTTTCTCTTGCTGTTCTTTTTCATCTTGACCGGTAGCATTGTTCAGCGCTCTGAAATGGAGGTTCGTGCGCCATTTACCAAAAACCTACCGCTGGAACGCCTGCCTCGGCCCTTAATTGTAATTTCACAACACGGCGAATTATTCCTCGATGGACTCCCAATCAAAGAGGAATATCTGATTTCCAAGATTTCCAATCAGCCAGATCGACCAGATACTGCAATTAAAAAGCTGAACATATTGGCCGATGGCGCACTCTCAGCCAATTTATTTCTTAAATTGGTGGAAAAGTTGCGAAAGACCGGGTTACCCATAAAAATTGTTACAGTTCGAACTACAGCGAAAAAAGAGGAGTTGTAAGATTAACCCAAGCGATTTCACCAGCTGGATGATATCGGCACTGCTGGCAACAGGTTTGCACGGCGGTTTTCTTTACGCCTATGCAAACCAGATTGATGAAACCCAAAGAAGCGTGAGCAAAACAAAAATATCGTTACTTGATCTGCCGTCAATTTCCGGGACAACAACAATTGACGCAAAACCCATGCCGAGGGTTTCGCCTAAAGTCGCTGCCAGTTTTCAGCCTGCTATCAAGAATCAGGCCCAACGCCTCTCAAACTCATCCAAACAAATCCGCAATGCCATTCCAAATACAAGCACTATTAGGGCTGAAATCGCCAATAAAGTGAACGAGCCTCAAACCGCAAAAACGGTAAAACCTGATAGTTTTGCTCAGGCCAAAGATCTGCGTCCATCAAGACAACAGGCAGTTTCTAATGCATCCAAAATAATTTCCACAGTTCAAAATGCGAGCAAACAACCGAGAACGGTTATCAATGAACAGACAGCAAGAATTATTGACAACAATATAGTCATCCAATCTAAAAAACTAAATTCGGAATTATTGGAACCGAAGAATGTTGGTAAAATTGTTAGGCAAACCAATACCGCACTCCCTGCAAAAATAACGAAAAGCCAACGTGTTGCTAAATTTTTGAGACAAGACCCGGGTAAACAGCAGGACACTAAATCGGTAAAATTAGACAAAATCGTTCGCAGATCGTTATCGGATGGAAAAATTGCCTCACCGACACAGGCTCCATCCAAGCCTTTGGTCGAGATTGCAAAGACAGGTAAAAATGTCAGCAAGGTTCAACAAGCACCCAAATTGCTGACATCCAATCAGCCGGTAAAGCCTTTAATTGTATCCAGGAAATCAAGTTTTGAAACTGAAAATAAAGCGATATCGAAGCCTGTTGACCGCCGGGCATCAGCGCCTATCAAGAGGAATGTTCCTACTGCAATCAAGCCGAGGCGCGATAGTTCCTTTAAAAAAGTTGCCCGCGTTTCAAGAGTGCTGGTCGAAAAACCACCAGTTAAAATTGGTTCAATCAAGCCTGTCCGTCCAATTGAGCAGAAAGCCAAGTCTTCCAGAATATCAATGTCAGGTAATCAGGTGGCAATGATTGCCAGACCAAATCAAATAAAGCAGGAACTGCGGCCCGCTCCCACCAAAAGACAAATAAATGATTTTGCAAAGGTGGTTCAATTCATGAAGTTTCATCAATCGGAAAACATCTGCTTTTTGGCCATGCCCTATGTATCAAAATTGGAACGGATGCAAATTATTGGATTCTCCAACGAGACGAGCAGTTGGCCTACCTTTCAAAATGCCGTTCGTGATAACACTAAATTTGATATACTTGGACGATTAATCAGTATCAGCGATGCGCAATGCCAGGTCGTTGAATTTGCCCGGCAAAACAAATCATATCCTTCATTTTCGGTATCAATGGATGTTGAAAAAAATGAAATTGCAAATGGCAGCTTTGTTGCCGGTAAAATGTACATCAATGAAGGGCGGTATTTAAATTTGTATCTGGTGGATGATGAAGGTACCGCGATCAATATCAACAGGTTTGTGAAAATTGGAAAAAACATCTCAACATTCAGGTTACAGGTGAATTTAACCAGTGGTGCGGTAAAAACATCTCAATTATTGCTGGCCATCGTCACAGACGAGTTACTTGCCAGCACAATATTACACGACCCAACTCCTGCCACTCAATTGCTAAAAGACATTCAAAATGAAGCTAGCGAAAAAAACCTTAAACTGGATCTGGCAATTTCGTCGTTTTTGGTAAAATAGCGACGAACTGGTCAGCCACCTTGGTTGGGTGATTAGAGTCAGGACTCTAAACATGAGCAACCTTTTGCCCCCTTACCCACCAAGCTTGAAATATTTGGCAACTGCACCGACTTCAATATCGCCCGATTTAACGGACTTCAAAATTCGCTGCAAAAGTTTGGATGCCAACTCGGGTTCGGACAACTGAATTTCTTTGATTTTCTTTCGACTTGATAAAGCTAAAATCAATTGTGGAAGCGGATCGCGTGTTTCAAGATCAATCAGCTTTATATTGAATGAAGCGGTATCACCTTTGACTACCAGGAAATTTTCCAGATTATACACCACACCAGCATTGTCGATTAAAAGCAGACTTACCACTCCATCCTTTATTTTGGCGAGCTGCCCTTTTAGCGGCTGCCCACTGGTAACATTGGTACTGCTCAAACTCAATGTGGGTTTGAGCATTTTGCTGGAGCGCACGGCTTGTAAAAACTCAACAACTGCACACTGTTCTTTGGCGATCAGCCGAGCCTGAATATCCGGTTCCATTCCATGCTTTGCCTGAAACTCCTTATCCATCACTTCAAGCATTTTAACATCAGTTGCAAAGCCTTCAATCTGAATTGAATTTTCAGATATATCCATTATGGACGCATAAAAACATTTCCCACCATCAAATTTATTCAGCCAATCCACCATAGCGACGGCTCTGTTCAACGGTCTGGTCGTTGGTTTATCAACAACTTCGGGTTCGATAGGCTTATCGGGCGTTACCGGTCGTTCAGGTGTTACTGGTTTTTCAACTACCGTATCTTTTTTCTTTGTGCCGATAAATTCATCCAGCATGCCGGTTGTATAAGCACCACCGCCGATAGCGGCCATTGTGACCAAAAGCAAACCAGCAATCAAACCCGTTCGAGATTTTTTTGGCGCGGCAATATTTTCAGGCACAGGAGGCGAATAATGCGGGACGAAACTGCGTTCAGGCGACAATCCATCGGCTCCCGGTCTCTGGGATCCTTCAAAGGGATTGCCAATTCCAGACACCAAACCGGCAGCTGGCGGCTGACTATATGCAGGCGATGCACTTTGCATTGGCGGAACGGATGATGGAGCAATTACGGTTGCATTTGAAGAATCAACGCCTAGCATCGGAGACGGTGGCTGACTTGGTGCATCTGTCACTCGTGAGGTTTCAGGTGGGAACAACCAATCCACCACAACTGCCATGCTTTCCGGGCGGTCGTCGGGGTCGGGTTGCAACATCGCATTTATCAGCGGTTGCACCGAAGGATCAACCCAAGATATATCAGGAACCACGCGGCGCTTTTCAATGACATCCACCTGGGAGCCACTCATGTCAATGGACTCACCTGCAAGTGCAGCGGCAAATACCAGGCCCAGACTATAAATGTCAGAGCGCTCGGTTACATCCCCATCAAAAAGGCCCAATTGTTCGGGCGATACATAATTGTACTTGCCGGCAAATTTTCCGCCCAACAATGTACCACCGCCAACGCCGGCCGCTTTGGCGATGCCAAAATCGATTATTTTAGCGCGCTTTTTGTTGTTTACATCAACCAGGATAATGTTATCCGGCGACAAGTCACGGTGAATTACACCAGCCAGATGGGCCGCATTCAAACCGGATGCGACGCCAGCGATCATCTTGCGAGCCTCGTTGACCGGCATCGGACCCTCAAGCATTCTGTCCGCCACTGACTGGCCATCGACAAATTCCATGGCGAGATAGGGACGCCCAACACCAGGATCGACGGTAAATACATGATAGCGAACAATGGAATCGTGTGAAAGATGATTTAGAACAGACGCTTCTTTTCTAAACAGCGCCAAAATGGTTTCATCTTTTGCAAATTCGGGCAAAACAATTTTAATGGCAACCACATCGCCAGTTTGAATATTGTGGCCGCGATATACCTCGCCCATACCGCCCATGGCGATACGTTCGTCAATCTCATAGATGCCGTTTAACTGCGTGCCGGGGGCAACGCCGTCAGTCAGATCGACAAATGTTTTATCATCAGAGGACATGGTGCCGGATTAGCCCTTTCAAAGACCCAAAGTTGCTGTACCAGATGCCTTGTGGCATTTAACAACAACAACTGTAACATTATCGGTACCCCCTCTCGTCAAAGTCATATCCATCAACATGTCGCAACCCACTTTTGGGTGACGCCCATCTATTGCATCCAGAACTTCGTGGTCTTCCACATGTGCAGTCAAGCCATCACTGCAAATGACGAAAGTATCGCCGGATTCAATTGTCCCCTGTTCAAGGTCTAATTGAGGTTCTTCTGTTACGCCGATTGCTCGGGTAATTACATTTTTCCTAGGCCAGTTTTCGGCCTCTTCTTCATTGATTAATCCCCGATCAAATAGCTCTTGAACTTCGGTATGGTCCTTCGAAAGCTGCTTTAGCTCGCCACGACGAATCAGATATACTCGACTATCTCCCGACCATACACATGCATAGTGCCTGTCGTAAGTAAGTAATGATGCTAAAGTTGCACCTATCATGCCACCTTGACGTTCTTCCGCGATTGAACGAATTTCACTATTTGCTTTTGATATACGGTCTTGAAATCTTGCCAGCAGATCGCGGGCTGAAATTGGCGTGCCTATAGAGCCCGCATGCTCAACAATTGCAGCTGACGCGATTTCACCTGCGTCATGCCCGCCCATGCCATCAGCCACCAACCAGACGCCGTTTTCCTTGTTGACGAAATAGCGATCTTCATTAAGTTCGCGCACGCACCCGGTATCGCTGGCAGCCCAGTAGTCAAATCTAAATGCGTGTTCACTCATCTATATACAGATACACGACAATTGCCGCGTCCTTTTCCAGCACTCCCTAATGGTATCTGTTTGGCAAATAAACACAAAAGATACAAGTATCGAAATAAAACATCCCTAATTTACGACACTCCACCAGTAATCATGCTGGTAAAAAAATATGGATCGGGCAATCCCTGTTGAGAATATACAATTGGACCAAAATTGCTGCCCCCGTTTGTCCACCAATAAGTGCGACTTTCACACGCGCTGCGATAGTCAGTATCAGCTAAATTTGACAATAACTCGCTAACTGGTTGCTGGTCACTTCGCCAGATATGCCCCTTTCCCAATACTTCCCTGCCTGAAGTGTCATGGCTTGCATCTTCAATTGGCGCCAATAACCCTTGAGCCAACAGCTTTGCCTCAATCTCTACGTCTTCTTCCAGCGTTTGCAACAACCGCGCTTCAAGATCAACATACCATTGCTCATTATCATTCCAGCATGGCGGCACCAATCCGTTTCCGCTCTCATCGTAGTAAACCACGGAAAGCGGAAAAAACCGGCCGACCTGGTCAACTGAAGGCATAATTACGCCTGTACAATCAACGCCAAAAATCTCTCGCCCACCCCAAAATCGCCAGATTGGTGCAACCAGATATTGGTCTTGCCAATCGCGGCCCAACTCATCTCGACTTGCTGCTACCGCTGACTGTAACCAATTTTCAAATGGCTCCAATATAGAACGGGGTATGTCAAATGAGATGAAATCGCGCTTTTGCGGCAATTTACCAAAAATTCCAAAGCCCATGAATTAAAGCCCCGTTGGACATTTAAATTTCGTCAGCGCAGGCAGAGAAAACGGGTTTGAAACCGATCCGACCTGTATTTTATAAGACACACCTCTACCCCCGATAACAAATCGCGCACTTAGCACATCGCCGCGCCTTGAAACATTGCCTGCGCGCAACAAGCGCATGAATCCCCAGGGACCGGTATAGGAAATTTGGGCTTTCCTACCGGCCAGCTCAGGCACCAATGATATGCTTGCAGAACCGGAACTACCACTTGCCGGCCAAATGAATGTTTGTGGCGAGTTGCCAACCTGCCGGGATTCAATCACAGTTCCGTTGACGTTCAGCAATGCCAATTCAGCGTCACCAGAAATTGTATTTGGTGTCACGGTCAATTGTATTCCGGGCGCTGATCCACCATTGGGGAAAAACGCTTCCCTAATTTGAGCTGCTCGCTGAAAATCCTTAATTGCGCTTTTTGAAAGCTCACGGCCGAGCCTTGTATCATCTTTCCATTTCCAGTTCTTACCGCTGATGTCAGCCATCTGCGCAAGATTCTGTGCAAAAAACCTGTCCAGCACACCATTAGGTGCAAACAACCTGGAAAAATCGCTCATCGGAACATCACGGCCACTTCTGCGCGAAAACGGATAACGGTTGGCGATGACCCGTTTGCATGAACGGGTTACTGTGCTGGACAACATCTGGTTAAGCTGGGCAATTGATGATCCGGCTGCATCTCCCTCAAAGTCCTCAACGGCGGTCTGAACCATTTTGGCCAAACTTCGTGGTAATCTTGACGCATTCGCCCGCAAATTGACCACCTGCATTTGCAAGTTTTGGTTTGCTCTTTGGGTCTGCGATGGATTAACAGCTGCCAATATGAGGCTTTGATATACCTCATAAAAATTCTGCACCAAAGTATCAATCGGCCGCCGGCCGCTCTCTCCGTCTACTAAAGTATGATAGGGCTTGAAATAGGCTTCGATATTTGCGCCCGGAATCACTTTTTTACGAGAACCACCGGATCCCAATACCGAACCGGCCCGGCGTTGTGATTTTTTAATTGCCAGATCAATACCAATTCTAGAAAGCCCCTTGGCGCGGTCACGAAAACGGCGTGCAGCTATTTTGGCAACATCACCGCCAATACCATTGCCATTTTTCCCGACGCTATTTAGCAGGCCTTCGCTTTCCTCAGGTGCGTCCCGTGTAAGGGCCGTCTCATCCTTAATGGAGTTGAATAACTGCTTTAGGGGTGAGGTTGGTGCAGATGCTGCTGAAAGCGCCAGATATTGTGGCTTGTCGCCCGACATCGACTTAAATTTGATATTGCCTAGCACCTTTTCCCATTCCCGAATAAATTCTTTGCGGTAACGGTTGAGCATTTGCGGGCCCAATTGTGCAAATTGCTCTTCAACGGCGGCCTGCTCTCCCACATCGCCCATTACCCATTGTTCGGCGACCATTTTTTCGGCGACAGCACTTAACTGGGTTAAGAAGAACTGGTGGAACCCGTTATAGGTATAAAGACCAGGCACAGCCAGGTTTTCAATGTCTTCCCCATCAATGGTTTCAAAAACCAATGGCGTGTCTGCACCACCACGGGTCACAACATTCCAGTCTTCCAGTTCTGCGGAATGAGCAATTGACTTTATCAATGCATAGGCCCGATCACCCATGTTCATGCGAACCAGAGATCGTTGAGCCGATTCAACCAACGGTCCATTAAGTTCAAAACTCGGACGCTTGGCAACATCTAGGTTAAGCATGGCGCGCAGATGCTTTTCCAATTCAGCACGGGTATTTCGGTTGTTTGGACCTGGATATAAATCCTGTTTCCAGTCCCGCTGCAACCACGCAACAATTAGCTCTTTGTCGACCTTGGGAGCCTTGCCACCAAGCATTAGATATACTTTCAGCGCTTCGTAGACCACGATAGGATCGTTCATACTGGCTTCTATCTGGCGCTCAAGCCGTAATATCAACCGCGAGCGGAACATCCGCTCCAACGCATGTCGATATGTGGTTTTGGAAGCAGATACCAACCTTTCACGTTGCGACAATCCGTAGGTTTCTGACACGGGCGCATCTTTATTACGATTTTCATAACCGGTCGGCATGTAGCGGAGTTTCTGCAGCATTTCCAAAGTGCTTGAAACATCCACATCGGAAACTGTATTCGACTTAAGGCTGTTGTCTGCAATCACCCGATATTCATTGATCGAGTTTTCTGTTGCTACAATCAACGCGCGGTTTTGGTAATAACTCCAGCCCCAAACACCAACAGCGCCCAGGCAAAAAAGTGTTATCGCTGTAATTGAGCCGTACCAAATGACTGCTCCGCGCCGAACAGCCGACATATCGCGTGAGACCCACCCGGCTTCTGCAAATATCACTTTCTTCAGTAAGTCATGCAAAAAGAAGCTTTTTGCATGACCGGAATAATGACGGGCGATCCCAGTCTCACCAAAACTTCTATCCATTGCACCCAGCACCCGATCGATCGGCGTGCCTTCCTGGGTTCCTGACGAGAAATAGATACCGCGAAGGTTGGCGTTGGCTTGATATCTGGTATTCTCAAAAATTCGCTGCATAAAATTGGCGATAGGGTCTCGAAGGCTGGCAAATTGCGCAGGAAACCCAAAAATACTGATACGGGCAATCGGATCTGGTTCTTCTTGCAGCCGATCGGGTAATTCTTCGGTCAGACGTTTGACCAAATCATCAAATTCGGCCGGAATTTCTCCAACCATGTTTTTCTTGCGATCTTCCGTCTGAAAAGTTGCACCCCAGACTTTGCGCCTTCGACTTTCAGTAAAACTACCAAAATATTCGCTGAAACCGGAAATCAGGTCTGCTTTGGTGAATAGTGCATAAACCGGAAATTCAATTTTCAGTTCACTGTGAATTTCCAGCAACCGCTTTCTAATAGCTGTTGCATGCGCGTCCAGCTCCTGACCATCCATCGTCATTATGTCTTCAAGGCTGATTGCAACAATAACCCCGTTAATTGGTTGTTTGGTACGGTGGGTCTTCAACAGGGTAAGAAAAGACAGCCAGCTTTTTTTGTCTGATTCCTCGTCAGAATCCTGCGTAGTATATCGTCCTGCCGTATCAATCAGAACAGCGTCTTCCGTAAACCACCAATCGCAATAACGGGTGCCGCCGACACCGGCTATGGCAGCAGCGGACGATCCTTCGCTTAGCGGAAATTTCAAGCCCGAATTTACCAATGCAGTGGTTTTGCCGGCACCCGGCGGACCAACGATTATATACCAGGGAAGATCGTATAAATACGCGCCTTTTCCGCTTGATTTTTTGAGCGTACTGATGGCCTCACTCATCCGCTCCGCAAGCAGTTCGCCATCACCATCATCGTCAACGGATTCGGAAAGTGCCGCCTCTAGTGCTTTTTCAGCCTTGCGCCTTTTCCAATAACGGAAACCGTAAATGCCGATTACCAGAGCAAAAACAAAGAAAATAATCAGGAACCGGGTCCAAAAGCCACCAAGAGGCCGTACTTCACCAAAACCAATTAAAGGGCCAGCAAACCAGATAATTGCGGCGAACGCCAACAAACCCAGTACAATTGATATTCTAACAAGCCATTTTTTCATATTAGTTGGAACCGTCTTCTGGCAGTACTGGTATTTGCGATTCGTCCAGCGCTTCTTCCCGTTTGATCAACACTTCAACCCGCCGGTTTTTGGCGCGACCCGCTTTGGTTTTGTTGGACGCAACCGGTTCATCCGCACCTTTGCCCTCTACAACCATTCTGGAAGGGTCGGTCAGTCCCTTGGCCACAATATCGGCAACAGCTTTGGCCCGTTGTTGGGATAGATCAAAATTTGACTTAAAGCGACTTGTCGCACTGGTTTTGATATTGTCAGTATGGCCAAAAATGAATATTGGGCCGGGTTCAGGATCCAGGGCCGCTGCAATTCGTTTGGCCACATCAATAAATTCCTTTTTTACATCTGCTTTACCTGATGCAAACAAAATTAGATTGCTAACATTGACAACAATATGCTCACCCAAAGGATCAACGGCAATTGTGCCGGCTTCGACTTCATCTTTCAAAGCCCCTCTGATCCTCTCCAACTGACCGGTATTTTTTGGCACAATGTCAGGCAAAGGTTCAAATGCTGCCCGTTCAATCGTAATCATTTCACTCGGGTGAATTGTAACAAGCGTATCGGCCAGGGCTTCTGAATCATTGCCCAGTAACACCCTAAACAACAGAAACAGGCCAAACATAGAAACAGCTGCAAAACTGCTAATTGCCCAAAGAGGCACGCGGGAGCCAAATTCCCTGATCTTGATTTCTATGCCGCGCCAGCGTGGAGAAATATCATCATCGCTGCGCGCCCGAAGATGACGCAATGCCTGATAAACATCTCGTCGAATGCGTTGAAGTTCGACATCACCACCGGCAGCGCCGCGATACTGGCCTTCAAATCCGAGACAAAGACAAGCATGCATTAATTCGAGCAAATCATACCGTGGTGCGGGATTGGCTAAAACCTTGTTCAACTCTTCAAAAAATCCAACGCCGGATGTGCGGACCTTGAAGAATTGGGCCAACATGGAATATTGCATCCAGACATGGCGATCTGTTCCCGGCAGATTTTGTACAATATCATCTGCCGTGCCGCACAATATATATTTAGCGACAAGGGCATCCTCTTTACTAACGCCGGATTCCAAAGCTTTTCTTTCAAACTCGGTTATCTGGTTTGCCACGTGGGTCATCAACGGCATTGCCTGCATCTCGACAATCAACAACCGCAAGCGCCCTAGTAGAATCAGCAGTGATGTAGCGGCAGCCGTCATAGGATTTGCTGCAGAAATATCTGCACCATCTCTGGCGCTCAACGCAACTTCAAGTGGAATCTTCCTTACAGGTTCAGCTTCTGGAATGTTTTGCGGCTGCAAAACATCAGGAAATGCCGGTTGCCCCGCCGCCTGCCCTTGCATCCATGCATCCGACGATGGCTGTTTTACACCATATCCTGGTGCAGCCCCCGGGCCAGGCGGCGGTGCCGCGCCTGGCATTCCGTGAGGAACCAGTGGCGTTCTGGGTGGGGGAACGGGCGGTATCGGGGCTGAACGCGGAGCATTTGCAGGGCTTGCAGGTTTCGCACCACCAGGGGCAGCATTACCCGGACGGGGAACGCCGCCCGGTGTCGGACGAATTACAGTTCGGCCATTTGCGCCGAATGGATCGTCTTTTCCGCTCATCTACGATCTTCCATAATTGCCCAAAGGTCTAACTGTAATTCCGGCCAATCACCAGCAAAATGCAAACCAATGCTGGCTGCTACACTAAACTCAGGCCAAAGCGCCGACGATTTGTCGAGGTAAAAATACACGTGATCAGAAATCGCTCGTATCTGCCTTGGCGGTGTCGGCATATGAACCAACTCAATACCCGGCAAATGTGTCTGAACAATTTCGTTCATTTTGTTATTTGGACCAACTTTACAGAGCGCGGAAAACTGCTGCTGAATTTCAGTCAGCGGCATGCTTGCTGAAACTTCGATAACAAAGGTTGCATGCTGGAACAGAGAACGATCTGTGACCGATGCCAAATAGGCATTGGCAGCACGTTCAATAAGCTCAAGGCGAATGGCCCTGCCGACATCAAGGCTCAACAGCCGTTGAATATCGCTTACTACAGGTTCAAAAACGCTGTCCAGCGCATCCTGATCGTAGGGCGCATATTCGGGCGCCATGCGCTTTGGAGAAAAGGTCCATAACTCGCCGACAATGCGCAGTAATTCCTGATATAGCTCCACCGGGTGAACATATTTGGAGTTACGCATATGCTTTAGCAGATTTATCTGTCGGTTCAGCATCTGCAACATGAAATAATCGAAGGTTTGCAATCCACCACCAGAACTTGGGTCGGCTGCATAGCGAGCGAGCGTTTCGAGTTTCGTATCGATCCAGCCAATGACCCTCTCTAGCCAGCCAAACACTACCGGGTGTGCATGGCAAATAACCACGGGTGGCGCAAAGGTTTCATCCAGCAAAATGGTTTTATCCCGAACTTCCAAAATGCGGGCGACTTTTAGACAATGAAAGCCGGGTTTCGGTGTTTTCCGGATTTCAAAGGTCAGGCGCGGATGAGCAACTTCTACTTCTTCTTCCACATGCATGTTGGAAGAAGAGTCAACCAGTGTTTCCAAATCTCGAACATAGCGAGACCCGCTGGTAGCTTCCTGCATATCAACTTCGCGGCCATTAACAGTTGCCATTGGCATACAAAGCCAGACTACCTGCTTGTTGGCATTTTCCGGCACATCAATAGGAATTGCCAATGGGCTGGTGCCAGGCATGTCAAATGGAGTACCATCCTGAAAAACCCCACTGCCACGGCGCAAGCCAAATTTATTTTGCTGCGCCATGTCGCGATCGATTTCCAGATCGAAAAAGCCCCAAGGATAAGGGCTGATATGACGAACTCTGGTCTCAATCAGGTTTTCAATATAGCGATCAGATTGCTGCAGGTGGTGCTGGCGTAAGAATAAACCCTCCGACCACGCAACCTTACTGTACCATGACATCTAAATTTTGGCTCCCTGACACTTGGTTTGAACAAATCAATCCGACACTATGACCTAACATAGTGAGAATCCCAATGTTATGATATGCAATAAATCACTATTGCATATCGATTTCCATCAAAATTCACCGAATGGGCAAAATCTGACCGGGATATTTGTATAAGTTATTGATTCAGCCGAGCTATGCCGTATCAGTCTGGTACAATAAGCAGCCCTATACGTCGGCCATTATAAGCCGTTCCATATATTTCACGCCAATGACACCGCCGACAACGATGAAGATAAATGTAATCATCGAGCCAACCGCCAGAGTGGAAAAACCGGAAAGCGCCTGACCAACAGTGCACCCAAGCGCCAATACGCCGCCGACACCCATAAGTGATGCACCAAACATGTTGTAAACCGTGTCTTTCGAATTTGCGAAGGTAATCAGGCTCAACCGACCGCGCACCAGCGCGCCCAAAAAACCGCCGAGCAGAGAGCCTGCAACTGTGACCACTGCAAAGCCCGGCGCTCCGAGCGCTGTATATCGCATCAGATATTCAAGTGTATCACCGGTTGGGCGAACAAATGTAAGCGAAGCGATGGGTACCGCCTGATCGGCAAATTCATCAAATGCCAGACCGGTTAGCATCCAGCCGGCAACCACGCAAAGCCCAAGACCGATACCTGCGAACATATGGGTGGCCGACTTACGAAACGAGCTATCCTTGAAGCAATATATCAATAATGCGGCTACGATAACCACCATAGCGGCCATATTGGCGGTTGTCGCATCAAAGCCGGTGAAAAGAGACAGAATAGAACCAGCACTTTGGGATTCAAGATTGTAGTCAGTTAAATCCACCACGGTTGAGCCGAATATTGAAACCCGTAAGGGGCCAAGAATGCCGCCAATGGTCATATAGCCAAAAATGCCGGTAACAATCAGCACCAGCGCCGAGCGCAAATCGCCCGCCCCAGCCCGCACCAGATTACGGCTAACACAGCCGCCTGCAAACACCATACCAAAGCCAAAAATCAGTCCCCCGACCACATTTCCCAGCCAGTTAAAACTGGGGGTTAAATACATGGCGCTGTTAATATCGGCGATACCGGCACTTTTCAGATAGGTGGTGCCAATAATGGCCACAGCTGCCGCCAGCAGCCACGCGCGAAAACGGCGATAATCACCAAAATTCAAAATATCGGAAATTGAACCCATTGTACAAAAATTCGTCACATAGACGATAAAGCCAAATACGGTTCCAATTGCCAATCCAACCAAGCTGACATAGAAGCCAGGATCCTCAACCACCATTTCGCGTAAAGTTTCAATCATGTATTCTCTCCCCTGCGTCTGGGGTTCCGCTCATTCAAATTTATCTCCAGACACACACCTTATTACATGCGAATAATATAATGCGCAATCAGAATTGGTTTGTTCAAACGAATGTGTATAGGGCATCGAGCGGCGCCCTGCCCTATAGATCGCGGCCAATTCCCATCACATCTCGTGGTCGATATGCACTTTCCAACAGCTCGATCTGCTCACTGGTTAAAACGATCTCAAGTGATGCAATTGCCTCATTTAATTGCTCAATTTTGGTTGAGCCGATAATAGGCGCCGTCACATATGGCTTGGAAAGTACCCAGGCATAGGCAATTTGAGCCGGCGAATATCCGGTTTGTTTTGCTACCTGCTCCAAGTGGGCTAAAATTTTGTAATCCTGTTCTGCACCCAGTAAATCATCAGCAGATTTATCGGTTTTGGCGCGATTCGTTCGCTTGCCATCGCGCGGTCGGTTACCGGCCAAAAAACCACGGGCAATTGGCGACCAAGGCACAACCGCCACGCCTTCACTTTCACAATAGGGCATCATTTCGCGTTCTTCTTCGCGGTAGATCAAATTGTAGAAATTTTGCATCGCGATAAACGGAGAATACCCGGCGGCCTTTTGTTTTTCGCGTAATTTAGCAAACTGCCAGGCACGCATGGAAGACGCGGCGGGGTAAATAACCTTACCCTGACCAACCAGCATCTGAATGGCTTCCAGCATTTCATCGTCCGGCGTATCCAGATCAAGTCGATGAATATAGAGAATATCCACATAGTCCAGTTTTAGTCTTTTTAGCGATCGTTCAAGCGCCTCCACGATATGTTTGCGCGACAGCCCCCTCTGGGTGGGAGCTGTTCCCATTGGCAGGCCCAGTTTGGTTGCAATCACCACCTCATCTCGATTGGTATATTTTTTCAGTGCACGACCGGTAATTTCTTCGCTGTCGCCCAGATTATAGTAATCGGCAGTATCAAAAAAGTTGATCCCGGCATCAATCGCGCGTTCAAAAAACGGCTGGGCTTCCTCTTCGGTAATTACCCAGGGGTGGGTTGGGCCGCCGGGCGTGCCAAAGCTCATGCAACCAAAGCAGAGTTTGGAAACCTTCAGACCAGAATTACCCAATCGCACATATTTCATAATAATGTCCTCCATCATGCAAATCCTGAGTTAACCGGTTGCGGCTTTAGGCGAATTAACCTGGATGTCTCCACCGCTGCGGTACGGTGGTGAACAATTGCCCGGTATTCGGGATCAAACACCATATCAAGAAAGGCTTGCCCGGTTGGATATTCAGCAATGAATGCCACGTCCCATTTCTCTTCGACCGGGCCAATGACCATGTGTTCAAATGTTCCCGACCAGATGATCTTTCCGCCCGAGCGGGCAAAAATTGGACCGCTGAGACGACCATATTCCGCATAGGCCTGCGCCCCGGTGGCTTTTTGGCCATCCTCATAGGCGGCAATTTCGCGCAACCGCACAAGGTTGAGCATATTTACCGGTTGATCACGCGGCAGATCTTTAAGCAAGGCAAAATGTTGGGGGTCAGGGTCGACGTGACGGGTCATGAATATGCTCCTGCAGGATATAAAGGTAAATCACAGCCTGATAAGTTAGGGTCAGGACCCATTAATTTCATCCATTCTGCGCAGGGTAATTTGATTGCTGAACAGAAGGAATATCGCAGACAATATCATTATTTTCAAGATATTACGACGGCGATGTCTTGTTCATCGGGCTTGCCCGACGAAAGGACCAGTGAACCTTTCGCAAGCAGAGCGCCCGAAGGGCAAGCGATCAAATTACCCGCGCCCAAAGGGTTTGAAAGGAAGCACACGCCTGAAAGTTATAAATACTCGAAAAGGGACCAACCTGTCCTTGCGCTATATTTCTTTCATTCGAATACTTCTTTTCAAACAGAATGGATGAAATTAATGGGTCCTGACTCTAGTCAATACTCCAGTCGAGGTTGTCAGTATTTTGTTCCTGTGCAAGGCTTCTCACGGAATATCCCGTCCCGGCCTAAGAACCCTGCTCAAGAGTTGATAAATTGAAACACCCACGACATTTTGCGATCACCTGCCCCAAAAAAATCGTCTATCAGATGACCAGCAGTGGCAAGTCACTCACATTCGCAGACCTTGAAAGCCGCGCCAACAAGGGCGCTCATGCATTGCGATCACTGGGCGTTGGCGTGGGTGATCATATTGCCCTCATCATGGAAAACCGGCTGGAATTTCTGGAAATCTGCTGGGCAGCACAGAGATCAGGCGTCATTTTTACCGCCATCAGCCGTTATCTCACCGTCGATGAGGCTACCTATATTGCCAGCGATTGCGGGGCTAAAGTTTTCATTACTTCGGATAAATATGCCGAGACGGGCGCTGAGATCTTGTCTGGTCTAAATAACAATGTACACGGCATGGCGGTCGGTAGCCCGGTGGAAAGCCTGCAATCCTGGGAACAATTGGTTGCCTCCATGCCTGAAACACCAATTGAAGACGAATGTGCTGGCGTTGCAATGCTCTACTCCTCCGGTACGACCGGCAGGCCCAAGGGCATTGTGCGCCAATATGAATTTGATGCACTCGATTCCATGAGCCCGGTTTTGCTGAATGTTTGCGGGGTGATGGGCAAAATGAACCCGGCATCAATTTACCTTTCGCCCGCCCCGCTTTATCATTCCGCCCCGCTGGGGGTTGCAATGGTAGCTGCTGCCCTTGGGGCCACAACGCTGATTATGGAAAAATTCGATGCGGAAGAACTATTGGCGGCAATTGGGAAATACAAAATCACCCACACACAAGTTGTGCCGACGATGTTTGTGCGGATACTCAAATTGCCTGATGAGGCCCGTGCCCGCTATGATATGTCGAGCCTCATTTGCGCCATTCATGTGGCGGCCCCCTGCCCGGTTGAGATTAAACGCCAGATGATTAAATGGTGGGGGCCTATCCTGCTTGAATATTACGCAGGCACCGAGGGCAACGGAGTTACCGCCGCCAACAGCGAAGAATGGCTTGCCCACCCCGGCACCGTTGGCAAGGCCTTGATCGGCAAAATCCGCATTTTAGATGATGAGGGCAAAGAACTGCCCAGCGGCCAGACCGGCGATGTCTATTTTGATGCGGGGCTTAAATTTTCTTATCACGGGGATGCGGAAAAGACCGCCAATTCCCACACCAAAGAAGGCTGGTCGACGCTTGGCGATATTGGTTTTATGGATGAGGATGATTTTTTATTCCTCACCGATCGACGTGCCTACACCATCATTTCTGGTGGAGTAAACATCTATCCGCAGGAAAGCGAAGACTTGCTGATCACCCACCCCAAAATAATTGACGCAGCGGTGTTTGGCGTACCGGACGAGGTTTTTGGCGAAGCGGTTAAAGCGGTGGTGCAGCCGATGGATTTTGCCAATGCGGGTGACGCGCTTGAGGCTGAACTGATTGCCTTTTGCCGCAAAAACCTCTCGGTAATCAAGGCACCACAATCCATCGACTTTCGCAAAGAATTGCCGCGCACTCCCACCGGTAAATTGATCAAACGGCATTTGAAGGCGGAGTATTGGGAGAAAGAGGGAAAAATCTAATGCGATTACAAGGCTCTTGATCCCGGCCGCGCCAAATTACAACGCCCTATTTCCGGGCTGGCTTTACTCAGTACAGTGTCAAATAATCTGACAATGCTCCAAATTCTGTTTCCAGCATCGCTCGCAGACTTGAGTTGAAATTCAATCTGTGTGTAACCTTCTAAACATTACTTCAAGTTCAAAGCCCGCATCCTGCTCTTAAGAACGAGAAAGCCATGCAACCTATGTTCACCCGCTCCCTTATTCGCATATTCTTGCCGGCCGCTTTGCTGGCCGTTCAATTGGTTGAGCCCGACACAGTATTTGCTGCCCAGAATGGCAAGGCTTTTGGAGACTGGAAGGTTTACTGCAAAGTTAAAAAGTCCACCAACCGTGAACTATGCCATATTTTTCAGATTCTTAGAAAGAAAAGTGACCGCAAACAAATTATGCGCGTGGAATTGGGATATTTGAAACCCAATAGCTCACCAAGATTGATCGTTATTTTGCCGTTGGGAATTGCGTTGCCACCTGGCATTTCAATTCAGGTCGATGGCAATCAAAGCAACCGATTTGAGATTGAAACCTGCACCAGGGAAGGCTGTCGGGCCAGTGTGGAAGTCGACCATATATTGCTCAACGAGATGCGGATGGGCAGCAAAATGAAAATCAAATTTTCGACCCTGAATCGAAAAAAGTTTATTGTTCCTGTATCTCTCAAAGGCTTTTCTACAGGCAATGCCAGCTTGAAATAGTTCGATCAAACGAGACTGCCAACGGCCTGATGAATACCATTCAAAGATAGAATTAATATTGGCAATTGAATCATACCCAACCAGAGTATCGAGGTATAAATATATTCCGCTAATCAGGCAGCGAGCAATTTATCCATCTGCTTGAACAAGTTGAGAAATCCTTTCATTTCCTTGCGCAGACGAATGATATCCTCCACTTGATCGAGCGGAAAATTTATAGATGGTAGCTCGAAGAAATCATGGTCTTGTTCAATCAACAAATAAATATGACTATCCGAGGTGGCAAACTGAAACTGACCTTGAGCATGTTCCCGGATCATTGTCTTAAAAAGTTTGATTCCATCGCTTGAAAACACTTTTTTCACATAGTTTTGATCACGACAATGAACATCATATTGACCTTCAATATCCTCATCCAAAACCTTAATATGCTGGTCCTTGATACCACTACCTACGGCATTTGACACCCATTTGGTCAGCGCCATCCGGTTATTTCGCACGGTTAAAGTGGGCGCTTTGTCTGCTCGCCGCTGCAACCGCACCACCACCCCCTTGAATACGGTTACTGTTCGGCTGGCCTTGCCGGAGGTTTTATAACTTAGATTTATCTCGTTTATTGCAAAACTCTGGTTGTTAAATTTGCCTTGGATCAGATCCCCCCATTCGCTTCTGTTATATTTCGGCATAATCGATTCTGGAATTTGCTGAACAAAACCATTTGTTTTTGCGTCATAACTAAAGTCATCAACATTCTCAAATATGGTCGGAAAAATCAGTTTACGCAATTGTTCCTGCAGTCGCTTGGCACTGGAAATATCTACACTTGATCTCCAACTGTAAAAAAACATCAAAATGATTAAACTGACAACGACCGCATAAAATCCCGGCTGACCGCCGAAACTTTTGAAAACAATAATTATTATTATAAAAGCCAGAAAGCTCATCACGGCCATTATTTTACGGAGTGATTTGTTGCCGGCATTATAATTTTGGGCAACAATTTCCCGCTGCGCGTTATAATCAGTGATTATAGCAGTAAGCTCTGTTGTGGACAGTTTTCTTGGCGATTTTCTTATCAATGCTATGTCTCCGAAAACAATCAGCAAATTGGGCAAAACAATCGCTACCTTATCGGCACTTCAAATAATGGAATGGGTAGTTATGCACACCAAGGGTCCTTGAATGCGGCCTATTCTGCTTGCCCCGTTGCCTAATTTATACTCTTGTGCATAATAAATTGATCTAAATCAATTGCGATGGGTTTGCGCCCGAAATGCAATGTTAGGTCTCGGGGAGGAGATTTGAACATGAGTGAGATTAATCAGGCCGAAGAATACCGCCCGACAAAAATGCCGATCATCCGTGAAGTAAAAGCCAGCGATATTATAGCTTCGCTAAAAGAGGGTGTTGCCGATTTTCTCGCTTGCCCGCTTTACGGTTTGTTTTTTGGTGGCATCTACACCATTGGAGGGCTGCTTATTTTGGCCATGCTAACCACGCTCAATATGAGCTGGATGATTATTCCGATCGCCATCGCCTTTCCCTTTATCGGCCCGTTTGTCGCCGTTGGCCTGTATGAGGTCAGTCGCCGCCGTGCTGCTGGGATACCGTTGAAATTTAGCGAGATAATTTCAGTCATCATTGCTCAAAAAGAGCGCCAGTTTGGAATGATGGCATTTGCCATTATGTGCATATTCTGGATATGGATTTTTCAGGTGCGGCTGTTGCTGGCGGTTTTTCTGGGTTTTCAGTCTTTTCCCAGTGTTGCTGCATTTATTAAAGTTATCGCAACCACGCCAGAAGGCATCGGCTTCTTAGCCCTCGGCACCGCCATTGGCGCCGTGTTGGCCTTTGTATTGTTTTGCACCACCGTCATTGCCATTCCGCTATTGCTTGACCGAGAAGTTGACGCAATCACGGCCATCATCACCAGCTTTCAGACAGTGCTGAAAAACCCGCTTGTTATGATTGGATGGGGTATAGTTGTTACTGTTTTGACCATATTGGCACTGCTGCCATTTTTCCTTGGCATTTTAATTGTGCTACCGATACTCGGCCACGCAACCTGGCATCTCTATGAACGTGCGATTGAAAAACCGGCTTGATGGCGCAAACATTAAGCAGCCAATATTTCGAACAGGGAGATATGCGCCTACACTATATGAGTGGCGGTAACCCGCTGGCGCCAGTGATGGTGTTCTTACATGGATTTCCAGAGTTCTGGATTGCCTGGGAACCGGTGTTTGCAAGTTTTGCGCAAGACTACCATTTGATTGCGCCAGACCAGCGTGGCTTTAATCTTTCATCCAAGCCCGAAGGAGTTGCCTCCTACGATACCAAGCATATGGTGGCGGATTTGCTGTCTTTAATTGATCACCTTTCACCCGATCAACCAATTATTCTTTGTGGCCATGACTGGGGGGCTTCCGTTGCCTATGCCTTTGCCATGCGCCACGGCGGGCGGGTTGAAAAGCTGATCATTGCCAATGGCGTGCACCCGATGTGCTTCCAAAAAGCCCTGTTTGCCGGTGGCGACCAAACCAAAGGCAGCCAATATATGAACCGGTTGCGGGAGCCGGGCATGGCAGACATTATGTCAGCCAATTCCTGCAAAAAACTGTTTGGCATGCTGGAAGGATTTTCACCGGCACCGTGGCTAAATGACGAACTGCGCGCGCGCTATCTTGAGGCCTGGACAAGGCCGGGGGCACTTGCCGCCATGTTGAACTGGTACAAGGCCTCACCTATGATCGTACCGCCACTGGATGCGCCAGCAAAAGAGATGAAATTCGACGATGCGCAACGGCAGAAATACCGGATTGCCATGCCGCATTTGCTGATTTGGGGCATGGACGACCCTGCCCTATTGCCGGAAGCGCGGGCTGACCTTGGAGAATTTTGCGATGATCTGTATGTGGTTGAGGTTGAAGGTGCCGATCACTGGATTATTCACAGCCACGGTGAGCGGGTGGCTGAGGAAATGAAGAAATTTCTTGCCGTATAGAATAACTGAAACCTAATCAGGCTTTATCGAATTGACAGCCTTTTGCATTGAAGCAACGACGCGTGATGGATTGGCAATCAGGCCGAAATAAAAAACCGCCCGCATCTTCCCCGATGCGGGCGGTCTTTGCTCGAAGCCTCCCCAAGCTTCAGCATGTCACGCTTTTCTGAACCGGTTCCTGCTCTTTAGACAGGTAACCAAATTGCAGATTAGTGAAGCGTGATCCATTCGCGTGCAGCAACAAGTGCGCTCGCAATTTCTTCCTTGCTCATTTGAGCAGAAATTTCTCTGCGCTGTGTTTTCGCAGCATCACTGCCCTTAAGGGCCGCAAGATTGAACCATTTATGTGCCGTAATAAGATCCATTGGACCGGCGCGACCGGTTGAATACATTACACCCAATTCATATAGAGTGTCTGGATTGCCGGTTGCGCCCATTGCTGCAATATCAGCGTTTTGAATATCGTATGCCATTTACTTCCCCGTTTGCCCCTATGGGCTATTACAGTGGTCAAATTGACCAGAATTTCGTTAGCAATTTCACCATTTTCTTAGTTGGTGGCCATGCGCTTGTTGTGGGGTGATATTGGCGATGAGCGTTAAAAGCCTCGTTAAAAACAATGCTTAACCAGAAACAAACGAAAACAAAACGAGAAGTAAATTTTACGAAGGATTCACTATCAAAGTCCAGAATTTCCGCTAATTTAGAGGAAATATTGAAAATAATGCCATTGATTTTAGTAACTTATAGCTAACCATTATATCGATTTGTAAAATCAGCTTTGTTGACCGGAGATAGATTTTTCCGATGCTGCACGAATGTAGAGAGACATCTAAAACCCGTCACAAGTCAGGCTCTCGGGCGAATTTGACCTCAGGTTAAAATGAAGGCACATTAAAATCATGGACATCGAGAACAAAAACAAATGAATGAGGGAATACGCATGACATTAAAGAAATTAGCCGGTATAGGCGCAGCAATGGGGATAGCCATGTCATTTATGGCAGTTCCAGCATTGGCGGATACGATTGAGGGAAATTGGAAAACCCAAAGTGGCGAAACTGCTGCAATTGGTAAATGTGGTGGTTCCTATTGCATTAAATTGAAAACAGGAAAATATTCCGGTAAAAGTATCGGCCGAATGAAAGGTGCCAATGGCAGCTATAAAGGCAGCATTGTCGACCCTGCGGATGATAAGAAATATTCCGGCACCATCAAGATTTCCGGTTCTACCATGAAAATGAAAGGCTGTGTTGTTTGGCCATTGTGCAAAACCCAGACCTGGAAACGTAAGTAAGCATAATTGCTTAGAACCTGTTGACAAACGAAAACTTTTTCAAATACCACGCAGCTTAATAAACTGCGTGGTATTTTTTTGGCTGTGACACGGATTACGTCGCCGAAATATCAACCGCCGATTGGCGTTAGGCGGATATTGCTGCATCAAGATCCTCACTGAACAGATACACTTTTCAAATTATCTCCCCTTGCAACAACAATTGTAACAACGGCCAGAACCCACAGAATACCCACACTTCGCCACTCCTAATTCAGAAAACAAATCAAAACATCGC
>Ga0256839_1001094_pt1 | contig 33694 bp, 37 predicted proteins | sample 354166metaG_FD_185968 | JGI IMG/M metagenome (GOLD analysis project Ga0256839, IMG submission 185968) | Hydrothermal vent microbial communities from Mid Atlantic Ridge, Atlantic Ocean - 354-166 | ecosystem: Environmental > Aquatic > Marine > Hydrothermal vents | place: Atlantic Ocean: Mid...
ACAGACGGATGTTTTTACGGTTCATGGTTTTGTTTACTGCTTCAGCGTTAGGGATGATGTGGAAGCCTTTTTCTTCAGCTTTAAAAAGTGCAGAGATAGAGATGGCTTCCACTTCAGGCAGTACATAAGTAGGCTTCTCTTTTTCTATGAGTGCAAGTACAGATGCTTCATCTTTCATGTTGATGACATAAGATTTGTTCGCTACTAAGTGTGCAGGTGCATTTTCATACTTGTCAACAGCTACGACTTCAATGCCAAGACGTTGAGCCTCAATGGCCACTTCTTTACCCAGTTCACCAGAACCAAGAAGCATAATTTTGATGCTGTCTTTTTGTAAGGGAGTTGTAAATGTCATAAGAGGTTTCCTTTAGTATTTATCATCTTAGTGTCTGATATGCGTATTCAATATCGTGAAAGAGAATGATAAAAATTATAATTAGAGTTATTTTATCAAAAAGTTAGACAAGTTGTAAGGATTCTAGAAATATTTGGAAGAATTTTTGTAAAATTGTAGCGTGATAGGCAGAGTAAAAATCTCTGCCTTAGACTTGATTACAGTCTAGACTCGTATCTTCTGAGCATGAAGAGTTTTTTAAGAATTTTCTTGCGCGTTGCAATTTTTTCTTTTTTGTTCTTTTCAGTTTGAGTTTCGAAGTGTTGTCTAGCTCTTGCTTCAGTAACAATGAGGTTTCTGTCACATTGTCTTTTGAACTTTCTGTACGCATCATCAAATGAATCACGTGAAGTTAGTTTAATTCCTGGCATAAAAAGCACCCCCTTCCTATTGGAAATTTTCAGACCATATAATGTCCGAATGTCAATAAAGTGCAGAATTATATCCAAAGATTATTAAGTTGTGATAAAATAAATATTATCAGAGGAGTATCAAAAATGCAAAAAATTTACCAAAATTGTTATGATTTAGATAAGAAATGTTATGAAAAGTTTGGACTTACAGAAGATATACTTATGGAGCATGCAGCCGCAGGTATAGCACAGTATATTCGGAGCCATTTTAGTTCAGGAAGTTCTGTTTTGATTGTCTCAGGTGTAGGAAACAATGGGGCAGATGGTGTGGTGCTTGCACGACAACTTTATGGTGAGTATGACATACGGCTTTATATGCCTTTTGGCGTGAAGTCTCCTATGGCAAAAATCCAGCTTGAAAGAGCCCAAAAAGTGGGTGTCAAAGTGCTAGAAGATTTGGAGGGTGCTGATATTATTGTCGATGCATTGTTGGGTGCAGGGCTAAATAAATCTTTGGATGAAGAAACACAACATATTTTGCATCAACTCAACAGCTATGAAGGACACAAAATTGCTTGTGATGTACCTACAGGAGTGGGTACACATGGGTTAATGCCCATGGCTTTTATAGCAGATGTGACTGTAACGATGGGTGCTAGAATGGAAGCGCTGTATCTGGATGAAAATAAAGATGTTGTAGGAGAGGTGATTTGTAGTAATTTAGGTGTGAGTAGTAGGATATATGCATCTGAGTGTAAGACATATTTACTTGAGGAAAATGATGTAAAATTGCCTTCACGTAAAACACAAAACAGCCATAAAGGAAGTTATGGACATGCAGCCGTTTTTTGTGGGGAAAAAGAGGGTGCAGGTATCATCTCAGGGATGGCTTCTGTTGCCTTTGGGGCAGGACTTACAACATTGGTCGTGCATGAAAAGGTTTCTCCTCCGCCATATCTGATGCATTCAACGGTCGTGCCTGATAATGCCACCGCTTTGGCAATAGGTATGGGACTGGGAGCTCACTTTGAGAGTGAGTTTTTAGAAAAATACGTCCTCAAGAGTCATTTGCCCATCGTACTAGATGCAGATGCTTTGTTAAGTAAAGAACTTTTGTCCATACTTGAACAAAAAGACAGAGAGATAGTCATTACCCCACACCCTAAAGAGTTTGTTATCATGTGGAAGATTCTTACCAAAAAAGTAATGACTGTATCCCAAGTACAGTCTAAACGTTTTGAGGTCATCCGTATGTTCAATGCCAAATATCCACATGTCACACTTTTACTCAAAGGGGCAAATACACTCATCATGCAAGAAGAAGCGTTGTATATCAATGCTTTGGGATCTGCCAAACTTTCAAAAGGTGGCAGTGGAGATGTGCTTTCTGGGCTTATTGTCTCTTTACTCGCACAAGGGTATAGCGCGGTTGATGCTGCAATACATGCTTCGTTGGTATTAGTACTCGCGGCAAATGCTTACGATGGCGCTTCTTATGCTATGTTGCCCACAGACTTGATAGCACAAGTAGCTAAATTAGAGGTAAATTAGAGTAAAATGCGCCCATGAAAAAAATAGCGATTCTTTTTAGTGGTAGAGGCTCAAACTTTGCCCATATTGTTCAAACCTTACATGGCAGGGTCTGTGAGGTAGCTGTAGCGTTGACAAATAACCCAGATGCAGAGGGTATTTCTATAGCCAAAAAACATCATATCCCTTTGGAGGTCATAGACTCTAAAACATATCAAAACCGAGAGGATTTTGATACTATGCTGGTGCAAACACTTCAGACATATAGTCCAGACTTAACAGTATTGGCTGGATTTATGCGTATTTTAACACCGGTTTTTACAGAACAGATTAAGGCGATAAACCTGCACCCGTCACTACTCCCTAGACATAAAGGACTAAACGCCATCGAAAAATCGTATAAAGATACATACGATGAAGGCGGAGTTTCTGTCCATTATGTGAGTTCAGAACTTGACGGGGGTGAAGTGATTTTACAAATGACATTGTCTAAAGAAGGTTTGGATTTTGAAGCATATGACAGGCAAATCCGCACCATTGAAAAAGAAGCTTTAAGCAAAGCGATTTGCTTAGTAATAAAAGAAGAGAAGCAGTAATGGAAAAGTATACTGACAAAGTGAACAAATCAGGTATGAAAGTGATTTTTATGATTGCGCAGATGTTGGTACTTTCCATTGTGTATATTATCATCTATACATCTTTTTTGGCGGTAGGCTACGCGATAGAACAGCATGGGATAAGCCCAGTGATGTATTTCCCAGTTGTGATAGCGTTAGTGCTATTTCCTACCTTGCTCTACAAGTACAGGCAGATGTTTAATGCGGGACATATGTTAGTTGCTACCATATGGATGATGGGAACTGCCTCTTTAACGATAGTACTATTATACATTTATATTGCACAAATGACGGGGTAAAGGCATCTTACGTTTTTTCCCAGCCAAACATCAAAAAATACTGAAGCTTTCTATTCCGGCAGCCATCAACTCTTTGTTAGATATGTTGCAAGTCATTACAGATCTTATCATGGTAGGGCGTATTTCTGCCTTTGCCGTTGCTGCAGTGGGACTAGGGTTACAGTCACTTATGTTTGTATTTGCTGTACTGACATTACTCCATGTGGGTACCTCAGCATTGTTGTCACGTTTTGTAGGTGCAGGAAAGATAAAGCAGGCTTCTTTGGGACTTTCAACACTGCTGCGTTTTGCTTTGTCCTTGTCTTTGCCTATGATGCTGTTATGGTATGTCTTGTCATCTTATGTCTATGTATGGTTTGGTACGGCATCTCAAGTGGTAGTGTTGGGAGAAGACTATGTACAAATGCTAACATGGATGCTTCCTTTTGTGATGGTAAAACTTGTTTTTGTGACAGCACTTAATGCTGCAGGAGATACAAAAACCCCAATGTATATCAAGATAGCCTCTATCTTCCTCAATGTGTTTTTAAATTATCTTTTTATTTTTGGTAACTTTGGATTCCCTGAACTCGGAGTGATGGGCGCAGCCGTAGGTACAGTGATAGTGAATATTTTGGAACTGTGTGTCTATCTCTATTTGTATGTAAAAAACAAAATGCCGTACATCCCTTTGTGGCATTACTCTACATCACTCATGAAACGTGCGATACGAGTGGGTGTACCCGCTTCATTTGAACGGACACTTACCTTTGGCTCATTTATGCTTTTTACGGTGATTATCACGCAGTATGGCACAGAGGTTCTCGCAGGGTATCAGATAGGGTTACGTGTAGAAGGTTTGGCTTTTATGCCAGGCGTTGGGTTTACGCTTGCAGCTATGGCACTTATGGGACAGGGACTAGGGGCTAAAAAACCTTTGCAAGCCAGAGAAGATGTGTTGCTTGTACTCAAATACACGGTGGGGCTTATGTTTTTCTTATCATTCTTTATGATATTTATGCCAGAGAAAATCGTATGGTTCTTTACCAATGACGCACAGACGATAGAAGAAGCCAGCCTATATTTACGCATCGTAGGTGTATCACAAATCCCTTTGGCATTTAACTTTGTACTTTCAGGTGCCTTAAGAGGTGCAGGTGATACAAAAAGGACGTTAAAAATAACCTTAACGTCCTTATGGCTGGTACGTATCCTCCCTGCTTTTTTACTCTCTTGGTATTTTGAAAACATTATGGTGGTGTATTTTGCGATGATCTCAGACACCTTTGTTAAAGCCATTTGGTTATGGAGAACCTTTGATAAAGGGGAATGGCAGAAGATTAAGGTATAAAACACCTAAAGTATCTCAATATCACTGTCAATCGCCCGTATATCTAAAAAACGACCACTTTCATACTGGAACAAAGTAGGAAAAATCTCTATCAAACGTTTTGCAGCACTTTGAGGTGTTTGGATGAGCCCTCTTTTGAGTTTTTTGGCTGAAGGAAATTCTTCTTCATCAACGGTATCTATTATATGTTGCACCATAGGGGTACGAATGACACCTGGTGCGAGCGATGTAAAGTGGATGTCTGGCAACTCTTTTGCATAAAGATTTAGGAGCATATTGAGTCCTGATTTAGAAAGAGAGTATGCACCCCATCCTTTGGAGCCATTAACCGAAGCTCCAGAAGAAATACCTACTATCTGTTTGACGTTTGCATAGGTAGACAGGACATCGATGAGTTCTTTGTTTGCCCATACATTAAGTTCCATCACTGTTTTTATTTGTGCTAAATCGGTTTGTTTCAAAGGTTTAATCTCCCCCAATACCCCTGCATTTAAAATGACAGTTTCAAACGTATGGTTCATAATAAAATCTTTTATCGTTTCTTGTATCATAAAGGTATTACTTAAGTCATAAGGGAAAAAGAAAAAGTGAGGATGGCTGTCTAAAACTTTAGGAAAAGTACGACCGATGGCATACACCTGATACCCCTCTGCCAAATATTCTTTTGCCAACGCTTCTCCCAAACCTGAGCCGATACCTGTGATAAGTATATTGCGCATCTTGTAATCCTTTCGTAATACTCTATGGTATAATTATGCCAAAATTTTATAACAAAGGACACAGGTTGAGTAAAGAGGTCAAAGAAGTAAAAACCGTTGAACAAAGAATAGATCGCATCTATAAGTTAGCCATAGAACATTTTGGAGAAGTCCGTTTTGTTGGGATTAAAAAACACAAAAAAGAGTTATGGGTAGCGAAGATTCAGTTTGATGAGTTTGCTTCATTGATCGCAGAGGGCAAGAATGCGACAGATGCGTTAAAAAAGCTAAGAAATAGACTAAACAAAATTGTTGACCGTTACAATATGGTGTAGGGTTTAAAAGTATCGTTATGAAAAAAAATATTATTTTAATAGGTTTTATGGGGATAGGCAAGGGAACCACTGCACGGGCATTTTCTAAAAAATATGGAACCTATATTATAGATACAGATGATCTCATAGAGTCTAAAGAAAACAAAGAAGTAAAAAAAATATTTGCCAAACATGGCGAAGCATACTTTAGGGAACAGGAACAAGCTACTTCTGACTGGATAGAGGCTTGTGTCACGGGAACCTTCATCTCTTGTGGTGGTGGATTTTATAAGGTAAACAATCTTAAAAAACTGGGTACAGTGGTCTTGCTGGATGCTTCTTTTGAGTGGATACATAATCGTTTGAAAACAGCCAAAAATTCTAAAGCAAAATTGGCAAAACGTCCTTTATTTTCTGATGAAAAGAGGGCTAAGGCACTCTATAAAGAACGTAAAAAGGCGTATAAGGCTTTAGCAGATGTGGTTGTAGATGTTGAGAGGTTAACATTGGATGAACAGCTTACTTTTATTGCCAACAAATGTAAGGTATAGGGACTGTTTTTCAACGTATCTTGAGACTTAAATATGTGCCTAACCTTCTTTTCTCTCTCCATACTCTAAGCCTTTTAAACCCATAGATAGTAATCCAAATATCATCATCGTGCTCAACATACAGTAGGAGGCTTGTTCTGTAAAAGAAAGGGGGGATTTTGCGATACTGTAGATGATAAATACCCATAAAGAAATAGCTGTAAATCCAAATATACGTTTTATCCAAAGAATGATTGTTGTTTTTTGTACTTTATCCATAGAAGTATTTTAGCCTATTTGGCTATAATTTCACCAATAAAAAACATAGGATGAGCATGCAACGTTTTGAGACGTATCTTTCTGAAAATTTACCACAAGCACCAAGTTTCCATCCCGTCTATGAAGATGCTTTGGGGGTCATGCTCACCGCTGGTGGCAAACGTTTTCGTCCGATGTTGTTACTAAGCATTGTGGATGCCTATGAGCCTATGCTTTATGATGGTTCCTTACCTGTGGCTATGGCACTAGAGATGTTTCATACCTATTCACTTATACATGACGATCTTCCTGCTATGGATGATGCACCCTTGCGCCGAGGACATAAAACACTGCATGTCCGTTATGATGAGGTGACTGCTATTTTAGCGGGTGATGCATTGAATACTGATGCTTTTTTGATGATTTCTAAGGCACCATTACGCGAAGACATCAAGATAAAGTTAGTGACTCTTCTTGCCCAAAATGGTGGGGGACAAGGTATGGTGCTTGGACAAGCCATAGACTGCTACTTTGAGAATAAACCACTAGACATTGAGCAAATAAAAATACTACATACCAACAAAACAGCCAAACTCATAGCCGCTTCACTACAGATGGGTGCGGTGATAGTTGGGTTAGATATCAAGACACAAAAAGCACTCTATGACTTCGGGATTGACCTTGGACTTTTGTTTCAGATACAAGATGATATTATAGATGAAACCCAAAGTGAAGATGAAGCAGGAAAACCTACAGGCAATGATGGCGATAAAAATAGCTTTATAAATCTTTTAGGACTTGAAAAGAGTGTTGAAGAAGCAGATATGCTTGCAAAAGATTTACAAAGACGATTTGAAACTTTTGATACGAAGCTGCAAATAGCTTTAAGACCCCTCATAACAAAATACTTAAACAGACACAAGTAAAAGGAACAACACATGGCAGTAATGACAGAGCAAAATAAAATGCGTAAAAAGATGGCAAACACCATCAGGTTTTTAGCAGCAGATATGGTACAAAAGGCAAACTCAGGACACCCCGGTGCACCTATGGGACTAGCAGACATTGCAGTCGTGCTTTCTGAAAAGCTTAGCCATAACCCAAAAAATCCAAAATGGCTTAACCGTGACCGTTTGGTATTTTCTGGTGGGCATGGTTCTGCACTTATCTATTCACTTTTACACCTTTGGGGTTATGATGTGAGTTTGGAAGACTTGAAACAGTTTAGACAACTAGACTCTAAAACGCCAGGGCATCCAGAGTATGGACACACAGAAGGTATAGAAATCACCACTGGACCACTGGGACAGGGTATTGCCAATGCAGTTGGCTTTGCAGCTGCAGAAGCTTATACTAAAAATCAGGTAAATTCTGAGACATGTGAGCTCATAGACCATAAAGTCTATTGTCTTTGTGGTGATGGTGATTTGCAAGAGGGTATTTCGTATGAAGCTTGTTCCCTTGCGGGGCACTTAGGACTTAAAGACTTGGTGCTCATTTATGATTCTAACTGTATTACTATTGAAGGGGATACCAACATTGCATGGAGCGAAGATGTTGAAAAGCGTTTTGAAGCACAAAACTGGGATGTAAAGAAGATAAATGGACATTGTTATGATGATATCGAAAAAGTCTTAGATGAAGTGAAAACGGCTACAAAACCTACCATCATCATTGCCAACACCATCATAGGAAAGGGTGCAGGCGATCTTGAAGGGACACATCATACACATGGTGCCCCACTGGGTGAAAAGATTATCGCAGAATCTAAAGAAAAAGAAGGCTTTGACCCTGAAGAGACATTTACCATCCCTGAAGATGTATTGTTACGATTCAGATGTGCATTGGAAAAAGGCGAACTTGCAGAAAAAGAGTGGATACATAGACACAAAGAAGCACCACTGATAGAGCAAAATATTGCTCTGGAAAACCTGCAAAACCCAGATTTTACAGCGATAAAGTTTCCAGACTTCTCAGAAGATAAAGAGATGGCTACTAGAGACTCCAATGGTAAGATACTCAACGCCATTGCCACTGCTATTCCATCATTTATAGGTGGCTCAGCTGACCTTGCACCATCAAACAAAACAGACCTTAAAAACCTAGGTGATTTCCCTAAAGGGCGCAATATGCACTTTGGTATCCGTGAGCATTCTATGGCAGCCATTACTAATGCGATGGCGCTCTATGGCACGACTATACCTTTTAATGCGACATTTTTTATCTTTTCGGACTACTTAAAACCAGCTGCACGTATCGCGGCATTGACACAGATACAAAACTTCTTTGTATGGACACATGATAGCATTGGTGTCGGTGAAGACGGCCCAACACACGAGCCTATAGAACAACTTAGCCAGTTTAGAGCTTTGCCAAATTTTTATGTTTGGAGACCAGCAGATGCTACAGAAAACGTAGAAGCATGGAAAACGGCACTTGGTATGAAAACAGCACCACATGGTTTTGTACTAAGCCGTCAGAAGCTAAAAACACTCAAACCAAAACGTGACTTCGGAGAAGTAAGCAAAGGTGCATACCTTGTCAAAGAAAGAGAAGACGCAACACTCACACTCATGGCTTCAGGTTCTGAACTCATGCCATGTCTTAAAGCAGCGTGTTATCTAGCACCTCTTGGTATCAAAGCAAACGTAGTCTCGGTCCCATGTCTTGACCTCTTTAACGAACAAGATGCAGAGTACAAAGCAAGAGTCATCAGCGCTAACACCAAAGTACTAGCAGTAGAAGCAGCTACTGCTACAGAGTACTATCGCTACGCAGATGATGTACTAGGCATGACAACTTTTGGAGCCTCAGCACCAGCAAATTTACTCTTTGAAAAGTTTGGCTTTACGCAAGAAGGTATTATGAAGAGAGCTTGTGCTTTGATGGGTGTGGAGTATAAGGAAGTGGATATTGGAGAGTGTAAACTTTAAGACTATGAGTAAAAAGAAAATCTTTTTACTCAGGGGGACAAACAAAATACCGCATATTGATATCTTGTAACGGTGTGCTCCACCCTACATAGTAATTTTTCCTACCATTTTTTACTATCATCACATTCTCTTCAAAATAATGTTTCATGACCGTAGATATGTTTTCATTTTTACCGTTTACTTCTACTATCCATATAAAGGCTATTTTTTTTAGCTGGTGGACTTCTTTACGTTTGCGTATGATGGCACGTAATGTTTCTTCGGCTTCGCAGTCACTAGTTTCTGGGGTCAGTGTGGAGATGTCTATGACTGCTTCTAACCCTTCAACGGACTTTAGCTTTTTCCAGTAGTCACCTTTTAGTTTATTAAAAAAACTAGGTTCTGGCATCTTTTTTTCCGTAGAGAGCATATAGCTGACATTTTGGATGTATTGTGGTGTATTTAACGAGATGTGAGCGAGGTCGCTAAGTGGGTACTCTTCATAGCTATACCCCTCTTCATCTAGCAAATAGTTTTCTTTGAAATACTTGAGTGCTTCGTCTTCTTTGATACGTTTGGTTTCATGTACAACAGCCACGGGATAGTCTTTTGCACAGCCATAAGGCGTTGAATTAAAAAGAATATGCAAACTTTGTTTTGCATCCACAAGTACAGTATGAGAACTAAGGATAATCTCTAAATCATTGATAAAGTCAGGTACTTTTTTGTCCATTAGCTTAACATCCCTCTTACTTCATCTTCATCTATCAGGTCTTTATCATATTTAACCACCGCAATGTGCTCTGTTTCGTTTACATAGCTCTCTACGATAGCTTCATGTTCAGTAAGCGCGGCTACTTTTTCGCGGTCAAAGATGTCTAGTGAGAGGTAGACATTGCCTCTGTTATTGGGGCTAGGCATTGTGGCTACCCAGATGAACCAAATAACAGCTATAGCCAGTACTACCATAGAAAGGACCGCTCGGTCATAGTGTTGCATGAGCCAGCCTGCCAGCATGCCTCCTGCAAAGATACCCAGATACCCAAAAGTATTGGCTACCCCTAATGCAGCTCCCTTTTGGTGTACTTTAGCAAACTTGGCTACAAAACTTTGTAACAGAGGTTCAAACATATTGAATCCAATGAAGAAAAATATAACTCCTATGACAAATACCCATGCTTCACCTGCAAAGCCCATTGCGAGAAAGGCAATCATAATACAGGCAACAGAAATCATAAATATTTCTTTTCCCTTACCATACTTTTCGCCAAATATAGCCGCAGGTGCCATAGAGATAACACCGATGACCATCGCAGGAAAATAGACCTTCCACAGCTCTGCTTTTTCCCAGCCAAAACCACCCTCAACTAGCGACTGTGTCATCACCAAAGGGATGATGAAAAATGCCATGGTCATGGTCAGCCAATGGAAAAAGAAAGTTACATACATACGTGTAAGTGCTTTGTCTTTAAAAACTTCAAAAAACTTAGACTCTTCTTCGCTGTAGGAATGTATGATGGTCGGAGGTTTGGGTACAGCTGTAAAAAGTATGCCTATAGCCATCACAGAAAGTATGGCTGTAAGCCAAAAAAGTTTGTCTATCCCCCAGTTACCACCAACGATAGGAGCGATGATCATCGCTGCAGCAAAACTCATAGCGATAGTCCCACCCATGATGGCCATGGCATTGGCTCTTTGTTCTTCTTTTACAAGGTCAGCTATCATCGCAGATACTACAGATCCTATAGCACCAGCACCTTGTAAGAAACGTCCTGCCATGAGCATATATATGTTGTCAGAAAGTGCAGCTATGATGGAACCTACGATAAAGATAAGAAGACCAACCAACAGTATTTGTTTACGTCCGAATTTGTCAGACATCATTCCAAAAGGTACTTGAAAAATGGCTTGTGTCAGGGCATATCCACCCACAACAATCCCGGCTAAAAAAGGTGTAGCTCCTTCCATTTCAAGTGCATAAATGGAGAGTACAGGAAGGACAATGAAAAGTCCAAAGAAACGTAATGCAACGATAAGTGAGAGTGGCATGATTTGTTTAATCATAGTAAAACCTCTATTTAGATAAAATTATTATTTTTTAGGACGTATATAGGGCAAATCCCTATATACTACGTTAGCACAGGGTTATCTTTATTAGATAGCCCATGTAACTCGTTACATCATTATAGTACGTAAAGGTTAAAAAACAATGAAGTTAGTCCTAGCAACAGGGAACAAGGGTAAATTACGTGAGTTTAAACAGATGTGTGAAGATGAAATTGTACCTTTTGCAGACTTGCTTGGTGAGTTTGAGATAGTAGAAGATGGTGAGACTTTTGCCGCTAATGCTCTCATCAAAGCCCAAACTATTTATGAGAAGTTGGGTAGTGAGTATATTGTGATAGCAGATGATTCTGGTATCTCACTGCCTCTACTTGGTGGTGCTCCCAGTATCTACTCGGCAAGATATGCTGGAGAAAATGCCACGGATAAAGAAAATCTCTATAAACTTATAGATGAAGTGAAGAAAAAAGGTGTATCTTCCACATCTGCCTACTATACAGCTGCTATTGCCATCGTATCTAAGTATGGTGAGTATGTGGTGCATGGTTGGATGCATGGAGATGTTGTAGTGGAGCCTAGCGGCGAAAAAGGGTTTGGGTATGACCCTGTGTTTGTGCCTAGTGGGTATGATAAAACACTTGGCGAATTGGACGATGACGTAAAGAGTAAAATTTCACATCGTTCTAAGGCTTTAGAGTTGGCAAAACCGATTATACAAATGTTAAAAAATAAATAAAGAGACAATATATGAATAAACAAGATTTTATGAAAGACTTGCAACGTATCTATGATGAATTGCAAACAAGACAAGCAGAACTTAACAGTTACTACGACCTTTTGGACAAAGATAAAGGGCATGAAAAAGCAGAAAAATTGATTAAGTTTTTCTTAATGATGCTTAATATTCCCAGAGATGATGAAGGGTATATGGCAGGGCTTACACGACTTGTAGGTTTACGTGAAGATGCACTAGAGCAAGTGATGCAAAAAAATGGCTTTGATAAAAAAAAGATACAGAAGAAAAAAGAGGTAGCCTATGGTTTTGTAAATGACTTTCATACACAACGCCATGAAGCACTTCTGCAGTGGATAGAAGAAGAACAGCTTTTAACCCCTTTTTACCGTTCGCTCATTTATGGGGTTCATTATGTTGGCCTTTATATGACGATGTGGCAGAGTGATTGGACACGTCAGGTTATTAATACGATTAATCCTGAACTCTCAGAAATGTTCAATAATGATGAGAGTAAAGTGCTTGAGATGCTTAAAGTTAAGTCGCTACTAGATAAAGATCCAGAAGGTAATTTAGGAGATAGGTGTTACTCAGTACTTCAAAAAGAGGAAGAGGGTTATAGGTCAGTAGCTTATGCAGAAGCATTTCCTCAGCATGTAAAGGCAGTGAGTGCATCACTCTCGCAGCTCATTAAACGTTTAGAGATAGAAGTAGATGATATTTTTGACCAAAAAGAAGAGTGGATAGCTTACTTGTCTGCACTTGAAACGGCTTTTACGCATACAGTGACAGATGAACTCATCGGAAAGTGGGCAGAGGTAGACAGAAAATGGATGGCAGTCAAAACCCCTCTTCAAATTGGACATCCACTAGAATACTATGAAGACCATTATAGAAAAGCAGTGGCATTAGAGTGGGATTTGCGCATTGTAAACCCTAATTTACAAGAGGGATCACCTACAAGACAAAATATTAAGAACTTTGCTTCACTTATGGCAGAGGGGTTTGGAGAAAATGCACAAACCATAATGGCTAAAAATCTTACGCAAGTAGACGAAACACAACTCTACATAGGACAGCCTATACTCTACTACGGAGCAGAGTTTAACGGACTTTTTTCGGCACAAGTGGTTCCAAATGACGAACAGGTTTCTGTTGAACTTGGTAAGAAGATATTTGCTTATGCAGACTTTGTGATGGAGTCTAAAAAATCCAAACCTATCATGAAGCTCTCTGTAGAAACGATGGGAGAGGAATTTATAAAAACACAACGTCATTTGATAGACACAGACCCTAAACTTTGGCAAGAGATTTATGACATTTCCACTGTGGGACATGAGTATGGGCATATCTTATGGCTAGATAGCGATACTGAAAGTAAGATGAATGCTACAGGGCAGTTTAAAAACATAGAAGAGTTTAAAGCTACTTCTGGAGGGCTTATGGCATTTTTTCATAACGAACGTGAAGAGCTTAAAGCACATGTGGTAAATGATGTAGTATCACGTGCAGTAGGTCTCATGGCTTGGCGTGAAGTGGGGGAGGTGTTACCTTACTACTGTGAGGGGCTTATCCATTTAGATCTCCTTTTTGGCTCAGGTATTATCACCTATGATGGGCAAATAAAGATAGACTATAGCAAATATGATACCATGAAAGAAGCCTATATCTCTGCCTATAAAGATTTAGCAAAAAATTACCTTGAAAAAGTAGATGCGAGTAAATATTTAGAGCAATATACTGTGAAAAATGAGGGTATTTTTTTACCAAAAAATGAAAAGATTAAATCTTTTGTAGAGCATTATTATACACGCTATAAGGAGGTTGGTCAACAGACAGTTTCTCTGTAACGTTTTTTTCACTCATTCTTAACTTACTTTTAGCTATAATCTCACTAATTACGCCGTCGTCATGATGGCGATTGCGAGGATTTTTATGTTACTTTTTACCCCAGGACCTACCCCTGTACCAGAGTCAGTACGTTTGGCGATGGCTACACCGACACTTCACCATAGAACACCAGAATTTGAAGCGATATTTAAAGAAGCCAGAGAACGTTTACTCACATTGCTTGGTATGGACGAATGTGTGATGCTCGCATCATCTGGCACAGGTGCCATGCAGGCATGTATGCTTAACCTTTGCAAAGTGAAGGCATTGACAGTGAATGCGGGGAAGTTTGGTGAACGTTTTGGCAAACTGGCCGATGCTATGGGACGTGCAAAAGTCGAACTCAAATATGACTGGAATGTTCCCTGTTCTGTGAAAGATGTCGAAAATGCTTTAACGAATAACCCTGATATTGACGCAATTTTTATACAAGTATGTGAAAGTGCGGGTGGGTTACGCCATCCGGTAGAAAAGATAGCCAAAAGAGCAAAAGAACTCAACCCTGAAATCATGGTTATCGCTGATGGGATTACTGCAGTAGGTGTAGAAAAAATAGATGTTTCCAGCATAGATGCATTGATAACAGGCAGCCAAAAAGCCTTGATGCTCCCTCCTGGACTCTCGATGATAGGTTTTTCCTCGGGGGCGGTAGAAAAGATTGCTAAAGGTGAAGACTATTATTTTAATTTAGCTTCTGAAATTAAAAAACAACAGCAAAATACCACAGCATACACAGCTGCAACAACTTTGATTATTGGATTGAATGCTATTTTTGATGCGATTGAAATCGAAGGTTTTGATGCTCTATATGACAATACACAAAGAAGAGCAGATGCAACGCAAACTGCATTGGAAGCCATAGGATTTTCGATGTTCCCCAAAGTACCGGCACTTGCTATGAGTACAGTTTTTGATGAAGATGCCGAACCTATTCGTAAACTGCTTAAAACAAAATATGGGGTCAATATGGCTGGTGGGCAAGACCATTTAAAGGGAAAACTTTTCCGTATTAACCAAATGGGGCTTATCCCTGTGTATGAATCAGCATGGGTAGTCAATGCCATAGAGTTGGCTTTGGCAGATATCGGTCGTAGAGATTTTGATGGTACAGCTTCTAGAGTTTTTAATGAAAAATATTTTAAAAAGAGTGAGTAGATGATATTTGAACACGAAATCCCTTCTGGGTCTAAACTGTATTTTGGGGAGTCTGCAAAGATTAAAAGAGAGATAGAGTTTGTCTCTGCTGAGTTACTTGAAAATTTAGGATTTGAAGAGATAGTTACCCCACTATTTTCATATCACCAACATGAGAGTTTTGAAGATAAAAAGCCACTACTTAAGCTCAATGATGAAGAGAATCATGAGGTGACGTTACGTGCAGATTCTACAGCAGATGTAGTACGTATAGTGACAAAGAGACTAGGGCGTTCAACAGAGTCTAAAAAATGGTTTTATATTCAACCAACAGTGACTTTCCCTACCAATGAGCAGTACCAAATAGGTGCTGAAGTGATAGATGGAAGTTTTGAAGAGTGTGCAAAAACTACCATTATGCTACTTGCTGAGATGAATGCACAGCCTGTGATGCAAATAGCAAACATTCGCATACCACACTTACTGAATGAAAAGTATGGGGTCTCATTGGATGTCTTAAAATCTATGCATATAGAGCAGATTATGGGGGCAGATTTTTCTTGGATAGAACAACTTGTTCGTATGAATGCAGTAAGTGACTTAGATGATATATCCGTATTTCCCACAGATATTAAGGTAGAGCTTGAAAAGATAAAAGAAGCAGCAGAAAGTGTGAAATATGATAACGTGGTTATTTCTCCACTTTTCTATGCGAAGATGAGGTATTATGACTCTTTAACATTTAGAATGTTTGAAGACAATACACTTTTAGCAAGAGGCGGTATCTATAATATCGATGGGATTGAAGCAGCTGGATTTGCACTGTATACGGATAAGTGCATTATGAATAAAATGAATAAGGGTGAGTAGATGGGAAGTAAAGCAGATTTAATTGTAGGGCTCCAATGGGGAGATGAAGGAAAAGGTAAAATAGTTGACCATATGGCTCAAACACATGACTATGTATGTCGGTTTGCAGGGGGACATAATGCAGGACATACCATTGTCATAGATGGTAAAAAGTATGCACTTCATCTTATCCCTTCTGGTGTACTCAACCCTAAAGCTAAAAATATCGTGGGAAATGGTGTAGTACTTTCTCCTAAAGATTTTATTAAAGAGATGGTACAGTTTGACAACTTGGAAGGAAGACTCTTTCTTTCAGACAAAGCACATGTTTTACTGCCTTATCATGCGCAAATCGACCAAGCAAAAGAGCGTATGAAAGGAGATAAAGCTATAGGTACAACAGGTAAAGGTATCGGACCGGCCTATGGGGACAAGATAGCACGTATAGGACATAGACTAGGTGAATTGCTTAACCCTGAAAAATTAACAGCTAAAATAGTGGATTATTTTGCGATGAACAAACCCGTATTTGATGCTATGGGTGTAGATGCACCAGTTAAAGCAGAGCTTCTGGCAGAACTTCAAGGCTATAAAGATGTATTGGGTAGTTTTATTTGTGACACGACACAACTTATGTGGCAGATTATGGAAGAAGATAAAAAAATCCTTCTTGAAGGTGCGCAAGGAACGATGCTAGATATCGACCATGGTACGTATCCTTATGTGACATCTTCAAATACGGTAAGTGCAGGAGCATGTACAGGTTTAGGGATAAACCCTAAGGACATTGGCAAAGTAACGGGCATAGCCAAGGCATACTGCACACGAGTGGGAAATGGCCCTTTTCCAAGTGAAGATTTCGGGGAAGAGGGTGACACACTTCGTAAAAATGGGCATGAATTTGGTACAACCACAGGAAGACCACGTAGATGTGGCTGGTTTGATGCTGTGGCTATGCGTCATGCAGTACGTGTTAATGGGGTAGATCAAGTGTCGTTGATGAAACTAGATGTTCTTGATGGATTTAAAGAAGTGAAGGTATGTGTAGCGTATGAGGTAGATGGTAAAGAGATTAACTATGTACCATATGATCTCGAAGATGCAAAACCTATCTATACATCATTTCCAGGTTGGGACAAAACAGAAGGAGTCAGAGTATTTGATGACTTACCAGATACTGCAAAGTCATACATCGAAGCACTTGAAGAGATGATAGGGACAAAAATGGGGATTATCTCCACAAGTCCAGAACGTGCTGATACGATAATAAGATAAAAGGAATTTATGATGAGATTAAAACCACAACAAACAGGGTATGTAGCAACCAAAATTGGGATTGACTTAGCCAATGCACCTTTTATCACTATGCCTAAAGGAAAAGACGCAGTTGTTGAAGCGTGTAAAAAAATTATCGATGAAAACTTGGCGCAAGAACATGCATTGGATGAAAAAGTAAAAAAAATCTTAGATGAAAATTATGATGAGATAGAATTTCAACATGCGGATGAAAGACAACTGTTTTTTATGATTAAAAAGAAGTTGGCTCCTGAAGCAGGTGTCATTATGAATTATGATGACCGTTATAATGATTTGGCTCACTTGATACTTGATGAACTGTATGAAAATTATCTTGCTGAATATGATGTCAATGAAAACCAAGTCAAAAATGTTATTTTTAAAGCATTTAAGGCTTTTGCAGATGCGTATGATGAGATAGATGACATTGTTTATGAAAAGATTAGGGGTATGGAAAAAGAAGTTGTGCCAGGAAGTCAGGATTATGAACTGCTATATGAGAGATTTTATCAGGAAGAGTTGTCTAAAAGAGGTATGTTGTAATGCAAAAGATATCACTTTATTTTGAAAATGGTTTGCTTTTAGAGGCTAAAAGTTTTGGAGCAGAGGGAACATCAGTGGGAGAGTGTGTTTTTAATACTTCTCTGACTGGATATCAAGAAATAGCAACAGACCCTTCTTATGCTGGGCAATTTGTAACCTTTACCATGCCTGAGATTGGTAATGTGGGATGTAATGCTCAAGATATGGAGAGTCTGAGTGCACACTGTAAAGGTGTGCTTGTACGTACATATCAAGATAGACCTTCGAACTTTAGATGTGAGGAAACACTCGCAGAACTTTTAAAAAAGCATGGGGTGCTTGGTATTACAGATGTTGATACAAGATATATTACCAAAATGCTCAGAGATGAAGGTGCTATGATGATGGTAGCTTCCACAGAAGTACATGATGGAGTTGAACTTCAAAAAATATTGTCATTAACACCACGAATAGAAGAGATTAACTATATTGAAGAAGTGAGCACGAAAGAGACCTATATACATCAAGAGGCACGTTATAATATTTCAAGTTTCACCTATAATACTCCAAACACAAATAAAAAAATAATTGCATTTGATTTTGGTATCAAAAGGAATATTTTAAACGAATTGACACATGCAGGCATGGAGGTGACTGTTGTTCCTAATTCTATGTCTGCTGAAGATATTATTACTAAAATTGAGTCTAAAGAGTATGATGGTGTATTTTTATCAAATGGCCCAGGTGATCCACTAATTTTAAAAGAAGAGCAAGAAAAAATAAAAAAACTTATCCAAGCCAAAGTACCTATGTTTGGTATTTGCCTAGGACATCAGTTGCTTTCTATTTCTCATGGTTTCGATACGTATAAACTTCAGTTTGGTCAACATGGTGGTAACCACCCGGTACAAAACCAAGAAACAGGTATGGTAGAAATTACCGCCCAAAACCACAACTATAACGTACCAGATAACATTTCTGAGGTAGCTACTGTGACACACATCAATTTGTTTGATAATACTATAGAAGGTGTAAAGTACAACAATGCACCTATTCTTTCAGTACAGCATCACCCAGAGGCAAGCCCTGGCCCACATGAATCGGCATATGTTTTTGAACAATTTGCTAAGATGCTATAAGGAGTCAACATGAATATTGCTATACTCTTTGGAGGTTCAAGTTTTGAACATGAGATAAGTATCGTCTCTGCCATTACCATGAAAAAAGTACTTAAAAAAACTAACATAATATATATCTTTGTAAGCCCAGATAGAGCATTTTATCTAGTAGATACAGCTAAAATAAATTCTAAACTTTTTTCTTCTGGTGAATATAAAAAAGGAAAACAACTGACACTCAAGCAGGGCGGTTTTTTTGTAGATAGTATGTTTGGATTGAAGACTGTTTCTTTTGATGGGGTGTTAAACCTTATCCATGGTCGAGATGGTGAAGATGGTAAAATTTCTTCGATGATGGAGTTTTTTAATATTCCTTTTATTTCTCCCCGTATGGAAGCTTCCGCACTGTCCTACAATAAACTATACACAAAATTTTTGGCAGAAAGTTTAGGTGTGAAAACGGTAGCCTATGAATATCTTTCGAAAAATGATAAGAGAAAAATAGTTATGGATTATCCTGTTATCATTAAACCGGTACGTCTTGGTTCAAGTATTGGTGTGAGTATTGTAAAAGAGCCATCTGAACTTGATTATGCTTTAGATATTGCTTTTGAATTTGACACAGATGTGATTATTGAACCATTTATCGAAGGGGTTAAAGAGTTTAATCTGGCAGGATGTTACACAAACAATTGGGAACTTTCTATTGTAGAAGAGCCACAAAAGGAAGCATTTTTAGATTTTGAAAAAAAATATATGGATTTTTCACGAGATTCACAAGTCCTTGCAGCAGATATTGATGATAGTTTAAAACAAAATATCCAGGAAAACTTCAAAAAAATTTATGAACCGCTTTTCTTGGGAAGCATTATCCGCTGTGATTTTTTTGTTGTCGATGGTGAAGTTTTATTGAATGAAATCAACCCAATTCCTGGTTCTATGGCAAATTATCTTTTTAACGATTTTGAAGGTATGTTAGAAAGGTTATTCAAGAACCTACCGAAAGAACAAAAAATTTCTATTGACTATCAGTACATTCATTCTATACAGAGTGCAAAAGGAAAAGCCTAAGCTTTTTCTTGTTTGATATAGTATGTACAAGGTGTAGCAGTCTATAACTTCTTCTTTCTAAATCAATAGTATCAATGAATTATATAAATAAAATATATGCTAAATATAAATACTTGTATTTTTTACTAAAGAATTTTGAATTAATTAAATTTAATAAGATTTCATTATCATTTAAGTTAGCTTTATCTAAAATCTAAAGACTATTTCTATAAATATGTAAAATAATGACAGGGAGCGTAGATGAAAAAACTTTTGATACTTGTATTAATGACATGGTCAATACAGGCTAATCAACTGGGGATAAATGAACATTTAGGTGAAACGGTTCCACTTGACTTAACATTCATCAATGAAAAAGGGGAGAGGGTTACATTAAAAAAACTCATGGATGGGAAACCTACGATGATCTCCCTCAATTACTTTCGTTGTGCAGGTATCTGTACCCCTCAACTCAATGATATGGCAAAAATGCTTGGTCGCTTGGACTTGGCAGAAAATACAGATTATAAAGTCCTTACTATTGGCTTTGCAGAAGATGAAGGTTTTGAATTGGCCGCGGCCAAGCGTAAAACTATGCTTTCTAGCATACAAAGACATTTTGTTCAAGATGCATGGCACTTTGTGATAGGCGAAAACAATTCTTCAGCTATATTGGCAAATAAAGTTGGTTTTACGTATGAAAAAACTGTTTCACCAGCAGGTGTTGTAGATTATGTACATCCAGCCGTACTCATAATGCTTTCCCCAGAGGGAAAAATAACCCGTTATCTTAATGGGATTGAACAGCTTCCTTTCGATGTTAAAATGGCTTTAATGGAAGCAGGAGAAGGAAAAGTAGGCCCAACTATAGCCAAAAATTTGTTATTTTGTTTTGCATATGATCCAAAAGCCAAGACATATATTTTTAAATGGGAAAAGATTGCGGGTGTTGTCATGACACTGATTATGATTACTTTCTTTATCTATCTTATAAAAACGAGTAGAAGAGATGAAGATCAAGAAGAATATGAAAATCATCAAAAAAAGGAGACAAAAGATGAGTAAAAGTTATTTCGACGAAACACACTGTGCTATAGGGCATCCTAAAAGTACATTCATGCAATGGATGCTTACAGTAGACCATAAGAGGATAGGTCTCATGTATGCAGCCGTGATGTTTACGTTCTTTTTCATTGCGGTATCTACAGCACTGCTAATGCGTTTTGAATTATTTGCACCAGGACAACAGTTTATAGATGGGGATACATTTAACCAAGCATTTACGCTGCATGGAGTTATAATGATTTTCCTTTTTATTGTGCCAGGTATTCCTGCTGTATTTGGAAATATTGTTATGCCATTGATGATTGGAGCAAAAGATGTCTCTTTCCCTAGACTCAATTGGTTTACTTTTTGGCTCTATATTTTTGGTTCTGCTATTGCTATTGCATCACTCTTTACAGATGCAGGATTTGCAGACACAGGTTGGACATTCTATGCACCGTATTCACTAAATACAGGTACCAATGTTATTTTTACCCTTGTTGCAGCATTTGTACTTGGTATGGCGTCTATTCTTACAGGACTTAATTTCTTGGTGACGATTCATAGACTCAGAGCACCGGGTATGACGTTCTTTAAAATGCCACTTTTTGTCTGGGGTATTTATGCTACAGCATGGATTCAACTCTTGGCAACGCCAGTTGTTGGGATAACACTTATTCTTGCGATTATGGAGAAATATTTTGGTATTGGTATATTTGACCCTTCAAAAGGAGGAGATCCTGTACTCTTTGAACATTTGTTCTGGATATATTCTCACCCAGCTGTTTATCTTATGATTCTCCCAGCATTTGGTATTATGTCTGAAATTATTCCTGTTTTCTCAAGAAGAGAAATTTTTGGGTACAGAACTATTGCACTTTCTTCAGCATCTATTGCAGGGATTGGTTATTTAGTTTGGGGACATCATCTTTACACTTCAGGTATGGCGGACATTGCTAAAACTGTCTTTTCTCTATTAACCTTTTTCGTGGCTATTCCAACGGGAATCAAGTTTTATGACTGGATTGCTACAATGTATAAAGGTAAAATTATTCTCTCTACACCTATGTTGTGGGCGATGGGGACTATTATTACTTTTGCTATTGGTGGATTGACAGGCGTGACAATAGCGATGATTGGAGTAGATATTCACTTACAAGATACGTATTATACTGTTGCACACTTTCATTATGCGATGTTAGGTGGAGTTGTCTTCTTGTTTTTTGCTGGGATGCATTATTGGTTTCCGTTAGTGACGGGAAAAATGTATGATGAATCTAAAGCAAAAATAGCATTTTATATGCAGTTTGTAGGGTTCAACTTATTATGGTTCCCTATGTTTATTGCAGGGTTCCTTGGGATGCCTCGTCGTTATTTTGATTATTTACCAGAGTTTCAAATTTACCATCAGTTTTCCTTTTTTGGGGCATTGTTATTTATAGCAGGCCTTGTTTTCATGTTTTGGGTCTTTTATAAAGGCTGGACAAAAGGTGAAAAAGTAGGACCAAATCCTTGGCATGCAACAACGTTAGAATGGCATATGCCAACTTCACCACCACCACTAGAGAATCATTCAAAGGTACCTTATGTTGACTTTGATCCCTATGAGTATCATCATGGTGAACCAGTTGTGAAATTTGATTACGAAACCATGAGGAGGATAGACTAATGGCACACGAATATATACCAGAAATTTCAACAGACCGTGATGGAAATGAACATGTTGTCCAAGGTTGGCAAGATGATTTTTATGGAGGAAAATTAGGGTTTTGGCTCTTTATGTTTACTGAAGTGTTGATGTTTGGGGCGATGTTTTTAGTTTTAACCTATTATAACATGCTTCACCCTGCAGATTTTGTTACAGCTTCAGCATCATTAAATAGGTTTCTTGGGGGTACCAATACGGTGATACTCCTTGTCTCAGCACTGACAATGGGACTTTCTTTACTTAAAATGAGAGCAGGGGATGTCAAGGGAGCCAAACTTATGATTTGGGCAACGATTATTCTTGCACTTATGTTCTTGAGTATTAAAGCTGTCGAATGGACCGCAGAGTACAATCATGGTGTTTTCTTAGGCTTGGATGCATTACAATCTGGGAATGCACATTCAAAACCATTTGGAGAGATATTATTTTTCGGAATGTATTTTACAATGACAGGGATTCATGGTTTTCACATTATTATTGGTATTGGACTTATGGTATGGCTTCTTAAACGTATTAATGCGGGAAAAGTAAGTCCTGAACATCATATTTTACATTGGAATATTGCTTTATATTGGGATATCGTACACCTTATTTGGGTATTTGTATTCCCTTATTTTTATATGATTGGCGCAGCGTCAGGAGGAACAGGTGGACACTAATATGATAGATTATAAATCAGAAAGGGTAATGTATTACAAAGTACTTGTTGGTTTACTTTTATTGACAGCAGTCACTTTTGTTTTACCGTATTTATTTGAAGCAGGTGCAAATTTACCTGCACAAATGTTTATTGCAGTGATAAAAGCATGGTTGATTCTTATGTTTTATATGCATTTAAAGGGAGAAAAACTTATTTCAGTGATGGGTATATTTTCATTGGCGATTGTACTGGTTTTCTTTATTATTGTTCTCGTTGTAGATGTTGCTAACTTCCAATTTAAGGATGAAAGTCATATTACAGCACCACAACATACAACTACAGGCGTAACAGAAAATGTTGCAGCGCCTGTGAAGCACTAAGGAGTTTTTAAATGAGTAATACTTTAGAAGGGTTTAACTCTCAAGCAGCCACATTTGCAGCAGACGTAGATCAGGCATTTTGGATAAATTTCTGGATTTCTATTATACTTTTTTTATCGGTTGTTGTACCTATGATTTATTTTGCATGGAAATATCGTGCCGACAAAGTGAAAAATGAAGACATATGCAAAGTAACACATAATACTTCCCTTGAACTTGCCTGGACACTGATTCCTACAGCTATGCTGTTTGTACTTTTTTACTATGGGTACAGTTCTATGAAGATATTAAGAACAATGCCAGCAGAAAGTCAAAGTATCGTGGTGCATGTTGAAGGTAAAAAATGGTCTTGGAACTATACTTATCCAGCCAACAAAAGTGGTTATATACATAAAACAGCGGAACTTTATGTGCCGAAAGATCAAAATATCATTTTAAAAATGACTGCGCCTCTTAATGATGTGCTTCATGCTTTCTATGTACCTGCTTTTCGTATGAAAGAAGATGTTGTGCCTGGACGTATCACAAAACAGTGGTTTAATTCTGAGGTAATTGGTACCTATGATGTTGAGTGTGCAGAGTATTGTGGTACCCGTCACTCTTACATGTACTCAAAAGTACATGTCATTCCAAGAGCAGAATATGATGAGTGGTTTGAAAGTAAAAAACGTACCCCTGGTGCTCCGGATGTAAAAATATCTAAAGGGCAAGAGTTATATGAATCAAACGGGTGTGCAGGATGTCACTCTATTGATACAGATGCCGTATTGGTTGGACCATCTCTTAAGGGAATAGGTGCAAAATATGATGCAGGGTACTTAAAAGATGCTATTGTCAATCCGGACAAAGATATACCTGAAGGGTTTACAGCAGGTGTGATGCCACCATTTACTTTACCAGATGCTGATATAGATGAGATTATTAACTATTTTAACAATACAGACAAAGGAAAAGAATTATATGAAGCAAACGGATGTGCAGGATGTCACTCCATAGACAGTGATGCCATACTCGTAGGCCCTTCACTAAAAGGTATTGGAGGCAAGCGAGATGCAGCATATTTAAAAGATGCTATTCTTCATCCAGACAAAGATGTACCAGAAGGATTTACAGCAGGAGTAATGCCACCATTTACTTTACCAGATGCGGACGTTTCTGAAATTATCAGATATATGCAGTCGGCGAAGTAAGTTTTTTAATGATTAAAGACTTTTTTGTTGTAACAAAGTTTGTTCTTTCCTTTGCCGTGAGCCTTTCCGCACTCTTTGCCTATATAATGGCAAAGGGAGAGGTGGGTCTGGATATGTTACTTGCTACCCTTTCTGTACTTTTAGTGGCTATGGGTGTTTCAACTTTCAACCAAGTGCAGGAGTATAAAGAAGATAGCAAAATGCAACGGACTAAAAACCGTCCTATAGCAGCAGGAAGAATGACACCACGTACTGGCTTTATTATTGCGGGCAGTTTGATTATACTTTCCATGATACTTATTTACAGTCTGCTAGGACTTACGGGTATTAATATTTTTATGTTTGCTTTTATTTGGTATAACGCTATGTATACACCTTTGAAGAAAAAATCAGCACTGGCAGTTGTTCCCGGTGCAATTTTAGGTGTCATCCCGCCAGCTATTGGTTGGTTGGTCGCTGGGCACTCTTTAATGGAACTTGAGTTCATAGCAATAGCACTCTATTATTTCATTTGGCAAGTACCCCATTTTTGGTTACTTGTGATGTTGTTTCATGGAGATTACAAGGATGGTGGCTATCCAACAGCTATGAAATTATTTGGACAAGCAAGCTTGCAACGTCTCACATTTGTATGGTTGATTTTTACTATACAATCAGGTATCTTTATGGTATCAGTCTTTGAAGTATATTCTATGATAACGATTGGGTTAAGTATTTTGGTAGGGATATGGGCTTTCATCTCTTCCTTGGAATTGTTAAACGCTACATTTAAACTCTCAAATGCACGTCGTGTATTTTGGAAGATTAATGCATCTTTTTTGGCCATTGTAATACTCTTAAGTATTGATGAATATGTGAAACATCATATCTCTTAAATGGATTTTAGGAAATAACTATGGAACCTTCAGATTATACTTTAAATGAAATACTAGCATCGATAAGTACCTATAAAAAACCAAAAGCTAAAAAACGGTTGATTTTTGACCAAGCACCCTTGGGTGGTATAGGGAGTAAATGGCTTATTTCATTTTTTTTCTTGTTACCTTTGATAGAATATGCAGGTATTTTTAATCCTTTCATATTTGGTATGTTAGGTATTGCGCAAGCAATTATTTTTTATGTTATTTTCTTCTCAATGATTATGATATTGATTTTTGCTTTGTCCTTTATCAATAATACAAAAGTGATTAGACAAATAACCCCATCATGGCAAAACTATTTTCCTACTATTGATATAGATTTGATTCTTTCTTCGGGCGCATCTCCTTATAAGGATTTTTTTAAACATTATAGTGTAGCGTTAAATAAGGGACTTAAAAATGATGCATTATATCAGTATCTACAAGAAGCTTTTATATTAATGCAAGAAGAGAATAAAGACTTATTAGAAGCAATGGCTAAAAAGAGAGAAAGATAAATTAAGAGAATAAGACTCTTTATTTTATCAAAAATATTGATATACATATCAAAAATATATTATCTATATTAATAGTAAATATTTTACTTAATTATACAATTACCCAAATAATGCGCTATTCTTGATGTAGATTAAGTTTTTGGTATATAAAAAATATTATAATTTAGATGTAATTGCTATTTTTAGTATATTTTTTACATAAGGGGGCATGCATGCAAGCAAATGCAGCATTGGAATATGATTATTCTTTAGCAAAAAAGTTTACATTTTTAACTATTTTGTTTGGATTTTTAGGTATGTTGGTCGGTACAATTATCGCCGCACAAATGGCATTTCCGGAATTAAACTATTTACTTGGTGAATATGGTACTTTTTCAAGACTTAGACCAATTCATACTAATACAGTGGTCTTTGGATTTACGGTATCAGCTATTTTTGCCACATGGTTTTATGTGGGACAGAGGGTACTGAAAGTATCAATGGCAGAGTCAAGATTTTTGATGGTTATAGGAAATATCCAGTTTTGGCTTTATTTTATAGGGGCACTTTTAGCAACTATCTCACTTCTTTTTGGTATATCTTCATCAAAAGAGTATGCACAATACGAATGGCCATTTGATATCGTGGTTGTGATTGTATGGGTACTTTGGGGTTTTAATATTATGGGGCTCATCGGTATCAGGAGAGAAAAAGCACTTTATATTTCTGTGTGGTACTATCTTGCATGTTTCTTAGGTATTTCTATGCTCTACCTCTTTAACAATATGGCAATCCCTACCTATTTCGCTACAGAAGGTCTTGGGAATATTTTTCATTCCGTTTCAATGTACTCTGGTACCAATGATGCGCTAGTACAATGGTGGTATGGACACAATGCGGTTGCATTTGGGTTTACTGTGCCTATTGTTGCAATGATTTACTATTTCTTGCCAAAAGAGTCTGGGCAAGCTATTTACTCATATAAATTGTCATTACTTTCTTTCTGGGGATTAATGTTTGTCTATCTTTGGGCTGGTTCACATCACCTTTTATGGTCAACAGTTCCTGACTGGATGCAGACGATGGGTTCAGCGTTTTCTATTGTACTTATCTTACCTTCTTGGGGATCGGCTATTAATATGCTTCTTACGATGAAGGGTGAGTGGAATCAGGTAACAGAAAACCCACTGATTAAGTTTATGGTATTGGCATCAACATTCTATATGTTATCTACGATTGAAGGACCTATCCAGGCTATTAAATCAGTCAATGCGATTGCGCACTTTACAGACTGGATTCCAGGACATGTACATGATGGTGTTTTAGGATGGGTTGTGTTTATGGTTATGGCATCTATCTTTCACATGGCACCTCGTATGTTTAAAAGAGAAATTTACTCTAGAAAATTGATGGAAGTGCAGTTTTGGTTACAAACTACAGCAGTTGTTTTATACTTTACATCTATGTGGATTGCAGGTATCACGCAAGGTATGATGTGGAGAGCAGTAGATGAGTATGGTAATTTGATGTATTCATTTATCGATACCGTCACGGTCCTTCATCCTTATTATACGATTAGAGCACTTTCAGGGGTCATGTACCTTACTGGTTTCTTGATGTTTGCTTACAATATTTATAAAACTATGACTGCAGGTAGAGAACTATCTGAAGAACCACAGTTTAGAACACCTATGGCATAAGGGAGGTAGGTTATTATGTTTTTTCATTGGTTAGAAAAAAATCCATTCTTCTTCGCTGCAGGAATATCGATTGTTATATCATTTGCTGGGCTTTTAGAAATAGTACCAAACTTTGCTGAGGCAGCTAGACCTTTGGTTGACCTAAAGCCTCGTACAGTACTTCAGCTCGCAGGTAAAAATGTGTATAAGAAAGACAACTGTATATCATGTCACTCACAAATGATTAGACCGTTTAAGTCCGAAACTGACAGATATGGGGCATATTCACTTTCAGGTGAATATGTATATGACAGACCTTTTCTCTGGGGAAGTAAAAGAACGGGTCCAGACTTACACCGTGTAGGTAACTATAGAACAACAGATTGGCATGAGAACCATATGTGGGATCCTCCTGCAATAGTTCCTGGTTCTATCATGCCAGCTTATAAACATCAGTTTACAAACTTAGCAGATATTGAAACAGCTTATGCTGAAGCAGTTACTGTAAAAAATGCATTTAACACACCTTATGGTCCTGAATTTAAAGGAACAAGAGCAGCATGGGAAGCACACAAACCAAAAGTGTTGGAAGAAGCAAAACGTATTGCTGATGACATGAAAAATAAAGATATTAAAGAAGCTGTTGCTAGAGGTGAAGTGCCTGAAGTTGTTGCTCTTATTGCTTATCTTAACAGTTTGAAATAGTAGGATTGTATGGATATTAGAGACTTACAAGGGTATGGGAGTTTCTTTATGACCATCTTTTTGGTTGTGATGTTATATGGGTATATTATACACTTGTATAGATCTGAAAAAAAGGGTGAGCGGGACTATGAAAAATATGGAAGAATTGCACTTGATGACGAAGTTACAAGTACACCTGTAGAAGATAAACCTGCTTCAGAAAGAGAAAATGAGAAGGAAAATAAATGAATGCATTAACAATCAAAGCATTGGCATTTGCAGCGATTTTAATTATAGCAACTATTGCTGTGGTAACGAGTTTAGATATAGATATCATGGGAGACTTTGTATATGCAGTGACAATGGGTGGTGCAATCGCTATTGCGGTTATCACAGCGTTTGTGACAACTAAATATATCAACCAAATGAAAACAGATACCCCAAGTGGTGACCTTGCGGATGAAAATTGGGATGGGATAGGAGAATATGAAAATGAACTTCCTTCAGGATGGGCATATGCATTTCTTGCTACCTTCCTCTGGTCGATGTGGTATGGTTTTTTAGGTTATCCTACCAATGCGTACAGTCAAATAGGCGAATACAATGAAGAAGTACTTGCCTACAATGAAAAGTTTGAATCTTTACATAAAAATGCAGATGCAGCAACACTTTTAGAAATGGGTGAATCCATTTATCTAGTGCAATGTGCACCATGTCACGGTAATACGGGTGATGGTCTATCTGGGAAAGCACAAGACTTTACAGGAAGAATGACCAAAGAACAAGTCTTGTATGTGATTAATAACGGTTCAAATCAATTGGGTTACCCAATGGGGATGATGCCTCCAGGTATGGCAGCAGGGAAAGATGCTGAAGATATTGCAACCTATGTTGCAGGTGGAATGCAAGGTGAGAAACCTGCATCTTTTGCAGCGTGTGCATCCTGTCATGGTGAAGATGGAAAAGGGATGAATGGTATGGCACCAAATCTTGCCCAATACGATGATACACTTATGACACTCGTTTTAGAAAAAGGTAAAAAGGGGGTCATTGGAACAATGCCTTCTTTTAAAGATAGGTTAACACCAGTACAACAAAAAGCAATGACTGTGTATATCCAGTCATTGTCAAATTAAGGAGTGTAATATGGCAGAAAATACAAAAAGATCTGTATTTGGGTTTCATGGAATCTTTGGAGTTCTGATCTCAATTGTTGGCTTATTGTCTATTCTTTTTACTTTAATGTATTATGCAGTAGGGGCACAAAGACATGCGCTAGAACGCCCTTATGATCCCGCACCGATTAGAGATATCAATAATGTTAAAAAAATCTCTGTGGACAATAAACAGTTTTCATTTGTAGAAGCTAAAAATAAGGATAAATGATGATTAAATATATGGACAAAATACTTATGGCATGTATGATAGGTGCCGCAATTGGTGCTGTGTTTTTATCTGTTACTGACAGACTTCTTTACGTAGGTTAAGATGCTTAAAGTCATAGTAAGGGCAACCTTGCTTGCTTTAATTTCTACACATTTACTGCACGCTACGTATATTCTCAAAAATGATTTATTGAAGACAGAGGCTGTACAACTCATAGAAGGTATGGGTGTAGAACTTCACGAAAAAACTGGGGTAAACGTATACCTTATCGCAACCAATGAACATTTTCCCGAAAGATTTAATTTGGTAGAGTATAGTAAAGTGTACGAAGAAAATTTGAGCAAGCCGTATGTTTTGTTTATTTTTGCACCTTTTGCAACGATAACGAAAAAGTCTGAAGCACGAGGACGTGTTGGGATTATCCCTTCTTCGGAAGACATAAGGGCACTGTATGATTATGATGATGTACGAGATGCAGGTATTAATATCGTGGCGATAAAAGACAGCAATACGCAAGAAGATAAGTTTAATATCGCCATACTGCAGACGTATTCAGAACTTGCAGATAATATAGCTACAGCCAAAGGTATAAAGCTAGAGAAGACTATTCCTGATGAAATGGGAACTATGGTAAGTATTTTAAGAGTCCTTGTGTATTCGGGGACACTCATATTATTGTGGATATTTATATTCAGACCACTATGGATAAGGATGAAAAATGGCAGAGCGTAAGCAAAAAACCTATTGGCCTCATATGATTGTAGGTTTTTTATTGTTGGCGATAACACTAAGTTATTGGACTGTGAAGTCAGCATCATCTATGCCAGTTCAAGAATCAAACACTTTTATGATGAAATATCAGATGACAGATATGAAGATCAATGAAATTACAAAAAGAAAACAAGCATTTGATCGTGAATTTACTATAGATATAAAAAATGTTGAAACAATGGTTATGACTGACAATGTTAATTCCAATCGGCCTCAGCCAAATCCTGTGAAATTATCACAAGGCTCAAATACTTTTATGTATGATGTACTGTCTAAAGATAATGATATTGTTTCTGATGCAAATGTGACCTTTTTACTGACGCAACCACATAGCCGAAGAGAAGACCAACTGTTCAAGGATATTCCTTTTATGAATGGTCACTATATCGTTAAAGACGTGGTGATAACGAAACCAGGTAGATATACCTTGCAACTTAAAGTTGTCATTGACGAAAAAATTGGATATTCCGAAATCGCAGCCTACCTTAAACCATAGCTTTATTTTTCTGTTTTGTAGGGTGTGTATGATATACTACACTCTATGAACAGTCTTCACATTTACCCTACTTCAAGAGCTTTACGAACTATCAGCCAACAATATAAAACCCAAGATGCCTTCTTGCCTACACTCATGCGTATGGACGAGTTTGAACAACGTGCCATATTACTTGAAAATAAAATACAAATAGACCCACTACAACGCATTTTACTTTTACGTCAAGCAGCCTCATTTGATGCTTTTGAAGACTTAAAACTGGATCTCTCCTTGGTACGGTTTTTTACTAAGAGTGATGCTCTGTTTAAGTTTTTTGAAGAGTTAGCAGGAGAAGGGGTAGGGTTTGGCACTTTAGCAGAGGCTGATGCCTATGCTGAGTTTGGCACCCACCTTGAGATACTGGAAAGATTGCTCTTAAACTATCATATGCTACTTGAGACAAAAGGACTGACAGATAAAGCATTCATCCCTAATAGTTACACACTCAATAAGGGTTTTTTAAGTGCCTATGAAAAGGTAGAGATACATCTAGAAGGGTATTTAAGCCATTTTGAGTTGGCACTTTTGGAGGAGATTGCACAAAAAATACCACTTACTCTCCACTACACGACAAGTAAGTTCAACATGAAAATGCAAGAGCGTTTTAAAGCACTGGACATTACACTCCCCAACAACAAACATACACACTTTTCTTTATCGACCAAAGAAGTCTTGAATGTAACAAATAATGACGATAGCATAGATGCACAAGTTTATGCAGTAGAAGAGAGAGAAGAGCAGATAGCCGTAGCTTTTAAAGAGATAGAGCAGATGGTACGTTCTGGCATAAACCCAGAAGAGATAGTCCTCATCTTGCCTGATGAGAGCTTCAAGGAACACTTTACACTCTTTGACACACACAACAACCTAAACTTCGCTATGGGGTATGACTACAGCAACGGTCGTGTCTATAAATCTTTAGAGGCACTCTATAGGTATTGGCAAAGTAGGGAGGTGGAGAGTCAAAAGTTACTCGAACGCTATGGATTTAATATAGAAGCACTAGATACATTGGCGAATAGTAAAAAAATAAAGACAGTTGATTTTTTCTCTATCATAGACGGGTTAGGTTTACACGAAAGCCCGCTTGTTGATGGAGAAAAGAAAGAGAAGTTCAATGAGCGTGTCTATGAAAGGTATCTGCATTTCATCAAAGTACTAGAAGATGAAGAGATGAGCCAAAACGAGTGGCTCTTTTTGTGGCTAAAGTCACTAAGTAAAGTCACGATGGACGATGTACGTGGTGGCTTGGTGACGGTGATGGGTGTGTTAGAGACTAGGGGTGTAAGCTTTGAAGGTGTGGTTATCGTAGATTTCAACGAAGGTGTCGTCCCTGCGACATCGAGTAAAGACCAGTTTCTTAACTCACAAGTACGAGCCTTTGCCAACCTGCCTACCAAACACGACAGAGAAGCCCTGCAAAAGCAGTACTATAAACGCCTACTGGAACAAGCCAAAAATGCAGTCATACTCTACAGTACCTCGGACAACAAGCTACCCTCAAAGTTCCTCTATGAGTTAGGCTTGGGTGAAGCCAAGCCAGTACAAGCACAGTTTGACCTGCTCTATAGCGAAAAGAGTCAGATGCAAGCACAAAGTGATCCTGTGGTAGAAAACTTTGATGCCTCTGCCATCACATGGTCAGCCTCACGCCTAAAGACCTACCTAGAGTGCAAACGCAAGTACTACTACCGTTACCTCCAAAAGCTACAAGCAAAGCCAGAAGAAGAGCTAAACGAGGGTGCATTTTTACATTCGCTTTTAGACCACTTGCACAGAGAACATGATAGCTATGCGAGCAAAGAAGAGATGCAAAAAAATATAGATATATTGTTAGACAAACTACTACCCTATGAGGATGCCTCTACTAACTACAAAAAACTCCTATGGAAAGCCAAACTAAAAGGCTACATAGCGTCACAGATAGACCACTTTAACGCTCACTGGAAAGTGATAGAGAGAGAAAAAGAGTTCTCAGGTGAGATAGGCGGACTTATGTTTAAAGGACGCATAGACCGCATAGACCAAAACCCTACGCACACTTTAGTGCTAGACTACAAAAGCGGCAGCACCAAAGAAGCCCAAAAAACCAAAAATTTTGAGACGCTTAACGACCTACAAATGAGCATCTACCACCACCTACTAAGCCCAAAGTACCCCAACATCACTTTGGCGTTTGTAAAGCTCTTTGAGGGTGGGGAAGTAGAGCAGATAACAGCACTTGAAGAGAAAAATGAAAGGTTAGCAGACGTTATCATTGAAGTAAAGCAAACTAAGAGCTTTGTAGCTGAAAAGTGTGAGGACTTGCAGAGGTGTAAGTGGTGTGAGTTTACTATGATGTGTGGGAGAGGGGAGTATATATGAATAATAAACTACTCATTAAGCATATG
>Ga0256839_1001095_pt1 | contig 33694 bp, 31 predicted proteins | sample 354166metaG_FD_185968 | JGI IMG/M metagenome (GOLD analysis project Ga0256839, IMG submission 185968) | Hydrothermal vent microbial communities from Mid Atlantic Ridge, Atlantic Ocean - 354-166 | ecosystem: Environmental > Aquatic > Marine > Hydrothermal vents | place: Atlantic Ocean: Mid...
GGGAGGTGTTTTTCTATTTTTTGCCATTTTTCAGTACCCACAAGCTTAATGACGCGTGACTTCATACCCCTCCAGCCCTGCAAACCGCCACTATGAACCATCGTTATGCGCGTGCCAGCTTCAAACTTTCCTGATTCGATCTGTTGCATCAAACCCATGCACATTTTGCTGGTGTAAATGGGGTCTAACAATATTCCTGTTTGCTCTAACCAATCCAAAATGAAATCCAACTGTGTTTCATCAAACTTCGCATAGCCACCATACGCTGCTGATTCAATTCTTAGGTTTTTATACGATTCATTTTCAGCATGAATAAAGTCTTCCACGCGCTTCTGCAAGCTTTTATCACGTAAAACGGCATATCCTATTACCGTTTGATTTTTTGATGCTCCACATACTAGCCCAGCAACAGTTGCACCTGTTCCACAGGCTACCGTAATAACATCACTTCGCTGTTTTTTATTTCTTTCATACGCCTCATTGATCTCTTTTGCTAATTGAGCACAGCCTTTAATAGCATATTGACTACTCCCGCCTTCAGGAATAATCAAAGCTTTTGGGTATTGCTGCTGGAGCTCTTGTAAATAACTCTCATCATTGCGGCGCTTATAATCTTGGCGAGATATAAATTCCAGATGCATCCCTGCTTTTTCAGCATCTTGCAAGGTTGGATTAGTACGATAAGCTTCTTCACCACGAATAATGCCAATGCTTTTTAAATGGTGCTTTTTCGCCATCAAAGCAAGCGCATGAATATGATTGGAAAATGCCCCGCCAAAACTTAATAGCTCGCTATAACCATTGGTTTTTGCAAACTCTATATTGGGCATAAGTTTATAGATTTTATTACCGCTCGCTAGAGGATGAATCAAATCCGCTCGCGCCATTGATAGCGAAATACCCGATTTACCAAGTAAGCTATGTTGAACCTTTTGGACAAGTAATGTCATATCAATCAAGAACCAAACAAAAAACAATAATAGTGTTTAAATTGCAAAGGATAGCAAAATAAGGTATTTATCTACTGCTATAACAAAAAAATAATCACACATTTCCATTAAACTGCTAGTTAGGAGCAAAACATGACAAAAACCACTTTAATCAAATCATCATTAATATCTATCGTATTAGCCACCTCTACCGTAACATTTGCAGATGGCGCTGCCACCTATAAAGACGCTTGCGCCGTTTGCCATACTGCAGGTATTGCCGGTGCTCCTAAATTAGGCGACAAGGCTGCATGGGCTCCTCGTATTGCTACCGGTATGGATGCTATGTATGGAGTTGCTCTAAAAGGTAAAGGCGCGATGCCTGCTAAAGGTGGCAGGTCTGATCTTTCGGATGATGCTGTTAAAGCAGTGGTTGATTACATGGTTGCACAAGCAAAGTAACAACTTAGAAAATAATATCTGAGGCAGTCTTTAGACTGCCTTTTTTGTGCCTATACTATGTGTTTTTCCGTATCCCAAAAGGTCACTACCCTGTTACTTGTAAATCCTGTAAAGTCCCTGCTTTATTTTTAATATTCAGAGACCTCAGCATAACTCTGGACGAGAGAAAAAAGAGAGTTAATTTTTCATGTTTTATTCAAATATAAGCGTAATAGCGAGATATTGCGTGTGATATTGGATGAAAGATGGAAAACTTATAGCCTTTTTTATCCGTTCACGACTTATGCTGAGGTCTCATTCAGTTAAACAAAATACAAAGGATACCATTATGGCACGTCTACCTGACTTTATTTCCCCTTCAATTCTTTCTGCTGATTTCGCTAGTTTAGGGCGCGAGGTGGATAATGTACTTAAATCAGGCGCTGATGTTGTACATTTTGATGTAATGGACAACCATTACGTGCCAAACCTAACGATTGGCCCCCTAGTTTGTGACGCACTTCGTAAACACGGCGTAACCGCTGAGATTGACGTTCACCTAATGGTGCAACCAGTTGATCAACTAATAACAGATTTTGCAAAAGCTGGTGCGAGTTACGTTACCTTCCACCCTGAAGCTTCTAAGCACGTTGATCGTTCACTTCAATTAACACGCGACCTTGGTTGTAAGTCTGGTCTAGTATTTAACCCTGCTACATCATTAAATGAACTTGAATATGTTATGGATAAAGTTGATCTTATCATGTTGATGTCGGTTAACCCTGGTTTTGGCGGTCAGAGCTTTATCCCTTCAACACTTACAAAGCTAAAGCAAGTGCGTAAGATGATTGATGATTCTGGTTACGATATTCGCCTTGAAGTTGATGGTGGTGTTAAAGCGAATAACATTCGTGAGATTAAAGAAGCAGGTGCAGATATGTTTGTAGCAGGTTCTGCAATCTTTGGTGCTAACAACCAAGATGATCCTAACCACTACGATTCAATTATCACAGAGTTCCGTTCTGAGTTAGCAAAAGCTAACGTATAAAATAAGTTTGCCACTGAACCCACAGAAAACACGGAAATTAAAAGCAAAAAAAGTTCATAGATAAGACCTCACTCCTAAAAGATAAGGTCTTATATTTTTCTTTTTTCCGTTTCCTTCCGTGGATTCCATGGCAAAAGTCTTTAAGGTTTAAATCATGTCTAAAATATTCACCCCAGAACTTATAATGATTGATGTCGATGGAACACTGGTTGATTCTGTCCCAGACTTATCTTGGTGTTTAGATGAAACACTAAAACAAGTAGGTTTACCTCCTAGAGGCGAGGCTGCTGCACGTGAGTGGGTAGGTAATGGCGTTATTCGCATTGTAGAACGCGGTATTGCCAATGACCTTGATGCTCCACACGATGCTGATATTTTTGAAAAAGCGATGCCAATCTTCCGCGAGCTTTATGCCGAAAATACATCAAAACGAAGCAAACTTTACGAGGGTGTTCGTGAAGGTATGGATTATTTACAAACGCTTGGCATAAAAATTGGCTGTATCACTAATAAAGATGCAGAGTTCACTCACCCAATTCTTAAAGACTTAGGATTATGGGATGATTTTGAAATTGTTATCAGTGGCGATACATTGGCTAAGAAAAAGCCTGACCCACTGCCATTGTTACACGGTGCAAAAGAGCTAGGCGCTGATCCTAAAAATTCTCTAATGCTAGGGGATTCAACTTCAGATGTTAAAGCAGCACGTGCAGCAGGCTTTGATATTATTTGCATGTCTTACGGTTATAACCACGGGGTTGATATTCGTGAATCAAACCCTGATGCTGTGATTGATTCATTTGTTGAACTAAAAGACATGATAAAGAAAGGCTAAACACTAGGCTATGTCCAAACAAACAAAGGATACTTGTCCCTGCCAATCACAACTTCAATATGAGCAATGTTGTGGGAAATATCATAAATCAGGCGGGCACGCACCAACGGCTGAAGCTCTAATGCGCTCTCGTTATACGGCTTATGTCATGGGAGAAGCACAATATTTATTTCGCACATGGCATGCTAATACACGCCCTACTCTACAAACCCTAAAGGCTTCTGGCCCGCAAACTTTGATTGGCTTAAAAATCATCTCTACCAAAGCGGGGGGTGAGAATGACCAAAAAGGTATGGTTGAGTTTATCTCTAGCCGATTCAGCCCATCACTTATGGGAGAGATTGAACAACACAAAGAAAAAAGCCTATTTACCCGCGTGAAAGGCAACTGGGTTTATATTGATGCTATTTAAATAAATAAAAAATGAAATATTTAGTTTTATTGTCATTCATCACATTACCATTTTTTTCTCTAACCACTGCTAACCCAACGCCAGAACTACTATCATCCTGCCCTATCTCAGAGTCTTTTGACTTCCCAGTTGGCGCACCTAACGCAAAGAACTATTACAATGCCCAAAATTTGGCAAAAATCATCACCTTGGTGATGATTGGAACGGCAGGGGCGGAGGAAATACCGATTTTGGCGACCCTGTATATGCCATCAGTGATGGTATCGTCTCATTCTCAGCAGATATTAAAGGTGGCTGGGGAAATATCATCCGCATTTACCATAACTATGGGACTACACAAAAACCCGTTACGATAGAATCACTCTATGCGCATTTAAATAAACGACTCGTAAAAATAGGCAGTCTTGTAAAAAAAGGCGATAAAATCGGCACGATAGGAAATGCAAATGGAAGGTATTGGGCACATTTACACTTTGAAATACGTGATACGCTTGATATGCCTGTTGGACAAGGCTATTCAATAAATACACAAGGCTATATTGACCCAACAAAATTTATTAGATCTCATAGAAAAATCAAAAAAAATCCGTTAAACTGACCCACATGAATAATCTATTTAACACTTGGCTTTGGATATAGCGTCTTTTGAAAAAAAGACAGTATTACTTTGTTGCACCAATGCAACACCAAGCTAAACGTTAAACAGGTTACACCATGATAAATTCTAGCTCTCTTACAAAATCTCAATTTGAATCTTATCTAGCAGAAGGCTACGACCGCGTGCCTTTAGTGCGCGAAGTGCTTGCCGATTTAGATACGCCACTTAGCACCTACCTCAAACTTGCCAACGGCCCATATTCCTACCTTTTTGAATCGGTTCAAGGCGGTGAAAAATGGGGGCGTTATTCGATGATTGGTTTACCCGCGCGCACTATTATCAAAGTCACAGGTAATGATGTCGAAGTTTCTACAGATCACAAAGTAGACTCAACCGAAACTGTTGATGACCCGCTAACGTGGATAGAAGATTATAAAGATAAAATTAAAGTCCCTGAAATTGAAGGGATGCCCCGTTTTAACGGTGGTTTGGTTGGATATTTTGGTTACGAAACCATTCGCTATATTGAACCAAAACTAGCTAACGTAGAGGCAAAAAATAAACCAGATCCATTGAAAACACCTGATATTCTTCTTATGCTGTCTGAAGAAGTCGTTGTGTTTGATACGCTTAATGGCATCCTCTCTATTATCGTTCACGCGGGTAAAGATGAATACGAAAGTGCTCAAGATCGTTTAGATTATTTAGCTAAAAAATTACGCGAACCTTTAAACCTCTATCAAGCGGTAAAGTCACCCCAAATCATCAATGAAGATGATTTTGTATCTGGCTTTACCGAGCAAGGTTTTAAGGATGCAGTAGAAACTGCACGCGAATACATCAAAGCGGGCGATATTATGCAGGTGGTGCTATCTCAGCGTTTGAGTGTGCCATTCAAAGCGCCTCCATTGGATTTATACCGTTCTTTACGCTCGCTAAATCCATCGCCTTATATGCACTTTATGAATTTAGACAGCTTTCATATTGTTGGCTCATCACCTGAAATATTAGTACGTTTAGACGGCCCTTCTGATGACAAAGAAATCACCGTGCGACCGATTGCTGGCACACGTAAACGCGGCCATGATAAAGCCAAAGATTTAGCCATGGAAGAAGAGCTATTAAACGACCCAAAAGAATTAGCCGAGCATTTAATGCTGATTGATTTAGGGCGTAACGATGCGGGTCGCGTCAGCAAGATTGGTACGGTAAAACTCACCGACAAAATGACGATTGAACGCTATTCACACGTAATGCACATCGTTTCAAATGTCATTGGCAAGCTCTTACCTGATATGAGCGCGATGGATGTCATCCGTGCGACCTTTCCTGCTGGCACAGTAAGTGGCGCACCAAAAATTCGTGCGATGGAGATCATCGACGAACTAGAGCCTGTAAAACGTGGCATCTATTCTGGTGCTATTGGTTATTTAGCATGGAATGGCAATATGGATACCGCTATCGCAATTCGAACAGCAGTCATCAAAGATGAAATCTTACATATCCAGGCAGGTGCTGGCGTGGTGTATGACTCTAAACCAGAATTGGAGTGGAAAGAAACCATGAATAAAGCCAGAGCGATTTTTCAAGCCGTTCAACAAGCCGCCGCAGGCTTGGATGGAGCACACCGATGATTTTAATGATAGACAATTACGATTCATTCACTTACAACTTAGTACAATATTTAGGTGAGTTAGGCGCTGATGTCGTCGTGGAGCGCAATGACCAAATCACACTAAAAGAGATTGAAGAATTAGCCCCCGAGCGCATTATGCTATCACCAGGGCCTTGCACACCTGCCGAGGCTGGTATTTCGCTTGATGTGATTACACACTTTCAAGGTAAACTCCCAATTTTTGGCGTATGTTTAGGTCATCAATCCATCGGGCAAGTTTTCGGTGGTGATATTGTACGCGCAGATGAAATTATGCACGGCAAGACCTCAACTATGTATCACAAAGGTATTGGTATTTTCAAAGATATTCCCAATCCTTTTGAAGCAACACGCTATCACTCTTTAGTTATCGACCAAAACACCCTTCCCGACTGCTTAGAAATTACGGCTTGGACAGAAAATGATAACGGTGAAATCGATGAAATCATGGGAGTACGCCATAAAACACTAGCCATTGAAGGCGTACAGTTCCATCCAGAATCTATCCTTAGTGAGCATGGTCACGATATGCTGAAAAACTTTTTGATGATGAAACAGGATCAATAAACGCAATGGAAAATGCCAGCTTTGGAAAACGACTTCTAGCAATCATTTATGATGTATTAATCTTATTTTTTATCATCATTGTTATCACCTTCATTCTTCAACAAATTATCATTCAATTAGAGCTAACAACTCTCCAACAAGTGAAAATTAGCGCCGAAGAAACGATTACTGTCATCCCTGCCGATAGCATCACCACCTTATTGCTTAAAAATATTTGGGTACCGATTAGCTTTTTTTACTTTGGATATTACTGGACAAAGCGCGGGCAAACTCTTGGCATGAAAGCTTGGAAGATAAAAGCTGTCACCAATGAAAGTAATAATGAAGGTGATTTAATGACTTGGGGTCATGCATTAAAACGCTATGTCTTTGCATTATTAGGCGTAGGCATATTTTGGATGATATTTAATAAGCCGCGCTTAAGTCTTCAAGACCTTATGAGCAAAACTAAACTAATCAAATCATCATAATATAAGCATAATCATGACTAACCCTGTAGATGCCCCTTCACAAAATCCCCCTGTACCACAATACTGGGGGTTCTGGGGAACAATTGGATTGGGTCTTTTAGTTCTCACTGTTTTTGGATTTTTACAATCCAGTATCCTCATCGGATATGGCTCTTACCTAGAAGGAATAGATTTTAGCGATGGGAAACCTGATGAAGCAGAGCTTAAAACGATTATCGATAAGTTTGCCTATAATGGTGATTTAATCAGTCTTGCCGAAATTCCCTCTGCAATTGTTGGAGTAGGACTCATCCTTCTTTTTGCATCTTTGAAAAGACCTTTCCCCATAGAAAACTATCTACAGCTACGTTTACCTGAATCACCTTTCAAAGCCATTTTGAAATGGATTGGTGTCATGCTGTTGGTTTTTATTGTAATGGAAGGCGTGAATATTTTTTTAGAACGTGAAACTCCTGAATTTATGGCCAAAGTTTACAACAGTGCTGATAATAAGTTAATGCTTTGGCTTGCTGTAGGTGTTGCTGCTCCCTTCTTTGAAGAGTTTTTATTCCGAGGATTTTTATTAGAAGGGTTACGTCACACTCGCATGGGCGGGGTTGGTGCAATACTTTTAACCTCAGCCAGTTGGGCAATTATTCATATGCAATATGGGTGGTTTGAAATCATCAGTATCTTTTTTATTGGAATAATACTGGCCATTGCACAATTAAAAACAAAGTCACTCTACATACCCATTGCCATGCATATGTTTATGAATTTAACAGCTAGCCTTATGATGGAGATTGGAAGCTAAACAATACTATTCTACCAACAATACTTTGCTTTGTCCTTTTGAGCAGTCGAGGGTGCTCCTGCCGGATAAGCAGTTGAACCTGTACCAATTGCCCATTTCCTTGATATATTATCAATTCTAAAGCCAGAACATTTTGTATCACCTTCTTGTGCCTCACCTACCACAGGTACCGCAGAAAACTCGTATGCAGTACACGGTGTAGCAACAGTACCACAACCAGCTGGAGCTAAGCCACCAAGCGTTATTTTGTACAAGCCTTTCTCAGAGATTATCTGTGTAACTCCTGCTCCAAACCCAAGTGTATCAAGATCCTTGGCATAGCTAAGATTTTGCACAAAATAACTTTCTTGCATTTGTGCAAGTCTTAAAAGTTCCACCTTAGCATCTGATCTTTTCCCTTTTTTAACAGACTCTGTATAAGAAGGAAGTGCTATCGCAGACAAAATACCTAGTATCGCAACGGTAACCATTATTTCAATAAGGCTAAAACCTTTTTGAAGTATTATATTTCTATTATTCATTATTAACCTTTAAAACTTAATTTTTGAAAAATTATGCTGTACTAATAAATAGTTATTACAAGCTACTCCTTATCTATCCAATAAACACCACGTAATGTTTTTGTGCTATTTAGCGGTACGTCTAACCCTCTACCACTACCAACACTATCTTGAACAGCACAATTTCCCTGCACACATGAAGGTGGTTCATTTATAGTGATATGAGGAGCGCCAGGTATTTCACCATCTTGTCCAAACTCTATTGAGCGATCACCATCCGAATCTTTGTCTATCCCTGCAATACTATCAAGGTCCACAACTCCTCCTGCAGTCATAAGATCAACGATATACAACCTAGATACATTTATATTACTTGAACCACAACTAGAACTTACTATTGATTTTGTACCAAAAGTATTAAACATTACCTTGTTATTATAAGTTGTTGCTCTTGAAAGTACTTTTTCCCCACCTAGCTGAGTAAGATCCATATACCAACCTCTATTTGACCCAGTAAACACACCCGTTACTGACCCAGAAGTTGCATTAACCAAATTAGAGCGAGTAATCGCTACAGAGGCTGTGGGCGCTTTTCTAATGTTTTTATCAAACATAAGAAAAAAGTTATCATCGGTCAGTATATCTAGTGGGTTTGGTCGCTGCCCACTACCTATTGCAACACTGATTCTGTACTGACCATTAGCTTTAAATATTGCTACATCAGGTTCGGTAAAGAACTTACGCTTAGGTGTTGTTCCACCTAGTTCTGCAAAAAGCTTAAGTTTTGCTTTCTCACTGCCTAATCCAGTTAGATGCTTCTCAAAATCAACCCGCCATACATTTCCACCCGTATCACCAAAATACAGTCTATCTAGCAAACCATTCCTAGAGATATCCATAACACGGATATTGGCAGGCACGGCGTAATCAACTGAAACACCATCCGTATTGGTTGTGAGACCAGTATCTGACAACTTCCAAATCAAAGAGCCGTCACTTGCTTTAACAATAAATATATCTGCTCCTGTACCACTGTTATCAGCTTCACCACCATGGTCATCAACATAACCACCACCGAATACAATAACTGTTTCAGCAGCCAATGTACTATGTTTCATTTTTGTAACAACAGGTTGAGACCACGTGTAACCAAGGTTATTAAAATCTCCTGCGCCCTGTTCTATTTTCCATAATAATCTTGGCACTGTAGGGTTTGTAACATCAAGCGCGTAATAAGCTTTTCCGCCTCTACGTAGCCCAAAGTATAAAACTGCAGTTTCCCCTGAATCAACAATACCATTATGGTTAATATCTTCATGGTTCAGCGTTATTGGTCCATCAACGCCGTAAGGGTGATCTGAAGCCGCATCATTTATATATTGTGTATTTATATTTTTTAACAATACTGATGGCATAAAGGCAAATTTTTCGGCTCCTGTACTCTCATCAAATGCATGTAAATAACCTTCATTAGTGCCCACAAACAAGCGCTTTGTACCACCTGCGTATTCTATAAAGATAGGCTTACTATGTATAATATCCCCAATATGTTTCCTAGGTGTGCCATCAGATTTCTTACCACGAATGAAATCAATAAGTTGATCTCTATAAGCAGGTGTTATTGAAGCGCTACCTAGCAATGTATTAGTAATATAAGTATTTGATGACTTTAGCTCACTCCCTGTTCCAAAAGTAAACCCTCCTGATTGACCAGCATCTGTATACAATTTACGAGTATCAGGTAGAGGAAGTACATTAGCGACACCGCCACTTCTAACAGAATGAAAAGAAGGAACAGATGACCATAAATCACGGGCTGTACCTAATAGCTCACCAAGTGCATCTGTTGCATTATTACCATCAGCATCTACTAATCGCCCACCTCCTCGAGTATATTTTTTAAGGTTACCTGACCAAACTGGGCCTAGGCTTTTATCAAACACAGGGACATATACCTGATCAGCGTGGGATAGTGTTGTTGCACTATTAGTATAAGTTGGCGAAGTAAATGAATGTGCTTTAGCAGTACTGGTAAGCGCAGTTAAAAGAGCTGAAACCAAACCAGCGGGCGTGCTTGCATTGATAAACTGACCACCACCATTAGTTGCTAAATCTTGGAGATACGCTTTAGCGGCAAGAGCTCTAGGAGTACCTCCTAAAGACAAACCAATTGTATGTGTAGTAATAAACTGATCACCTGCCACTGAGGTATTGTTATCGGTGTTATTCAGAAACTTTGCAAGCTCAGGACCACATCTCCCTGCATAAGCTATATCAGCATCAGTACCAGAAATAGAACTACAGCTATTTGCATAAGTACCAGCGAGTGATGCCACGATACCTGCATTAGTATTTTTAGTAGGCTCTCCATCAGAGAGTAAAATAATAGTATTGCTTGGGCATTCATCTATAATAGGTGAATTATAAGTTGCAGTCCCTGTCACTGTTGTTGATGGCGTAGGAACATTAATTGTATGCGTCAATACAGTTACTGCTTTAGAACAGTAATACCTTGGAGCCAGTGTACTTGGACACTGATATACATTCTCAGTCTCAGTACAATCATAAACTGTATATGCTGGGGTAGTTACACTTGGTGTATAGCTACCTGTACAATTACCTTCTACATCAAGAAGGCAAGTACCCAATGTAGTTATAGCAGGAACTGTTCGTGCTGTACAGCTACCAACATCCCAAGTTGGATTTGCAGCTTCACAAGCTGAAGCACTTGCCTCAGTAGAACATAAACGTGCAACTGTAGGAGTAGTATAAACAGTATTATCACAACTACCATTTGAATTGCAGGCTGCTAAATCACAGTTAGAATATACTGTAGGAAATGTTGTTAATGAACCACAAGAATAAGAATCTGCAATTGCATCGCTTAGACAAACAGTGTCCGTTTCCAAACAAGTTTTATAAAGCGTACTAGGCGATGATGTTTCAGTACCATTACAAACAATACCCGTCGTACCGCCACATATCTGAGAAGTAGGCACAGGAGTTATTGTGGTTTTATCATAAAGCAACCCCGTATAGGTAGAAGGGTGTGCAGACTGAATTCTAGATGGATCTGCTTTACCATAAAAAACGCTAGCCCCACGAAAATACAATGCAGCTTCATAAAGCGCATCTACTATGGGGGTTTTACCGTATGGTTGCCACCCTGCGGCTATAGAGTTGGTATCATCCGCCATATAGTTCTTTGATTCCTTTGAACCTGCTAATGGCAAATAACTTGTAACTATTTCTCCATCATAAGGACTTGTTTGATGATCCCAAAGGGTATTACTATCCAATCGCGGAGCAGCGAGGTCTGTTAATGGTGTAACTGGGTATGATATACCGTGACCTCTTTGATCGGCTAAAGAAAAGGCAGGATTTCCTGCAAAGCTTGAGAGACCTACTTTGAGATTTAAACTAGCCAAGCTGGGATCATTTAATACTGTTTTTAATGATTCTTGCAACACTTCTTTTCTTGATTTCTCTGTTCCTGTTGGAAGGTCATCACTAGCTAGTCTGTATGACATACTACCTGACATATCCATAACAAAAAGAACATTGGACTGCTGAGGAACAGTAAGATTAATAACATCTGTGTCATCTGCATTTGCTATCAACGTTAAGCTTAATAATGCTGTTGTATACAACGCTACAATTGACTTATTCATTATTTTGTTCATTTTTATTACCTTTTTGCTACAGTTACTTTGTCGCTAATTTTTATATTTATGATTTTAAAATATTATTTATTCGATGATGGCTATGCCTAGTAAATGTCTATCTTTTGCATTGGTTGCTTCTAACCTAGATTCTGCATCTAATACCCAGATCTTACATTTCATCGCCGAGGAAATAGCCATACCACTTCCTCCTATAGGGCATGGCAAGCCCGTTCCAACAAATTTAACACCAGCCTTTGATTTCAAAGTACCATTACCTGCATTTTCATCAGGTAGATACCCAACAGGAACAGTAAATCTATTAGGTGCAAAAGGTGGTAAAGCTGATATAAGATTTTTTTGATCGACATGATTTGCAGACTTTGCTAACGCTGATTCAGCACCGTTATAAACCAACATACTGGACATATTATTACCTGCCACTTGTGTTTTTATGCTAGATGAATTAACCGCACTTACACCTATGATTGTAATTACAATTAAAAAAATCATTGCCATTAGAAGCACCGCACCTTGTTGTTTTTTCATAGTAATTATCCCTATTCTATAAAGTGTTTCTTAGAAGTATTGTTGTACTAAAAACTGCTCTCTGATACTTGTCAGTTGGAGATGTAACTACCTGATCTAGCAATGTAAACTGTTTAGATTCTGATGCATTTTTAACTGGTTTCAATGACCGAACCAAAATAGCAACCTGTATACTTATTACACCGCCCCAATCAAGAATATCTGTAGTAGAGGCATCTATAGCCGTAGCGTTTGCATATCTATCAACTGTTCCGTCAGTATTTGTATCCAAGCCATATAAAAACTGAATATTTTCTACTCCCTCAGCAATAGTCGCTATTCTTGAGCTTCTTGAGCCTGCACACTTTAATGTTTTAGTAACATCGTCAATAAAAAAACTATTGTAAATTTTTGCAGAGTCTGGGTTTAAATTTATAGTTGGAAGAGGTTGTAAACGACACCCAATTGGCACTACAGCAGGCATTGAGCTACCCGCACAATCTATAAAAAAATCATCGCTTCCATGAAAAATAGCACCTATAGAATCTTGTACATCCGCATCATTATCAGCTGTGATTGTAGAGGCCGTAAAATTTAGTAAAGCTGATGCAGATATATTTGTTGTCCCATCCGGGCAAGTATCTGAAACCACATCAGCAGGCGCATGGATAAAGGGATCCGTCATTAACATATTAGGTGCATACCCTGTATGCTCCAATGCTTTTGTAATTGCTTCTAGTGCAAAACGTCCATTATCCTCAAGTTGAGATATTTGGTTTCTACTAACACTGGCTTTTTTGCTTGCAATGTACGAGCTTGCAATACCAGAAAGTAAGAATAAACCGATGACCATTGCTATCAAAAGTTCAATAAGTGACAGGCCATTCTGTTGGTTTTTTAATTTATAAATGCCCATTACGGCGTACCAATTCTTGTATTAATTATTATTTGATCAGGTGCGGTTGCCTCTTCATCAAATGCACGTTCATCCCAAGCGACTGTTATTCTTACATCACCTGTAGCACAATTAATGCATGATACATTCAATGTACCATTTACTAATGAAGCATTATCACTAGCACTAATAACCTTCACGCCACCTGTTCTAGGGCTAGTACCAGTTTGATAACCACATACAAGATTAAATTTATCATAGCTAGCCATCTGAGCAACGTTACAGTAGGTTGTATTACAACTTGGCCTTGTAGCAGTGCAATCAAATGTTGCACTATTAAGGGTATAATCGCCTGCAATAACACCTGCCTGATTCGCTCTCATACGCTCTGTTAAATTTTGAACAACACCCATCGCTTGAGATTTCATAAATGACTGTTGTGTTCCTTTCATACCGAGCATTTGCAAGCCTGCCACACCTAAAATGGCAGTAGACAAAATTAATGCAGCAACCATTACTTCAATAAGACTAAAACCAGATTGTCTTCTTTTATGGTTAAAATGTATTAAATCTCTCTCAGAAGATTTGACAAAATTTGTTAGAACTATTTTCACGAAGAATCTCAATATTATTTTTATAAATGTTTGTTTTCTTACACAACGATAATCAATACTTGATTGAGTTATCGTTTAATTCATTTTTGTAGAGCTTTAACCATTGAATTTTTATATTTACGGTTAGAGCTATTAGTCCTATTCTACATTTTCTCTATCATGATAGACAATTTTTATCTATTGAGCAGATAAGCGGTATCTCAAATATGACAAATGGCAAAAAGTGATCCTGAAGTATTCAATACTTAAAGAATAATCTCCTTTCCGAGCTTCTTGAGCTGTGCTCTATTACTCACATAATCTGCATCACAATCCTCAACTAATCTCCAAAAACAGGATGAATGATTCATCTCAATAGTGTGACAAAGTTCATGAATCATCACATACTCTGCTACGTTAGCTGGCATAAAAAGTAGTTTACAGTTTAAGTTTATATTCTTAGCCATTGAGCAACTTCCCCAACGCGTTTTTTGAGACCTTATACTCAATCGATTAAAGTGAAAACCGTGTTCTTCCGCTAAATTTTCAATCATTATTGTAAATATTCTTTTAGCTTTTTTTTTACACCAGTTATTTAATACCTTTTTGACAAGTTCCCAATCATCAATTTTCCCCTTAACTTCAATGTTATTATCAGGTTTTTCTAATAACTGAATAACATTACTGTCAGATTCTATATATTTAATATTCCAGCACTCATTGAGCAGTTTCAAATCCAAATAGCTAGGGAATATAGCCTTTTGATCAAAAGAAATATTTTTTACATTCTTTAAAACCCACTTTGATTTTTTGTGGATAAAGCTATGCGCCTGTTTTTCAGGCACTCCTCTTGGGAGAACAACACTAAGCTCACCTTTAGAACTTATTTTTATACGAATATATTTAGCTCGACGGGACTTTACAAGTTTGTATGGATAATAGTTATCTCCCGCTAGTTGTAACTGATAGGTCTCACTCACTTTTTATTATTTCATATTCTTTGGAAAAGACATCTTGAAGGTCATCAATCACTTCTGATGCTGATCGACCACTAATCATATGAGACGTCATGAGATCAGATATTGGATGTAAAATATTTTCTTTATCAACCATGGGATAGGTTGCAGATAAACGCTTAATAGCTTTGATAACACTTTCTTCTTTAGGCCTTGGAATATCTACAGGCTCACTAAATACTTTGATTTTCTCACTAGAGTTTTTAGAACGTGATTGTAAAAACTCTCCAAAAGCTAAAAAAGATTCCCTACTTGTATCATCCAACGACTTGAATAGCTTAATCAGCTTACGTTCTTGTTTGTTTGCCTGAGGAGGCATTGCTGGAAGCATAAAAATCCCCTATAAAATTTATTATTTATAATTTACAGATTAATAAGCTAGGTGTCACGAATATTGAAGTAATAGTAGAAAAATATAAAAAAAGAGGGATTGAAGTGGCCTAATAAAAAAGCCCCAAAAATTGGGGCTTTTTTTAACGTGAAGAAAAATTATTTACTGTAATGATGGCTATGCTTTCTAGCACCATTTGGATGGTTATGCCTTGTAGAACGCGTCATGCTATTTGCAGGGTGAAAATGACCATTGCCCACATTTGAACGTCCATTGCTTTGACAGCTATAACGATGCGTATGAGTACGCTTACCGTTTGGGTGCGAATGAGAAACTGAACGTGTACATTTATTAGCTGGATGTCTGTGCTGATTAGCACCTACGTTCTTTGCATTTCCTTGACAGCTGTAATGATGTGTATGTGCTCGCTTACCATTTGGATGCGAATGAGAAATTGAACGTGTACATTTGTTTGCTGGATGTCTGTGCTGATTAGCACCTACGTTCTTTGCATTTCCTTGACAGCTGTAATGATGTGTATGTGATCGCTTACCATTTGGATGCGAATGAGAAATTGAACGCGTACATTTGTTTGCTGGATGTCTGTGCTCATCAGCAGAACGAGTCACTTTAGGCTTACAACTGTAACGATGCTTGTGCGCACCACCACCATTTGGATGAGTATGTGATATTGAATTTGTACACTCATTGGCTGGATGCGTATGTGCAATTCCTTTTACCATTGTAGTAGCGGCATTATCTGATGTTGCTGGTTCATTTTGAACCTGTTGTGAACAGGCGCTAACGAATAGGCCAGAGAGCAAAATTGCGCCCAAACTATATTTAGCTTGAATTTTCATATCTTCTTCCTTGATGATTTAATTTGTATATGTATGTAACGAGAGTAAGTTATTTTTAGTTGCCCAATAATATAAACTAATATCCTTCTAGAAGAAAGTCTAACTATTGAGCAGTTAATTTTTATTTTGGGTTAAGCTCATAAGTGATCGATGCCCAACGACTATCCCATACAGCCCCTATTTTCTTTGTCATTTCTTCAGTTGCTTCAAGCATTTGAACAGCATTTATCATGAATTTTCCGCCTTTGGCTTGAGGGATCTCTATTCGCCCTTGCTTATCTGTTGTTAAGTGGCTCTTGAAGAGTTCCCCACCAATACGATTAAACACCGATACATAAGCATCAGCATGAGGCTTTCCCTTCCACAGGAGCTGAGCTTTTATATTTTCATCATCTCTCGTCGTATAAGGGTTTGTTTCTATAACCCATTCAAACAGCAAACCTAATGCACGATCATTGCCTTTACCATTCCCTACTTTGACTAATGATTTTCCGTAGCGACGATAAGATTCTGAAAAATTCTTTTCTGGAAGTCCTTTCTTTTTATGCAGATTTATTACCCAGCCTAAATCCTTATTTTTAATAAAATCCGAAAATTTCTCCCATGTTTCATAGGTAACGGTTGAAGGTGTTGTCACTGCTGATAAAATAGCCAAACCTTCCTCCTCCACTACTTCATTCACTGCTGGTAAATCACCTAAGCGTGATTTTGTTGCTCGTGTCTTTTCACCCATCGTTAACTCTAATAATTTATAGCTCGATTCTAAGTAAGCGTACTTATTACCTTTAAAATCTTGCCCGACTTTTTCGTGGGCACGTAAGTTTTCATTGACCTTTATTGTAAAATTAATAGGTTCTAGCCAAAATTCATGAGCAAAAGCTTGAGCACCCAAACTAAATAAAAATAAAATACCAAATATTTTTTGTAACACGCTACAATCACCCACAATTTTATTAATAAAGAACTACATTATGCCTTCTCAATATTTATCACCGCAAGTTAAAGGATTGTTTATTCTAGTTTTTATTATTTTTAATTTATTAGGATTAACATTATCACTGTCCGCACATGAAATTCGCCCATCCATAATTGATATTCATTTTAATGAGAATGGTGAATATAAAATGTCGATAAAGACAAATCTTGAAGCGATGATTGCAAAGATTGGCGCTGAACATCAAAATACAAATGAATCAAAAAATGCAGACCGCTACAACACATTAAGACAGATGCCCTATGATGTATTAATTGAAGAATTCTCTAATTTTGAACCTTCTTTAATCAATAAAATTCAGCTTAACTTTAATGAAAAACCACAAACACTAACAATTGAAAGTGTTGAAATACCAGACATTGGGGATTTAGATTTAGCCCGAGATTCGGTTATTAATTTTGTTGGCACAATGCCAAGTAATACCAAAACGTTAAATTGGCAGTGGGATAAAAGCTTTGGTAACGCCGTATTAAGAATCAGCTCCTATCAAAATGAAGATTTGTATTCATCTTATTTACTCGATGGAAAAATCAGCGATAACATCACCATAAAAGGACTAAAAGCTCCCAGTAAATGGCAACAATTTAAGACTTATGTACAGGTTGGTTTTGTGCATATCGTTCCTAAAGGGCTCGACCACATTCTATTTGTTGTAGGCTTATTTCTACTTAGCACCCAATTACGCCCCTTACTCATCCAAATTACTACGTTTACACTTGCGCACAGTGTTACCTTAGCTTTGGGGATTTATGGTGTTATCAATATTTCCCCTGCGATTGTTGAACCTCTCATTGCAGCTTCCATTATTTATGTCTGCTTCGAGAATATTTATACCGATCATTTAAGCCGCTGGCGACCTGTAGTCGTGTTCTTATTTGGTTTATTACATGGGCTAGGCTTCGCAAGCGTGTTGAAAGAAATAGGGATTGAATCTTCAAGTTTTGTAACGGGCTTAATTGCATTTAACGTAGGTGTAGAACTTGGCCAACTTAGCGTTATTGCTGCTTGCTTTTTACTTGTGGGGTTATGGTTTAGACACAAAGAATGGTATCGCAATCGTATTACTATTCCAGCATCCGTTGTTATAGCCATTATTGCAAGCTACTGGCTGTATGAGCGCACACTACTTGCTTAAATATTAGCCACTCATCTGCTGTATTAAAACGCATATAGTATTTTAGTGGCTTTAACTCTGGGTTACTTTTATCGTGCTTCTTATGCGAAAAATATTCACAATAAAAAACTCCAACTTTAAAGAAATATCTAAAGACAAAGGCGCTATAGATTTTTTACTTGTTGATGATACAGGTGAAAAAAGAACCGTCTCTGCAATTGCAAAGCTAGGTAGAAACAAGAGAATAATATCTGTCAATGCTATTCATAAACGTGAAACGCCCTTAGTAGAAGCACTTGCTAAAGCCGCAGTAAAAGACACCATAGAAGTTGATTTCACCGGCTTTAATAATGCACACCCTCGTGTGGTGCGCGCGCCATTAGGGAGAACATCTGGAAGCTTCCAGAAAACTATTCCCGAATCACAAATAGTGAAAGGATTTTCAGTCACAAAACAACATTTGATATTGGCGAGTTTCTTCATTATCGTTTTAATTATAGTTGCAATGTAAAACCACTTCTCTTCTGTCACTTTTAATTGAGTTTTACATACAAATCAACGAAAAACAGGGGGGGTGGGTAAATAAAAAGGGCTAAAACAGCTTAAAATTAGCCTAAAACAGCATAAATAGCCAAACTACAGCTACATTTACCATTGCAACAAACACTGCAGCAGAACCCATGTCTTTTGCACGACCTGAAAGCTCGTGAATCTCACCACCAAAGCGATCTACAACGGCTTCAATGGCGGAATTTAGCAACTCAACAATCAACAGCAATAAAACACTGCCAATCATCAAGGCTTTTTCGATACCTGTATCACCTAGCCAAATAGCAAGCGGGGTGGAAACTATAAGCAAAAAGACTTCTTGTCGAAAAGCTTCTTCGTGCTTATAAGTTGCCTTAAGGCCAAGCCACGTAAAGCCTAACGCCTTAATCCAGCGTGTTATACCTGTATTACCACTGCCTGCCATTGTATTTTACCTATAGCTTTCTATCGAAGGACACGAGCATATCAAATTTCGATCACCATAAACATTATCAACACGGTTAACCGTTGGCCAGTATTTGCTGGTTGCAATTACGCCTTTAGGGAATATCGCAGTCTGCTTATCATATGCATGATTCCAGTCTTCGGTTAAATCAACCAAGGTATGCGGTGCATTAACTAACGGATTATCTTCAAGCGTCCAATCGCCGTTTTGTACTTTGGCAATTTCTTCACGAATCGCAATCATCGCATCACAAAAACGATCTACTTCATATTTTGATTCTGATTCTGTTGGCTCGATCATCAATGTTCCTGCTACGGGGAATGACATAGTCGGCGCATGGAAACCGTAGTCCATTAACCGTTTTGCGATGTCTTCTTCACTAATACCCGATTCTGCCTTTATTGGACGAATATCAATAATACATTCGTGCGCTACATGACCATGCTCACCACGATAAAGCACGGGGTAATGTTTAGCTAAACGCTCGGTAATGTAGTTTGCGCTCAATATCGCTATTCTTGAGACTTTAGCATTTCCTTCTGCACCCAACAGCTTCATGTACATCCATGAAATAGGCAGGATTGATGCGCTACCAAAGGGTGCAGCTGATACTGCGTGGGTTTTTGTCTCTTCGTTCTCATTATCGATATGACCTGGAAGAAACGGGATTAAATGGCTGCGAACACCAATCGGCCCTACACCTGGCCCGCCGCCGCCGTGAGGAATTGCGAAGGTTTTATGTAAATTGAGATGCGAAACATCTGATCCGAACTTGCCCGGCTTTGATAAGCCCACTTGCGCATTTAAATTAGCGCCATCTAAGTAAACTTGTCCGCCATTGTCATGAATAATATCGCAAACTTCAACAATCGCTTCTTCAAATACACCATGCGTTGATGGGTATGTGACCATGATACAAGCCAAATCATCTTTGTGGTCTTCTGCCTTTTTGCGAAGATCCGCGACATCAATATTGCCGTTATCATCACAATCAACCAATACGATTTTCATGCGCGCCATCGCGGCTGATGCTGGGTTTGTGCCGTGTGCAGAAGTCGGGATTAAACAAATATTTCGATGCCCCTGCCCGATGCTTTTATTGTATCGGTTTATGGCAACTAAGCCCGCATACTCGCCTTGTGCGCCTGAGTTAGGCTGCATAGAAACAGCGTCATAGCCTGTCACTTCTGCCAGCCAGCTTTCTAGCTCGTCAATCATTTGCTTATAACCCAGTTTTTGATCTGCGGGTGCAAACGGATGAATGCTACCAAATTCCGCCCAACTGATCGGCATTAGCTCGGTTGCTGCATTCAATTTCATGGTACATGAGCCCAAAGGTATCATTGCATGAACTAATGATAAGTCTTTGTTTTCTAGTCGCTTTAGGTAGCGCATCATTTCAGTTTCTGAATGGTGTTGATTGAATACTTCGTGCGTTAAGAAAGCTGATGTGCGCTGATACGCTTCTGGAATACCTGACTCACATTTTGCCGCGACAATTTGTGCATCAAGTGTTTCCACATTAAAGTTATGATCATCGCCAAAGAAAATATCAAATAATTCAGCAACATCTTCTGCTGTTTTAGTCTCATCAAAACTCACGCCTAACTTATCATTATCGACAATGCGTAGGTTAACGCCTTTATCTAAAGCACGTTGATAAATCTCTGATTGATGTTTGCCTACACCAATGGTCACAGTATCAAACCATGAAGTATTCACCAAATATTCTGCTTTGGATAAATCACTTTGGCGAACTGCCGCTACCAAAATACTGCCCAAACGATTAATGCGTGATGCGATTGTTTTTAAACGCTCAGGACCATGATAGGTTGCGTACATGCCTGCCATATTGGCAAGTAGTGCTTGCGCGGTACAAATATTGGATGTCGCCTTTTCGCGACGGATATGTTGTTCACGTGTTTGCATTGCCATGCGTAATGCAGGATTACCTTGGCGATCTATTGACACACCAATTACACGACCTGGAATGGAACGCTTAAACTTATCTTTTACAGCGAAGAAACCTGCATGAGGGCCACCGTTACCCATCGGTACACCAAAGCGTTGCGAGTTACCAAAGACCATATCAGCATCCATTTCACCAGGCGATTTCAGCATCACCAATGCCATTAAATCAGAGGCTACACAGACCAATGCTTTTTGCGCGTGAGCTTGCGTGATGATTGGCTCAATATTGGTGATATTACCTATAGCGCTTGGGTATTGGAGTAGTACACCAAATACTTCGTGCTGCTCTAACTCTTCTGCTGGGTTACCCACAACTAACTCAAATCCAAAATATTGTGCGCGTGTTTTTAACACTCCTAAAGTCTGTGGAAACACTCCTTCATCAACAAAGAACTTATCCGTTTTTAATCGGTTAGAGCGTTTACATAAAGCCATTGCTTCGGCTGCTGCGGTTGCCTCATCCAATAATGAAGCGTTCGCCATATCCATGCCCGTTAAATCCATTATCATCTGCTGATAATTTAACAGTGCTTCTAAACGCCCCTGTGAAATCTCTGGCTGATATGGTGTGTATGCAGTATACCAACCTGGGTTTTCTAACACATTGCGCTGAATAACGGCTGGCACAATCGTGTCGTAATAGCCTTGACCGATATAGGATTTATTCACCTTATTCTTATTAGCTACCTCGCGTAAATACGCAAGCCCTTCACTCTCGGTACAACTGCTTGGTAAATTAAGCGGATCACGTGTACGAATACTTTCTGGTACGGTTTGATCTATCAATTCATCCAGTGATGCAACGCCAATGGTTTTTAGCATAGCGATAGTATCTTCACTGTTTGGGCCAATATGGCGCGAGGTGAAATCGTTAGATTGTTTTAGGGTGTTCAGTGCTGTGGTTTTCATAATGACTTTTACTTTTCTTGAGCTTTTGGGGGTAATTATAAATCTATAATAACTGTTCAGATTGCCCTCTAGTTCGTCCAAGTACAAGACAGAAAATGTGAGGTGTATAAATCATACATAAACATTTTCTAACACAGTAATTGGGCGAAATAGAGGGTAAGCTGGACAGTGCTACTCTTGGTAAAATGCCTCGTATGCATCTGCATCCATCAATGCTTCAACATCTTCAACATTTGCTGGTTTAATTACAAAAATCCAACCTTCACCAAATGGCGCGCTATTAATTAGCTCTGGCTCGCTATCTAATGCTTCGTTTACTTCTGTGACTTCACCTTCAAGTGGTGCGAACATATCTGAAGCGGCTTTTACTGACTCGATTACGCCACAGTTTTCTTCTGCATTTAATACTGTTTCTAATTCTGGTAGCTCAACGTATACCACGTCACCTAATAGACCTTGTGCATGGTCTGTTATGCCTACTGCATAAGTGCCATCGCCATTGTCGCGTAGCCATTCGTGGGTTTGTGTGTATCTAAGATCACTTGGATTTTCGTTGCTCATGATTTTTCTCCTGGTATTTAAATTTCTTAAAAGAAAGAAGATAGAAATTGAAGGCTACAATACCTTCTGGCTTTCTACCCCTTCCCTAACCTCTCCCTGTTAGGGGAGAGGGGGCTTTTACCTGAATCCGTGACTTCAATGCGGATAACAGAGCGTAATCTATTGGTTTAGCGCGGATATTTTTTAAACCCGCGATGAATCAATAGCTTACGCTCTGTGCCGTAATGAATTCACGGATTCAGGTTTTAGTTTGTGCCTGTTCTAAACGAGTGCTTTACCGTTTCTAACAAACGGCGGTCTTACTATTCTTGCTTTTAACTGCTTGCCTCGAATTTCTACATGACAATTCTCTTTTACTGCAGATGGAATTCGCGCTAACGCAATAGAAACACCTAAGCTTGGTGAGAATGTACCGCTAGTAATTTCTCCATCGCCGTGTTCTGTAATGACTTTTTGATGACCGCGTAATACGCCTTTGTCTTCCAGCACTAAACCAATTAACTTCATTGGCGAGCCTTCTGCTTTTTCTTTTTCAATGGCTGTACGACCAATAAAATCACGATCGCTAGGCTCCCATGCAACTGTCCAACCCATGCCTGCAGCGAGTGGTGAGATACCTTCATCCATGTCTGTACCATAGAGATTCATACCTGCTTCTAGGCGCAACGTATCACGAGCACCTAGCCCTATGGGTTTAACACCCTCTTTTAGAAGCCCATCCCATAAACCTTCTACCTGCTCAGTGGGAATCATAATTTCAAAGCCGTCTTCACCGGTATAACCTGTACGAGCAATAAAAGTCTCACCTAATTGAGCACCAAAGAAGGCTTTAAGGGCTACTGCTTTTGTTGCTCCACCTTCATCTAATAATGAAATCACTTTTTTCCGAGCATTTGGTCCTTGTACTGCAATCATTGCCAAATCTGAACGTTCGCTCAAGTCAACATCATAACCTTCGAGCTGTTCAAGTATCCATTTAAGGTCATTTTGACGTGTTGCAGCATTAACTACCATGCGGTAAAAATCATCTTCCATGTAATAAACGATCAAGTCATCAATGACACCACCGTCATGGTTTAACATTCCGCTGTACAAAGCTTTACCTTGATCTTTTAATTTCGCAACGTCATTTGCCAACAGCTTCTGTAAAAAGGATTTGGTGCCACTACCTTTAAAATCTAAGACTACCATGTGAGATACATCGAACATGCCCGCATCTTCGCGCACCTGCTTATGCTCTGTGACTTGTGAACCGTAATTGATGGGCATTTCCCATCCTGCGAAATCAACCATCTTGCCCCCTGCTTCTACGTGCTTATCGTACAAAGGGGTGCGCAAAGGTTTTTGTTTTGACTCTATCGTATCTGACATCTAGCTGTTTCCATTAATCATAAACATAAAAAAGGGCGGCAGATTTAAAGAAGCGCTAATTAAAAGCCACCTATTTATCTGCCGCCCCTCTGTCCTGATACCTGAGAGATTCCTTTAATAAGTCCTAAGTCTTTTAAAGTTAAACCCTTCGGTGGAAACTTTTTGTTTCACTCTCCAGAGCCAGTATTCTTTCTGCAGTCCTTTTACCTGAGCGTTTCCGAGCGGATTTGCGCCTTCGGTGTTGAAACATTCGTCTCAATCTCTCCTGCAAGAGAATTCACTGAAGTTAGTATTTTATCAGAGCTTATATAATCAAGAAAGGATTTTACCTATTAAGTTGAAGATGCCTGAAGCCTATCCTTTTCAAAAAGCTTTTCATTCATAATGGAAACAATTTTTTCTAACGCTTGAATTTCTTTTTCCAAAGCATCATAACGAATTTTTACTATTTGAAACTTATCTTTAAGTGTAGATTCGAAATCCACTAATTTTTTATCATTTTTTTTATTAAATCTTTTCCTTTGTTTCAGGGATCCTCGTCGGTCAAATTTTGTAAAGTAAAGTGCGCTATACGACTGATGAAATTCCTCATGAAAACCAGCTATTCTCTTGAGCCCAGGTAGTTTACTAATGTTACAACCCTCTTTGTAGTACCAAAGACCAAAATCACACCGAGTACAAAGTTGAGGTTTCTTTGCATCAGATTCATCAATTTCAACCATTAAACGAGCGGCATGAACTACCCATTCTAAATGAGATTGTCTTGATTTCTTTAAAACCTGGAGGATTTCAGATTTCATTCTTGATGGGATTCCGCTTATATTAATTAAATAGATTCTATCTATAACAATAATAATGGAAGATCTTAACTAGCTCAAAAAAAACCTACAAACGGTAATCACTTCCGTAAACCAAAAAAAACACCCTCGAAAGGGTGTTTTTTATTAAATTCAGGATTAAGTTAAATATCTAATGATTCCGCCTACTTTTTCTTACTAGCCTCAGCGTCTAACATCGCTGCTAATCTATCTGCTGGCATATAACCTGGGATTAGTTTACCTGTACTTGTAATCAGTGCTGGAGTACCTGTCACACCTACTTCTTGACCTAAATTATATTGATCAGCTACAGGGTTATCACAGGCCTTTGATGGTATTGGCTTACGCTCTTTAGCATCTGTCATTGCTTGCTGATTATCATCAGCACACCACATACTCACCGCTTTGGTAAAGGAGGCTGATTTAAGACCCGCACGTGGAAACATTAAGTATTCAATAGTAATACCTTTTTCATTCAATTCAGGCACTTCACGATGTAACTTTGCACAATACGGGCAATCAATATCAGTAAATACCGTCAACACGTGCTTTTCATCTTTTGCTTTAAAAACAACGGGTTTATTGTCTTGGGCTTCTAATAATTTTAGACGTACCGATTGTTTTGCAACATCCGACATATTCTCGCGTGTTTCTATATTGATTAAATCACCCGCTAAGAAATATTTACCATCAGCTGAAACATACACTACCTCTGTGCCGTACATCACCTGATATAGATTAGGAATCACGCTTTGTTGAATGGAACTTGGCTCTGAACGGAATCGTTGCTTTAGCTTTGCAGTTAGTGTTTTTAATTGTTCTGCATCTGCACTTTCATCTACTTTTGCTTCTACAGATACAAACGTACCTAACAAGAAAAGACTTAAAGATGCACCCAGTAATGTTTTCTTAATCATGTTTTTTTCCTAAATATTGATTATTCTAAGTTTATTATTGCCCGTTTTTTTAGCATTATACACTTGTAGGCTTAATACCAGCTGACCTAACATACGTATTGCAACACTCTTTAGATGTGGTTGAATACCAAAAAATCAACCTCGTGGATGATGCTCTTGGTGCAACGCCTGCAATCTTGCCTTAGCTACGTGTGTGTATATTTGTGTAGTTGAAAGGTCACTATGCCCTAACAATAACTGTACGACACGCAAATCAGCACCATGGTTCAATAAATGTGTCGCAAAAGCGTGGCGTAAAGTATGGGGTGATAATTTCTGCCTAATGCCAACATTTAAAGCATGACGTTTAATCAAATACCAAAAGGCTTGACGAGTCATTCCCCCTCCACGTTTTGTTACAAATAAATGCGGGGAAATACCTTTCCCTTGCATGATATTTGGTCGTGCATCATCTAAGTATTGTTGAATCCAATTAACTGCTTCGTCACCCATTGGCACTAAACGCTCTTTGCTTCCTTTACCCATTACTCTCACAACACCTTGTTGTAAATTAATGGATGAATATTCAAGTGAAATTAATTCAGATACACGCAAACCTGCAGCATACAACAATTCAATCATGGCACGATCACGCAAGCCTAGAGGATCATTAATATCAGGGGCATCAAGCAAAGCTTCAACTTGAGTTTCACTTAAAATATCAGGTAGTGGCTTACTAAGCTTTGGAGGATCAATCAACGCTGTTGGGTCCTCCTGTACTTTCCCCTCTCTAAGTTGATAGCGATAAAAACGGCGCAGGCTTGAAACTGCTCTTGCCATACTGCTGGCTTTACTGCCTTTTTTTCCACTAAAACCAATGTACCCCTCTATATGATAATTTTGCGCTTGTAGCAAAGTGATTCCCCGCTCTTTAAAAAGCCAATTTGCAAAGAATTTTAAGTCTCGTCCATAAGCGGCCAATGTATTTTGGCTTAATCCACGCTCGGACCATAATGCATCTAAAAACACATCTATTATGTCGGTATTAATGTCATCCTGCGTGTTTGTCACAATATCAATAGATCTCTAAAAATGAGGATAAAAACTCTAAAACATTGGGTATAATGTCGCACTTTACGACGAATATTCGAGACTTTAACATGACCCCTTTTCTGAAAACAGCGATAGAAGCCGCAGAAGCCGCACAAAAAGTCATCAATAAATATTACGCAGGTGATTTTGAGGTTGAAATTAAACCTGATGACTCACCCGTTACCATTGCTGATATTGAAACAGAAAAAACCATTAAAAAAATTATTCTTGATGCATTTCCTGATCACGGTTTTTTTGGAGAAGAAACAGGAAAAGTTAATGAAGATGCTGAATACAACTGGCTAATCGATCCTATCGATGGCACAAAAAGCTTTGTTCGTGGATACCCTTTTTTCTCCACGCAAATTGCCTTAATGAAAGATGGCGAGCTCATACTCGGTGTATCCAACTCTCCCGAGTTCAATGAAATGGCTTATGCCGAAAAAGGGCAAGGAGCTTGGTTAAATGGTGAAAAAATTACAATCAGTGATATTGATACCATAAAGCAATCGGCATTATCGACTGGAAACCTCGGCAGCATTGCTGCAAAGCAACCACAGTGGAATAATTTAGGTGAGCTTATTCAAAAGGTGCATCGCATTCGAGGTTATGGAGATTTTTACCATTACCACCTTCTTGCCAGTGGAAAAATCGATATCATCGTGGAATCTGATGTAAATATTTTAGATATCGCGGCACTTGCAGTGATTGTAAGAGAAGCAGGCGGTATATTCACTGATTTATCAGGTAATGAACTAAGCCTTGATACCACTACAGTATTAGCGGCAAGTTGTGATAGCCTACATAAGCAAGTTTTAGCTGATATTAACTATCCTTAAGTAGTTCTTACCTATTTATCCCCCCCCCAATGCCGTTGAATTAATCCCTAAGTGATTGATTGATAGAAAAAAATAATACTCGTCATACTGGTGAATACCAGTATCCATTTACGATCAGGCGATGTTTCAACCGTGGATTGCGGTCTTCACCGCAATGGCGAGCTAACACTAGACAGTGTTGAACCCGCAAAAACAATGACTTGTAGCTTAATTCAACGGCATTGACCCACCCCCCCTCTTTTTCGATGATTTGTACTTTAAAAAAAGACCTTAAATCACGTACAAATCATCGAAAAAGAGGGGGGGTGGCTTCATTATATGACCTTTTTTGACAAACAAATCCCTAATAGCAGCTGTTTTTCTATCTCATTATCTGGCTTTTGCTGAGTGATAGCCTGTTGACAAGTTCTTATTAGGTTATTTCCTCTAGTTTGTGTTTGTCTACTCCGTGTTGACCTTACTTCGCCCTCTGCTAAACGGGTTTCAATAATTATGTCTTTATAATTTGAAATAACACAATTTCCTACTGCTAACTCCAGCCATGCAGTATCAAAAATTGTACGCTTGAGGAGTGTCAAACAGCTTTTTTTAATCTGTGTCTTACTCATGTTAGCAACAAGCGAATTAGAATTTGTTGTCGGTATAATTTGCGGAAGAAAGTCTTTATTACTATTTTGCTTCTGATTTAAAGTATCATTGAAAAACACTTCCGACTGTAAGCCTTTTGGCTGACGAGGAATAACTAGCTCTTGCGTCTCTCCTTTATTTCCTTGAATACCACCTATCCAATGATATTTCATACCTAAAAAGACCAAAGAAAAAAATAACACACTCGATATTAAGATGGTTTTAAAGAGTGGTTTGAAATAAGACATACTCAACAGTATAAAACTATTCTATAAAAAATATCACTTTCTTAACTTATAACTACACTGTAATAAAAAAATCCTAATATCGATCTAAGGAAATACTTTCATCTTATTGATTAAAATAGAATTTATCATAGGATAAACAATCGCTATTTCTTGCGAAGTGAGTCGTAATAGTTGAACTTGACCAGTCTTTCTTTAACCTAAATCCGTGATTTCAATGCGGATAACAGGGCGTATGATATTGGTTTAGCACGAGATTTTAAAAAATCTCAGTTTCACCCATAGGTTAAGCGAGTATTTTTTAAACTCGTGATGAATCAATAGTTTACGTACTGTTCTGTAGTGAAGTCACTGATTCAGGCTCAAGTATATTTAAGCTTCTCAATTGCTAAACGAGCCTGCTTTTTCACCTTTTTTTGGTACTTTGTATTGTACTTTGTCTCTGCAGCACTATTTTTTGAATTAATCAGCAAGAAACCTAGTACATTATTTTTTACACGTGCAAGCTGTTCAATTGTAGTTTTAATTTTAGCTCTATCAATTCCATCTTCTTTTGCGACTATTAATGTCGATGATGCTAAAGATGATAATATTAAAGAGTCTGCAAAACCAAGTACGGGTGGTGCATCCACAATTACCACATCAAAAATATTTGCTCCTTGTGTCGTTAAATAAGCCATACGCTCGTGCGCAAGCAAACTCACGGGGTTATTCACATAATTCCCTGCTGTGATAACATATAAACCAGAAACTGCTTTAACAGGTTGTGTAATACCAACAAGGTCAATCTCACCTTTCAAATAGTTGGTTAGTCCTTTTTTATTACTAATACCCAATTTTGTATGTAAGGATGAATTTCTAATATCTGCATCAACCAATAATACTTTCATGCCCATTTGAGCATAAGAACAAGCGATATTTGAGGCTGTTGTACTCTTCCCCTCTTCTGGTCTGACGCTAGTCACAAGTATTACACGATCATCTTCTTTACCAAGCATAAAACGAATATTTGTTGATAACACACGGAATGCTTCTGCTGCCACAGATTGAGGATCTCTAAAGGTTACCATTCCTGCCGTTTTCTTTACTAACGAGCGTGATAAGCGAGGAACCATACCCAATACTGGCAAGCCAGAAATACGCTGTAAGTCCTCTGACGAATTAATTCTCTGATCTAATGCTTCGCGTAGAAATGCTAAGCCCAAGCCTAGTAATAAACCAGAAAGTAGACCCAGTGCAATATTCATTTTTGGTTTAGGTCGGTAACGTTGAAAAGGAGCCACTGCTGGCTCAACAATACTAATACTACTGGTACTTGCTGCAGATGCTATATTTACCTCTTCTAAACGCTGCAGTAACTGATTAAACAAATTACCATTAGTTTCAACCTCACGTTTAAGTGTATTGTAATCCAAGCTACTGTCCTGCAAATTGTACATTTTCGTATTGAATTTTTTTAATTCTGAGCGAATTCTATCTTCTTGATTCTTTGCAGCTAAGAAATCTGCTTTCATAGACTGCCTAATATTCACCATTTCACTTTTAAGCTTACTTCTTACATTATTAATTTGTTGGTTTAAACGTTGCATATCTGGATAATTAGGCTTAAATGTTTTTAACATCTCCTGGTAATTACCTTCCAGTCTTACCAATGTGGCTTTCAGACTAGAAACCACCGGATTAGTGAGCACTGTTGAAACACTTCCTACACGCTTCATTTGCACATACAAACTTTCAGCTTGAATCCTTCTGTTCTCAGCTGTTACTAAAGCTGCATCTAATGACTCAAGGTTCTTTACATGTCGAGTTTGTCTATCATCAAAAGACAAGATTCCTTTATCATTCGCATACTTAACTAATGCCTCTTCTGAGCCTCGTAAACGCTTACGAGCTTCGGCTAACTGCTTACTTAATACCTTTTTTGCGTATTCTCCCGTTTCACTTTTTGACTCTATCTGGATTTTAATGAAATTGTTAATCAATGATGTAACAATATTTTTTACGCCTTGTGCAGAAGGCCCCTCATAAACAATCTCTACAAGATGTGTGCCATCAATCGGTTGTACTAACAAGCCTTTTTGGAAAAGCTTAATATAATCTATAGACTTTTGTACTTTTTCCTTTGAATCTGAGCCAAGACCTATGAATTGCATAATTCCAGAAATAGAGAATAACGAGTCTTTTTTCTTAGGTGCTAATTCATCATATAAATTTAATTCTTTGATCACAATTTGTGACAAAGCACGACCTTTTAATTGCTCATAACTGGTTCTGAAGAAAGGGTCTTGACCAGCATTAAATGTACCTGATGCTCGGCTTGTTTGACCTGTTGTAACAATTTGCGCTCCTTCACGTTCTATCTGAACTAACGCATTGGCACGATAAGATGGTGGGGTCGATAAGGTGTACAACAATGCAAAGCCAACTGTAAGCAATATCGGAAGAATGATACTCCATTTACGGCGCTTAAGAATTCCAAAAATATCGTGTAATGTTAACACCTTGTTTTGAGATTGCGGTATTGTCTGCACTGGTGCTGGAATAGAAGGTATCGCAGGCACTAACTGACCATCAACAACTTGTAATAAATTAGTATTATTTTGTTTTACTAAAGAAGACATGGAGTTTTCTTTTCCTTATTAAAATTTATGCTCACATTATCCTGATTGCTTAATTTTTTAGCAAAATTCGTGCGACTATTCATTAAGTTTACATGACAAGCGGGAATTTCTTTCTTAAAAGGGGATGAGTGGTTGTGTTAAATATGAAAAATCCTCGAATAAATAAAAAATTACAAGTATTACTATTACCAAACAACCTTTCAATTTCATGGCCGTGTCTCAGTCATTAAACTCAGTTCATCTTCTTAAACTTTACCAAATATTTTTTATGAGTAAGATAGAGCTATGATTTATTCTGTGCAATATATGAGGGCAATTGCGGCTCTTTTAGTCGTCGTTCACCACGCTGCAGGCAAAGGAGCGCAATACAGTTCTACTCCGTTAGAGTGGTTTACCATTGGAGAAGCAGGTGTAGACTTATTCTTCATAATATCCGGCTATATAATGTGTCATACGGTGGACTCCAAAGACATAAACTTTATTAGCTTTATTACAGCACGAGTCAAACGGATTATCCCCTTGTACTGGGTTTTAACCACCATGGCATTAGTCATTTATATACTCTTTCCTGATAAAGTAAATAGTGCCGGAGGCGGTACAAATATTATTCATTCCTACACACTTATTCCCGTGAAAGAAAATTATTTGATCAGCAATGGCTGGACATTAAGCTATGAATTTTTCTTTTACTTATTATTTGCACTTGGATTGAGTTTTACAGGTAAGTATAAATTCCTTATACCTGTTATTTTAATTGTTGCTCTTGTTAGTTTAGGTAGTTTTAACTTATCCAATACAACTATTTTAAACTTTGTTACAAATCCTTTATTGCTCGAGTTTTCCTTGGGTATATTGATCTATTACCTATTCAAAAAAACTTATATAAATACAGCATTAGGCTCAATCCTTATTATCGCTTCTATAATTTTATTTTCATTAGTCAATATATTCACACCTGATTACTCAAGAATAATTAGTTATGGTTTACCTGCTATGATATTTTTTATTGGAATGATGGCTTTAGAACCTATCTTCATAAAAACCAATAAAAACAAAATAGCACTTTTATTTAAAATGATTGGAAACTCATCTTACTCACTCTATCTATCTCATCCATTTGCACTTGTAATTTCTTCTATTATTTTAGATAAAATTGGTTTAAATGAATTTGGATATTTGTTTGTTCTATTACTTGTTGTTATCTCAATTATTGCTGGGCAACTGTGCTATTTATTGATAGAAAAAAACTTAGCTAAACTTTTTAAAAAAAATAATAGAAAAGAGCCTCTCCCTCAACTTAAATCCAAAACAAGCTAAGAAGGCTCTCTCAGCCGTGTTTCAGTAATAATACTCAGCCTATCTGGTTAAAATTTACCCACTCGATGATTGCTCGTATACTCATAAACTATTTCTAAATAGTAAAAGCCCAAATGAACGGATCTAGCCCTGTAATTTCAAAATATACGAGTAATCAGCAAGTGGAAAAATCCGATTTAATGACTAAAATAACACTATTTGTAACCTTGTTGTTTATCTTCTTTGTACCCTTTGGAGATGGTGTTTGGCCAGGCCTACCAAGAATTTCAGCAATTTTGGCTATCGGTTTTTCATTGATTCTATTCTTAATGCATGGCACACGCAGAAATTATAATTTATTTCATTTTTTAAGCATACTATATATTGCATGGCAATTGATTAGTCTGATGTGGACACCTGATTTAGAGCGGGGAATAGTTGTTGCAACTACATCTGTACAGCTAATATTATTAGTTTTTCTTTTAACTTTAGTTATCGACAACAGAAAGAAGGTATTATGGGCATATCAGGCATATGTATTAGGGAATATATCGGGATCGAGCATTATAATCTCTAACTATATACAAGGCATACAATCTCCTTATTATAATCGTTATGGCATACAGAATTTAGAAACGGATATGCTATCCGTATTCTTAGCATTATCTATTCCTATGGCCGCCTATCTTGCAACAACTCGTTCGAATAAAATATTTAAACTGATAAACTTAATAGCAATACCTTTAGTATTTTATGCTATTTTTCTCACAGGAACACGTACAGGCTCTATCGTGGGGGGAATCGGCATACTGTATTGGCTATTTACTCATCGTAAAGCACCTATCTTAGTTAAAGCAAGTATCGCTGTAATGATTATTGTATCTGTAATCACCATATTAAATTTTGCACCAAAATACTCTACTGACAGAATATTTTCTGCTGGTAAGTCCATCACAACAGGTACATTGAACTATCGTTCCGTGATTTGGGAAGGGTCACTTAGTCAATGGGAAAAGTCCCCCATTATAGGCACGGGTCTAGGAGGGCTAGGCTTTGTATTAAGCAAGGAATATATCAATTTTAATGGTGCTCACAATGCCTTTATACACAACCTTACTGAAAACGGCATTATCGGTTTATTCTTATATTTATCCGTAATACTATCCATTTTATATTACATATTGCAAGCACCGATGAATGAAAAAGCTTTTTTG